>Ga0207718_101061_pt1 | contig 16728 bp, 20 predicted proteins | sample A23M2SouthBayCA_FD_187749 | JGI IMG/M metagenome (GOLD analysis project Ga0207718, IMG submission 187749) | Aerobic enrichment media microbial communities from Eden Landing Ponds, California, USA - A23 M2 (SPAdes) | ecosystem: Environmental > Aquatic > Marine > Unclassified | place: Emeryville... | reverse complement strand
GAAGCCGCTGAGGTAGTTCGCGAAACGACGGTACTGGTCGGCGTACTCGTCGGGCGCAAAGCGGCCGCCACAGCCCCAGTTCTCGTTGCCGATGCCCCAGTACGTGACATCGTATGGCTCTTCGTGGCCGTTCTCAGCACGCCGTTTAGTCAGGTCCGTATCGCCGTCGGAGTTGCAGTACTCGATCCAGTCGAGAGCCTCCTCGGGGGTCGCGGAACCGACGTTGACCGCCAGATACGGGTCGGTGTCGACCAGCCGGCAGAGTTCGAGGAACTCGTCGGTTCCGAATTCGTTGGTTTCCACGTAGCGCTCTTCCCGACCCTGCGCCCACCAGAGGTTTCGTCGCGTCGGCCGCTCCTCGCGCGGGCCGACGCCGTCTTCCCAGTGGTAGTCGTCGGCGAAACAGCCGCCGGGCCACCGCAGGACAGGCATGTCAAGGTCTTGCAGTAGCTCGACGGTGTCCATGCGGATGCCCTCCTCGGTCGGTACGCGGTCGTCGTCGCCGACCCAGATGCCGCCGTATATACATCGACCGAGATGCTCCGCGAAGTGACCGTAGATGTTCTCGGAAATCCGGTCGATAGATTGGCCGCTGTGGACGCTGATCTTCGCTGGCATACACCTTGGGGTCCAGTCCGGAAGTAATAATAATTATGATATCGGCATTCACTGGACCATCTACCCGTGACCAGCTACCCGAGATTGAGGAATCAGTTCGAGCTGGAACCTCACACACTGGTCCACGAAACTGACGGTCACAGTCCGGGCAGTCGGGACAATTGATTGCTATCCCCTGGTTCCATATCGGGGGACAACGACTGCACCCGGATAGCTGTTATTTGCGCTCGCTCGGAGTAGACTCTGTCTACCGGCAGACCACGATAGGAAGGCCTATTCCGGTAAATTTCGTCTCTCCTTCCCGTGTCTAACGAGCGTACATCCGTTATTCGAGCCGTTCCAAATCATCGGACATACTTTCAGACATATTGAGTATCTCCGTGGCGATGTCGGTGAACCGATTGATCTGCACGACTAGCGGGCTCTCGGCTAATCAGAGGCTCTGAGTGATCCAACGGCACAGTCACTGGAAGCGAAGAGCAAAGTCTGCTCATCAAAACACACGGCTTCGAACGCGAGACCCAGGTGGCAATTTACGACGCGGCCATCGACGAGTCCGCAGTGCTTGAGAACGCTAATATCCCCCGTGACGCGACACTTGATTTCGACAGCGACCGGTACTCCCCGAACGGGCGAGTCACTGCCGACCTGGACGAACTGGTCTCCGCCGATGCCGATATCGACCTACCCGGAGCCAATCAGACATACTTCATCGCGCGTCTTCTGGCCGCCCGTTACGAAGCTCATACCCGAGTAGGCGGTGGTCACGTTCATGCTAAGTGAATCAGTCCAGACTAGCATCGCGGCCCTCTTGGCCGCCGGTGAGTCCGTCCGCGTCGTCGGGATGAATCCGTTCATCATCGCCCCCGAGGGGAAAGAGGGACTCGATCACACGACCGGTTCGCGGACCTCGATGATTCGATTGTAGACACCCTGTACTAATTTGGGCGACGGGAGTTGTTACAGGTCTGTTTCTGGTCAGAGTACCACTTTCGGAGTGCTCGAACCTCTTTTACACCTCTTTTACACTTTTTTGGTAGTTTTCACCTTCAAATAACGCCGTTGATAACTATAAAATAGAAAGTATATAAGTAAAACTCTTTTTAGACTTGGTACTGGCACATTTAATTTGCTATAGGAAGAATATGGATCTTCTCTCCCCATATTTGTATGTGATTTCGCCAGTGACTATTAAATTAGGACGGAAAGCAACGGCGCTATCCGATGCAGGGTCTAGAGCGATAGCCACTGTTCTTCGTTTCGAACCTAGCGGTTCCCACCCTATCCGGAGCGACTCACGCGTGACCGCCGCAACGTCCTTGGGGTTCCGAGCCGAGGTACGAACACATGCGTGTGCTCGTTGTGGGTGCGACCGGATTCATCGGACAGCGACTGGTTCGTGCCCTGAACGAAGCAGGCCACGAGGTGGTGGCTTTCTCACGGAGCGCGAGCGAGGAACCCTTCCCTGACGGGGTTGAGCCGTTTGAGGGCGACCTTGGCGAGCCAGAGTCCCTCGATGGCCTCTGTGACGATATCGACGTCGCATACTACCTTATCCACTCGCTCACCTCCGAGAACTTCGCCGAGTTAGACCGTCGCTACGCCCGCCGGTTCGCCGACTCGGCGTCGGCTGCGGGCGTCGACAGGGTCGTCTATCTCAGCGGTATCAGCGGTGACGAGGAGAACCTCTCACCCCATTTGGCGTCGCGGCGCGAAGTCGAGTCAGTACTTGCAGAGGGCTCGTTCGACCTGACGGTACTCCGGGCGGCGGTCATCATCGGCCCGGAAAGCGCGAGCTTCCGGATCGTCGACGACCTGACTGATCGCCTGCCGCTGATGCTCGTCCCCAAGTGGGTCCGCACGCCCTGCCAACCCATCGGTGTCGACGACGCTATCAGGTACCTCGTGGAGTTACTCGGTGCCGACGAGACCCGCGGCGAGACCTACGACATCGGCGGGCCGTCGGTGTGGTCCTACGAGTCGTTGCTGAAACTCACCGCCGCCGAGAAGGGCAAGCGGGTGTTTATCGTTCCCGTACCAGTGATGACGCCGGGTCTGTCCTCGCACTGGCTTCGCTTCACGACAGATGTACAGTACGCCATTGCTCGACCGCTGGCCGAGAGTATGCGGAACCCGGTCACGGTCGACCCGGAAATGGATCTGCAGGATATCGTGCCGATCGACCAGACGCCGATCAAGGACGCGGTTCGGCGGTCGCTGATGGAGTCGTAGGCCCTGCGGGACTGTTTTGGGGCTGTGCCCAGCACCCCCACGTATGCCTGAAGCCGTCGCTGTCACCGGTGGGAACGGGCGTGTCGGCAAGCACGTCCTTGAACACCTGGCATCCGAAGGATATCGAACGGTCAATCTCTCCCGTGGTAAACGGGAGGAGGACCATTCGGACGCATACATCAGGACTGACCTGCTCGATGCGGGCGAGGTGTACGGTGCACTCGCGAAGGGCGACCCCGATGCCGTCGTCCACCTCGGGATGATCCCCTCGCCCGAACAGACACCCGGATACCGGACCTACGAGAGCAACGTCATGTCCAGCTATCACGTGCTGGAGGCGGCCGGCGAACTCGGCGTCGACACGGCTGTGCTGGCGTCGAGTTTCAGCGCTATCGGCGGCGGGTTCGAGCCTGACGCCATCACTGTCGACTACCTCCCAGTCGACGAAACCCACCGGCTCACGCCGTCCACGCCCTATGGCATGGGCAAACAGGCGCTGGAGAACGCCGCCGACGGGTTCGCCCGCCGGCAAGCGGATGCGCCGAACACCATCTCGTCGCTTCGGTTCCCGTGGGTCGTTGACGACGACCTGGCCCGGGAGACGTTCGTCGAGGCTGACCGGACGCTCCCCGGACTCCGGAACTCGGAGCACTTCCACACCCAGCGTAACACCCTCTGTGGTTACGTTCATGCCACCGACGCGGTCTCTCTGGTCGAGCGGGCCGTCGAGGCGTCGTTCGACGGCCACGAGCGGGTCTGGGTGTCTGCTCCGGACACGAGCGCCGAGACGCCGAGCGCCGAACTCGCAGCGGAGTTGTATCCAGATGCTGACTACCGGCCGACGGACGACGGAAACCCCTACGCGGCGCTCATCGACACGACGAAGGCTGAGGGGCTGTTCGACTGGGAGCCGTCGTGGAGCTGGCGGCAACTGGTCTGAGGCCAATATGGGCCCATGAATCGATCCGGACGCCGCCATTACCGCGCCGCATGTACCGGCTGTTTCATCCCGGAACACATCGCTAAAATGTAATGTGAATGTAACTAACTAGCATGAGTGACGCAGAACAGCCAGCCGAGAGCGGGACACACGACCACCACGAGCACCACGACCACGAGGGACCGGGATACGCCACTCCGCAGGCGGCCATCGAGGAAGCCGAGCCCGAACGGACCGCGTACGTGATGGGCCTCCACGTCGGTCAGGACGTCGACGCGCCGGACTTCCTGGCCGTCGTCGACGTGGACCCCGACTCGGAAACCTACAGCGAAATCATCAACCGGGTCGAGATGCCGAACAAGGGCGACGAACTCCACCACTTCGGGTGGAACGCCTGCTCGTCGTCGTGCCACATGGAGGGGTTGGAGCGCCGACACCTCGTCATTCCCGGCCAGCGGTCTTCCCGCATCCACATTGTTGACACAAAGGAGCGCCGTGACCCCGAACTGACGAAAGTCATCGAACCGGAGGAGGTGTACGACCACGACCTCTCCGCGCCCCACACCGTCCACTGCATCCCCGACGGTGAGATTCTGATTTCCATGTTGGGCGACGCCGACGGCGACCTGCCCGGCGGCTTCCTCGAACTGAACGACGACTTCGAGGTGCAGGGGCGGTGGGACCCGCCCGGCGAGATCGAGATGAACTACGACTACTGGTACCAGCCCCGCCAGAACGTGATGCTGTCGACGGAGTGGGCCGCCCCGAAGACGTACTACCCCGGCTTCGACCTGGAAGACGTCGAGGAGGGCAAATACGGCCAGCGGCTCAATTTCTGGGACTGGGAGGACGGTGTCGTCGAGCAGACTATCGACCTCGGCGAGGACGGCCTGATTCCCCTGGAGGCCCGCTTCCTGCACACGCCCGAGAGCACGCACGGCTACGTCGGTGCGGCGCTGTCCTCGAACATCATCCATTTCCACGAATCGGATGGTGAATATCGCGCCGAACCGGTCATCGAGTTCGACGACCGCGAGCACGAGGGGTGGGACATGCCGGTGCCGGCACTGGTGACGGATATCCTCATCTCGATGGACGACCGCTACCTCTTCGGGTCGAACTGGCTCCACGGCGAGGTGTGGATGTACGATATCTCGGACCCATCGAACCCTCGAAAGGCCGACTCCATCTCCATCGGCGGCTACTTCGGCGACATCGAGCAGGTCCAGGGTCGCGATATCGTCGCCGGGCCGCAGATGCTCCAGCTCTCGCTCGACGGCGAGCGCCTCTACTGGACGACGTCGCTGTTTTCCTCGTGGGACAACCAGTTCTTCCCCGAGGAGGCTGAGAAGGGGTCAGTGATGCTCAAAGCCGACGTGGACCCGAGGCGGGGGACGATGTCGCTGGACCGTGACTTCCTCGTGGACTTCGGCGACCTGCCTGAAGGCCCTGCTCGCGCCCACGAGATCCGGTGGCCCGACGGGGACTGTACCAGCGACGTCTGGCAATGAGGACGGCGCGACTGGATGGCCGATGACAGAGGTCCTGCTGGACTGGCGGGACAGCGACCGGACGGAGACGGTTTCGGTACCGGACGGTGGGACGGTACTCGACGCCGCCGAGGCCGCGGATATCGGGCTTCCGTTCGGCTGTCGAACCGGCGCGTGCGGGACCTGTACCGCTCGTCTGCTGTCCGGCGACGTGGTCCATCACCGCCCACCGCGGGCGCTCAAAGAGCAGCATCTGGCGGACGGCTACGTCCTGCTCTGTATCGCCGAGCCGACGACCGACACGCATCTCGCCGTTGGCGCGACGGTGCAGGCCGAACTGGTCCCGAACCCCTGGAAGTGAGACTGCGGGCTGTAACTTCGTGACGGTATTCGCTACCCAGAGGTAGCAATATTCTTCACGCGATTACAGCCGACAGTATGAGAGCGGCCGCTCACGCCCGGTGTTGGCCCGACAGCGCCTGCTGGAGTACCTGTCCCAGAAACCCGATAGCCGGGACGACGAACACTGTCGCGTGGACCCAGGCGTCGTAGGTGATGTCACTCGGCTTGGTCGCCAGAAAGAGGCCGTAGAGGACGAGCATCACGACAACCCACAGGGTAGTGATGACCAGAAACGGGACAGCGTCCCGGACTGGTTCGGTGACAGCTTCGCGCAGTGTGTCGGACATACTTCCACGACCAGGCGGAAACGGGAAAAGCGTGTCCGCTACGGTCCAAACGCCGTCACCAGTTCGATGCCGTCGGTTCCGTAGTCAGTCATCGCCGCCAGCCGCTCCGAAACTGTCTCGAGTGCGACCCGATTTGTGACGAGTTTCCCGGGACTGAGCGTCCCGTCGGCGACCAGACGGAGGAGTTCGTCGTACCGCGACGGCGGCATGCCGCGGGACCCACGCACGTCGATGTCCCAGCGCGTGATCCAGTCGGTCGGCAGCGCGACCTCGCCGCGCTCGGCGTCGGTCGTCAGTCCGACCTGAACGTGCGTGCCCCGGGGGCGGAGGCTCCGGACGCTGTTCCGGCAGGTCTCGGCCCGGCCCAGCGCGTCGACGGACACCTCCGCGCCGCCGTCAGTTTCGCTCTCGATAGCCGCCGGCACGTCCTCGACGGCGATGGCGTCAACAACAGTGTTCGCACCCACATCGCGGGCCATCGCCAGCGGTTCGTCACGGATATCGACCGCGATGACGTTCGAACCCAGCGCCGACGCGATCTGGACGGCTGCCAGCCCGAGGCCGCCACAGCCGTGGACTGCGACTCGGTCCCCGGCAGCGATATCGGCCCGATGGGCCAGCGCGTGGAAGGCCGTGACGTACCGACAGCCAAGCGCCGCCGCGGCGTCGAACCCGACGCTATCGGGCAGTTCCACGAGGTTATAATCGGCCCGCGGGACGGCCACCTGCTCGGCGAACGCGCCCGGGACCGACGGTTCGAATCCGAGCGCCCACCCGTCCGTACAGACGTTTCCGTGGCCGTTCCGACAGTAGCCACAGGTCCCGTCGCCAAGGTTGAACGGCACGACGACGCGGTCGCCGGGCGATACCGTCGACACCCGGTCGCCGGTCGCGACGACGCGGCCCGCCGGCTCGTGGCCTAGCACCTGTCCCAGCGGCACGTCGTCGTCGGCCCAGTCGCCGTGGCCCTGCCAGGCGTGCCAGTCGCTCCGGCAGACCCCACACGCCTCGACTTCGACGACGGCCCCGTCCGGGTCCGGCGTCGGTGGGTCCCGGTCCCGGACCGCAAGCGGTTCGCCGTACGCCTCAAGCACTGCCGCGCGCATGGGCCGGCTTCGCGGGCCCCGGATAAAATACCGGGGACGGCGACTCCGGGCTCCTGACCGGCCCGCCACCGGGAACCGAGTTTATGTAGCCCTGCGGCCAACTGTCCGACTATGACCCTCCTCCCAGTTGTTGTCGCCCTGTTCGTGTCGCCGGCCGCCGCCGCGCTGGTGTACGTCGACGCCACGCGGCGCGACCTGTCCAAGCGGTACTGCACTGTCGCCGCCTTCGCTGTCGGCCTCGCCAGTTTCGGCGGGTTTCTCGCCGCGGCCGTCTTCGGTAGTGGGCTCTTTTCGGCGTTCTACCGTCTCTTGGAGCGGCCAGTCATAGCCGTCACGCCGCTTGACCTCCTTCTCTCCTTGCTCTGCTTCGGCCTCGCTAGCACTGCACTGGCGCTTCTGGGATACGGGGTCGCCAGCCGGTACGGGCCGCTCGCGTCGCCGTAATCGCTGGCCATTACCGGTCGCGCACCCCCAATTTCAAACCCACAACGTCCCCACTGCGTGGTATGGACGACACCGACTGGATCGGCGAGACGTTCACCAGCACGGTCGGCTGGGACCACCTCGAAACACTGGTCGACATCGGGAACCGGATGGCGGGCAGCGACGGCGAGCGGGCGGCCGCAGAAGCGACCCGGGACGCGCTGGCGGAGTACGCGCGGAGCGCTCGGCTCTCCGAGTTCGGGATTCAGGGCTGGGAACGCGGTGACAGCGCTGTCCACGCCGACGGGTCGCCGGTCGCGACCCAGGCCCACGAGTGCATCGCCCTGCCGCGGTCGCCGACTGGCGAGGCGGCCGGTGAACTGGTCGATGTGGGTCACGGGCTTCCGGCGGATTTCGAGGACGCCGACTGCGAGGGCGAAATAGTGCTAGCCCGCTCCGACGTGCCCGACTGGTACGACCGGTACATCCACCGGCGGGAGAAGTATTATCATGCTGTCGAGGCCGGGGCGGCGGGGTTCATCTACCGCAACCACGTCGAGGGCGTGCTGCCGCCGACCGGGAGCGTCGGGACGGCGGACGCACCCATCGGCGAAATTCCGGCAATCGGTGTCGCCAGCGAGACGGGCGCGCGACTGTCGCGTCGCTACGCCGGCGACCGTATCACTGTCAGTATCGACTGCGAGACGCCCGACGCGACGAGCCAGAACGTCCACGCCGAACTGGGACCGGACACCGACGAGCGACTGCTGGTGACCAGCCACGTCGACGCCCACGACATCGCGGAGGGGGCGATGGACAACGGGGCCGGGACGGCGATAGTCGTCGAGGCCGCCCGCGCCCTGGCCGGTCGCGAGGACGAACTGGAGACCCGCGTGGAGTTCGTCGTCTTCGGTGCCGAGGAGGTCGGCCTCGTGGGGTCGAACCGCCTGGCCGACGAAACTGCTCACGACGACGTGACGGCCGTGCTCAACTTCGACGGCGTCGTCCAGGGCCGCACGCTGAAGTGTTACACCCACGGCTTCGACGCGTTGGCGACCGCCGCCGAAGACGTGGCCGACCGCTTCGACCACCCGATCTCGCTCACACCGGAGCAAGGCCCCCACAGCGACCACTGGCCGTTCGTGCGGCGGGGCGTCCCCGGCTATCACGTGACCAGCGAAACCGGCGGCGAGGGGCGTGGCTGGGGCCACACTCACGCCGATACACTGGATAAATTGGAACCCCGGACGTTCCGCGAGCAGGCCGTCCTCCTGACCGAACTCGCCGTGACGCTGGCAGACGACTCAGTGCGGCCCGCCCACAAAGACCCCGCGGAGATAGCCGATGCGCTCGAAGCCCAGGACCTCGCCGAGGGGATGCGGATTACGGGCGACTGGCCCTTCGAGGATTGACGCGAAGCCGGAACCGTTCCCTCGACGTTCAACTCCCGCGACCTGTGACAAAGAATTACCAGATTTCTAGTATTTTCGCCCCCGCCCGTGTTCCGATGTTCTGGTCACTGACGATAGATTATAATGATTTACTCAGTATAGAAGTAACATATTCCGTAGGTTATTTACCATATGGGTACATGGAAACCGATGGCAGGTCGACTGGTCTACGTACTGAAGCCGCACGTGAACGCCGTCACCGGTGTTCGCTGCCAAGCTCCCATGCTATATCGGTCTCGCGGAGTCCGAGACCGAGTCGACGTGAGTAAACCACACCTGCCGTCGTCAGTCAACACCAACACCAATACCTGACACAACGGCCGTCCACGTGCCAAGACGGCCGTCGTGTCCACTTTCGAACTAAACTCGTGAGGACCACCAGCCGGTCGCTGGACCTGTACAAAACGGTAGTAGTGGCGTCGCTGACTACGATTCGTAGGCCCGTTCCACGTCGGCCTTCGCAGTCGGAATGACCTGCTGTTCAGCGTGTCGCATCGACCGCAGCGCCTCGTCGGTGAACTCAACGTCGAGCGTGGGCAGGGCTCGTGCCAAACCACCCAGCACCTCACCGGGGTCGATGGTGAGTTCGAAGGCGAAGGCGTCCCGCTCTTCCCGCAACGGGACGGTGAACTCGAGGTGTTCCTGTACGATTTCCGTCGCCGTCTCCCGGTCGTAGGACTCGGTGACGGCCGTCCAGAAGTCGTCGCTGTCGGCGGCGACCAGCGGCGCGAGGTCGTCACCGAACGAGCGCTGGCGGGCCAGTAGCCGCTCCCGAATCCGGTCCCTGCGGTCGCCGCGGACGGTGTCCCGGAGCCCGTTCCAGTAGATATCACGGGCCAGCACGTCGTCGGCGTAGGCGTCGAACGCCGCGTCAGTGGCGGCGTAATCCAACACCGGCTCTAACTGATCGAGTATCTGCTGCTGGTAGGACTGGAGTTTCGGCCGAATGACGTGGCGTTCCAGCGGGCGGCTGTTGTTCAGCAGTTTGCCCGCGACGCGGCCCCCGCTCCCGCTTGACCCGCGTAGCACGGCCGCCACGTCGAACGCCGCGTACGTCTCGTCGACGAACTCCGAAAGGTAGCGCTCGAACTCCCGTTCGACGGCACGTCGTGTCACACTCGACTCTGTGGACTGCAGTGACCTATCCCTTACGCCGATGACCGCCGGCGATAGTAGCCATGTAGCGCGACCGATCCACGCCACTGAACCGCTACGCGTCCAACACGGCTGTTATCATCGTGGACACCTAATGCCGCGTGTGCCCAGAAATCTGCCCAGCGACGTCCACGCGGTACTGACACAACTCACCGAAGCGGGGGAAGCAGCGGTCGACTCGGCTGAGTTCGATACGGTTCGACAGACAGTCGCGACGGCCGAGACGGTCAGTCGGAACAAACTCCCGGAGTGTGATTTACGGGCGCAGTTGCTGCATGGCTGCGAGCAAGTACACACCGCACTAGACAACGACTGTCCCGACGCGGCTGCCGAGTATCTCCGGGCGATGGAGCGGCGACTCGCGGCGGTCGACAACGACTGCTGATACCGATCATTGAACGGCCCTGTCATCTCCGTGGTATAGAGACACTGGCTGGCCAGCTCCCGTGAGAGTTAAGACACCGACCGATAATACCGTGATATGTCTCAGCGACTATCGAAGGCCGAGAATACGCTCGTCGACGCGGGCGAACGCGAACTCGTCGTCGGCGGCGACCGGCCGCTCCGGATCTCTGCGGGCCATCGACTGCTACACCACGACGGGAAATGTTCGCGCCCGCACGGACACAACTACGAGATCACCGTCCGCGTCACCGGCGAACTCACCGACGAGGGGTGGGTTGTCGACAAGGGCGAGATCACGGACGTGGTCGACGAGTGGGACCACCGCTTCCTGCTGGAGGCCGGCGACCCGCTGGTCGAGGCTTTCGACGCCAGCGGCGACGGCGACGCCGTGGTCGTCCTCGACCACCCGCCGACAGCCGAGGTCATGGCGACGATACTGGAGCAACGCCTCGCTGACCGCCTCCCGGAGACGGTATCGGATGTCGTCGTCACCGTTCGGGAGACCAGCGAACTCTGTATCCGCTGATGCCGGTCGCAAACGACGCGCCCGGGATCGATATCGAACGATCTGACGCCGACGCGGAGACCGGCGATCTCCCGATCAACGAACTGTTCCAGTCGCTCCAGGGCGAGGGCCGACTGGCCGGCGTCCCGAGCGTGTTCGTCCGGACCAGCGGCTGTAATCTGCGGTGCTGGTTCTGTGACTCCTATCACACCTCCTGGGAGCCGACTCACGACTGGTTCACCATCGACGACGTGCTCGCGGCTGTCGAGGAGTACGACGCCGACCACGTCGTCCTCACCGGCGGCGAACCGCTCATTCACGATTCGAGCGCGGACCTGTTGGAGCGGCTGGCCGACCGGGGCTATCACACGACCGTCGAGACCAACGGGACCGTCGTCCCCGATGCCCCTATCGACCTCGCCAGCGTCAGCCCGAAACTGGCCTCCAGCACGCCGACGGCCGACCGCGACCCTGACGGCGACGGCGAGTGGGCGGACCGCCACGAGGAGCGCCGGCTCGACGTGCCGACGCTGGCCGAACTCGTCGAAACTTACGACACGCAACTGAAGTTCGTCGTCACGGGCCGCGAGGACATGGCCGAAATCGAGCGCCTCGTCGAGCGCGTTCGCGACGTTGCGTCCGCCCGCGTGCGTGACGACGATGTGTTACTGATGCCGGAAGGCCAGACGCGCGACCAGCTAGAAGCGACCCGCGAGACGGTCGCTGACCTCGCGCTGGAGTTCGGTTACCGGTACACGCCGCGGCTCCACGTCGACCTCTGGAACGACGCACCGGGAACCTGACCGCTTGAACGACAACAGATGACTGACGACACCCGCGCTGTCGTGCTCGCCTCCGGCGGCATGGACAGCGCCACGGCGGCCTACGAAGCACAGACCCGCGGCTACGACCACCTGTATCTGCTACACACCAGCTACGGGCAAAACACCGAGGACCGGGAGTACGAGTGCGCCAGCGCGCTGGCCGACCACGTCGACGCGGCGGACTTCCTCCACGTCGAGACGGGGCATCTCACCCAGATCGGCGCGTCGTCGCTGACCGACGATTCGATGGACGTGACGGACGCCGACACCGACAGTGACGAGATTCCGACCTCGTACGTCCCGTTCCGCAACGCTAATCTGCTGTCGATGGCGGTCTCCTACGCCGAGGCCAACGACTGCGGGGCCGTCTTCATCGGCGCACACAGCGAGGACTTCTCGGGATACCCGGACTGCCGACCCGCTTTCTTCGACGCCTTCCAGGGCGTTATCGACGCCGGCACGAAACCCGACACCGACATCGACCTCGTCGCGCCCTTCGTCGAGTGGTCCAAGACCGACATCGCCGAGCGCGGCGTCGAACTCGGCGTCCCCTACGAGGACACCTGGAGTTGTTACCGGGACGACGAACCGGCCTGTGGGACGTGTGACGCCTGTGCCTTCCGGCTCGAAGCCTTCCAGCGCATCGGGGAACGGGACCCCATCGAGTACGCGGAACGACCGACGTACGCGTAGTAAGCAGACCGCAGGGGGTTGTCTCCTGACGGCTTAGTCGTCGGCTTCGTCCCGAACCAACCCTTCGAGGATGTACTCTGCTGAGGCTCGCGTCGTCGCCAGCGGCACGTCGTGCACGTCACAGATACGCAGGAGCGCGGAGATGTCTGGCTCGTGTGGCTGTGCTGTCAGCGGGTCCCGGAGGAAGATGATGCCGTCCATCCGGCCCTCGGCGACCTCAGCGCCGATCTGCGTGTCGCCCCCCATCGGACCGCTCTCCTTGCGCTCGACGGTGAGGTCGGTCTCTGCCATGATTCGCTTGCTCGTCGTGCCGGTCCCGACGAGGTCGAACTCCGACAGCGTGGATTCGTAGCTCTGAGCCAGGTCGATCATCTCGGGCTTCTCGTCGTCGTGGGCGATGAGTGCGACGCGGGTCATACCTGGGGCTCTCGGGCCATCGTCTTATGTCATTTGGACAGCGCAGCGCCGGGGTGATTCAACTGTCGACCGAGACCTCTCCGTCAGCGGTAATCGTCACATCGTGTCCTTCGACGGCGAACGTCAGCGACTCCGTCGTCCCGTCAGTGACAACCGCACGGAGTGACTCGCTGTCGACGTACGTATCCAGCGCGTCAATATCGTCCGCAGCCAGATCCGTCGCTTCGATAACTGCATCGGTAATAACGTCACTTGCGGGCTCGGGGCTCACCCAGCCGTCGGACCCCTCCGTGGCCCGGTTCCGCAGCAGATACACAGTCCCCTCGTTAGAGCTCATACTCCAGCGTACGCTCCCTTCTCTTATAACAGCGGATGAGCTATTTCACTGTCTGAAGCAACCGGTGTGCCGATGACGCATCAGACGCCTCTCCGCACACTGTCGCCCCGAACAACACAGAACGCAGTCATTCGGAATATTTTGCCCCCCGACCCGCTGGCTCCCAGAGTTCTGCGTTCTATCTCCTCGTAGCGTCCACCGACCGGGAGCCGTTCTTACTCGGTTACTCCGGCGGCGAGCCGACAAGCGGACGCTCAGGGGCCGCCAGCGTGTTCTGGACCAGTGTTCGCGTCCCGCGACGGAGTCGCTCCGAGGCGGCCTGACTGGAGATTCCGAGCTCCGCGGCGAGGTCCGAGAGGGACGATTCTCGCGGGACGGTGAAGTACCCACGGTTGAGCGCGAGCAACAGCACTTCTTGCTGTGGGTCCGTCACGCCGAACTGGGGAGAGGCTTCCGTGTCGTCGGTGATGGTTTGAATGTCGATGTTGATATCACTGGACACGAGCACATCACGGAACGACAGCACTGAACTCTTCTCGGGGAACCGGGCTCGAAACACCCAGTCGTCACCGGTCTGTGCGGCACCGAGCAGAAACCCGTCCGCGTTCAACAACGCCTGCCCGATTGTATCGACTGTCGTGTCAGTTGTGTGCAGTGTGTACCAGTGTCCATCTCCTTCAGCCGCTACGTGGGCGTAATCGGTAATACTCTCGTCCTGGGCCAGATTCGCTTCGATGGCGGGCCGCTCGACTGGGCCGATCCAGGCGACGGCACGGCAGTCGCCGCTCTCGCAGTGCAGTCGCTGTATTCGTATCGCGGCTTTACTCAGCGCCTCGGCTGTTCGCTGCAAGAGGGGGGCATCGATGTGAAATTCTACTATCATGTCTCACTGTCACGCAGCAACAATGATAAACCCCGGTCAGACAGTTGTCGTACCTGAAAACGGTGCTTGTGTAATTTCCGGGTACTGAAGGCTGACGGCAGTATGGACCGGGGTATAGTTGCTTCAAGCACCAATCGATAGCACTCAGGAAATCCACTTAAATTCCCAGCATGGCCTACCATGTCCGGGGTTGTGGGGCACCTTCCGGACCGCGGTTACGAATCAGAGATTCTCGCCCTGGTACGACCCTTCGTACGTCCCTTCGTGGGCGGCGTCGGCGAGAACGAGCTGTGCGATCCGCGCGCCCTGTTCGAGTTCTATGGGATGGTGGACCTCCAGTAGCCCCTCACCTCGCCCCTCGTAGCCGGCGTCCCAGACGGCCGTATCGAGCATGCAGGAGTTGCGAAGCAACGACGACCGCGGGAGGAGAAAGCCGATGTGTCCTTCCGGAATGACGACGCGGTCGGCGTACTCGACGATGTAGCCGCCGCGGTCGAGCCGATAGATCCCGTCGTTGGGTTCGAGTTCCCGTCGGTCGCCGACGGTCTTGCCTTCGCGCTCGATGCGTCCCGGTTCGACCTGCTCGTATACTGCACCGAGCGTGAGGTCGACGCCGTTCGGTTGTACTTGCGATTCACGCAGGTCGCCGAGCGCATCGGCGACGAACTGCCCGCTTTTGAACATACGGGGTTCTGTGCGAGTGTCGTGGAAAGACCTGCCGGTCTGGCCGACCGCCGTCCCGGTCGGTTGACTCGCTTCTGAGTGACGGACGGAGCGGGTTTTTATATGAAAAATACGACGGAATACGCGGGATTTATACCGCCGCGCCATCCATTGACGCACGTTATGGGACAGACGCTTACGGAAAAAATTCTCGACGACCATCTCGTCGAAGGGGAGCTGACACCCGGAGAAGAGATCGGGATCGAGATCGATCAGGTGCTGACACAGGACACGACCGGGACGCTCGTCTGGCTGCAGTTCGAGGCGCTGGGCCTCGAAGAGGTCCAGACGGAACTGGCCGCCCAGTACTGTGACCACCAGACCTATCAGTTCGACTTTAAGAACACCGACGACCACCGCTTCCTCCGCTCGGCCGCAGGCACGTTCGGGGCCCACTTCTCGCGCCCCGGCAACGGTATCTGCCACAACGTCCACAAGGAGAACTTCGCCGCACCCGGCAAGACGATGCTCGGGTCGGACTCCCACACGCCGACGCCCGGTGGCCTCGGCGAACTCGCAATCGGGTCCGGTGGGCTCGACGTCGCCGTCGCCATGGGTGGCGGCGCATACTACATCGAGATGCCGGAAGTCGTCAACGTCCGCCTCGAAGGCGAACTGCCCGAATGGGCCACCGCCAAGGACGTCATCTTGGAGCTGCTCCGCCGGCTGTCGGTCAAGGGCGGCGTCGGCAAGGTGCTCGAATACACCGGCCCCGGCGTCGAGACGCTGACCGTCCCCGAGCGGACCACCATCACCAACATGGGGACCGAACTCGGTGCCACGTCCTCGATCTTCCCGACGGACGACCAGACCAAGGACTACCTCGAGCGCCTCGGCCGCGAGGACGTCTTCGAGGCCATCGGCCCCGACGAGGACGCCGAGTACGCCGACGAGATCGTCGTCGACCTCTCGGACCTCGAACCGCTCATCGCCGAGCCGTCCATGCCCGACAACGTCGTGCCCGTCTCCGAGGTCGAGGGCGTCGACGTCGAGCAGGTCATGATCGGCTCCTGTACGAACGGCGCCTACGAGGACATCCTCCCGTCCGCGAAGATGCTGGAAGGGCGCAACATCGACAAGAAGACCGAGATGATCGTCGCCCCCGGTTCCAAGCAGGCCTCCGAGATGCTGGCCCGCGAGGGCTGGACCGCGGAGATGATGGCCGCTGGCGTCAACTTCTCTGAGGCGACGTGTGGTGCCTGTATCGGCATCGGTCACGTCCCGGCCTCCGACTCCGTCTCCCTGCGGACGTTCAACCGCAACTTCGAGGGCCGCTCCGGCATCGAGGACGACAACGTCTACCTCTGCTCGCCGGAAGTCGCCACCGCGGCGGCCATCAAGGGCGAAATCGTCGACCCGCGGGACCTCGCCGACGAACTCGGCGACCTCGAGGCCCCCGGTCTGGAGATGCCCGACTCCTACATCGGCAACTCCGAATCGGACCTCATCGCGCCGGACAACGCCGTCGACGACGAACTCATCAAGGGCCCGAACATCGGCGACGTGCCGCTGAAGGACCCGCTCGAGACCGAAGTCGGTGGTGAAGCCCTCCTCAAGATGGAGGACAACATCACGACGGACCACATCATCCCGGCCACGCAGGACATCCTGATGTACCGGTCGAACGTCCCGAAGCTCTCCGAGTTCACGCTCTCGCGCGTCGACGACACGTTCGCGGAGCGCGCACTCGAAGCCGACGGCGGCGTCCTCGTCGCCGGCGAGAACTACGGCCAGGGGTCCTCGCGTGAACACGCGGCCCTGTGCCCGATGTACCTGGGTATCGAGACCGTCCTCGCACAGAGCTTCGCCCGCATCCACAAGGCGAACCTGTTCAACT
>Ga0207718_101060_pt1 | contig 16747 bp, 13 predicted proteins | sample A23M2SouthBayCA_FD_187749 | JGI IMG/M metagenome (GOLD analysis project Ga0207718, IMG submission 187749) | Aerobic enrichment media microbial communities from Eden Landing Ponds, California, USA - A23 M2 (SPAdes) | ecosystem: Environmental > Aquatic > Marine > Unclassified | place: Emeryville... | reverse complement strand
CCCAGAGCGCCTTCCTGCTGCGGGGTTCCATTGTGCGCAATACCCACAACCGGGGGCGCATGCCAACGGCAGGCTCGCGCAACAGCCTGACCGTGGAGACCGCCGTGCCCGGCAGTGACCAGACCTACTACAAGATTACCCAGAGAACCGACGCTTACTACCCCCTGACCAGTAACCAGCGCTGGGTGGCGCGGCTGCGTACCAAGTTCGGTTATGGCGATGGTTTCTCTGATACCGGCTCGCTGCCCTTCTATGAGCATTACTACGCGGGGGGGTACCATTCGGTGCGGGGCTTCGAGGCCAACAGTCTGGGTAATGAGGCGACGCCCGCCGCCGATGACCCCTTCAGCGATGACCGGCCCTTCGGCGGCAATATCATCGCGGAAGCCAGCGCGCAGCTGATCTTCCCGGTACCGTTCGCGGCGGACAGCCGCAGCATGCGCTCCTCAGTGTTCCTGGACGGCGGTAACGTCTTTGATACCGCGCGTGGTTTTGACCCGGCGGCTGATGAGATCCGCTATTCCGTGGGCATCGGTTTTGAATGGATCACCGCCATCGGTCCGCTGGGCTTCAGTTTCGCGGAGCCACTTAACAACGAAGCGGAAGACGACACGCGCCGCTTCCAGTTCTCACTCGGTCAGCAATTCTGAGTGGGCCTCTGGAAGAATCCCGCCCAGGCGGGCACAATGGGCGGCATTCATTCAGCATGACAAACATCAACACGGGGAGGCGATCCATGAAACGGACGCTGACAGTCGCTGCGGCTCTGCTGATGCTGGCAGCATCGGTGCCGGTACTGGCACAGGAACGCATTGGCGTGGTCAACCTGCGTGAGGCGGTATTCTCCTCGAATGCGGGCGCCGAATTCGGTGACGTGATTCAGGGCCAGCTGAAAGAGGAACAGCAGGCCATCAGCCAGCTCGAGTCGGAAGCCATGGAGATGCAGGAGCGCCTTGAAAGTGATGGCGCCATGATGAACGAGTCCGAGCGTGAAGACCTGCAATCCCGGTTTGAGAAGAAGGTCCAGGAGTATCAGCAGCGGCGTGCCCGCTTCCAGCAGGCCGTGAACCAGCGCCAGCAGCAGTTTCTCCAGCAGTCCCGGCCAGCGGTGGACGCGGCCATGGAAACGCTGCTGGAAGAGCATGATCTGGACATCGTCATTCCGGCCGAGGCGGTCATCTACGCCAAGCCGGATATGGACCTGACCGACAAGATGATTGAGCTGCTCAATGAGCAGGCCGGTGACGGTGACACAAACAACAATTGAGCGGCGCTGATCCGCGGCGGGAGTGTGGATGCACAGCGTGGAACGACCCCTTTCCGAACTGGCTGACCTGCTGGGCGTGGAGCTCCGGGGGGATGGCAGTAAACGGATCACCGGTCTGGCGACCCTGGCCAGTGCCGGTGAGGATGACATCAGCTTCCTGGCCAATGAGAAATACACGCGCCAGCTTGGTACAACCCGGGCTGGCGCGGTTCTCGTTCGGCCGGGGGAGGCCGACCAGTGTCCGTGCAGTGCGCTGGTGACGGACGACCCCTATCGGGCGTTTGCCCGTTTGAGCCACCTTTTCAATCCGGAGCCGGTACGCGAGGCGGGTATCCATCCCTCCGCGTTCGTGGCCGAAAGCGCCTCTGTTGCCGAGACCGCCTGGATCGGACCGGGCGCGGTGATCGACCAGGAAACGGAGATCGGTGAACGGGTGCGGGTAGGGCCGAACAGTGTTGTGGGTGCGGGGTCACGCGTGGGTGCGGATACCGTGCTGGCAGCCAACGTAACGCTCTACCACGGTGTCACCATGGGTGAGCGCTGCCGCATCAGCAGTGGTGCCGTGATTGGCAGTGATGGCTTCGGGTACGCGCACACCGGCAGGAACTGGGAGCGGATTGCCCAGATTGGCGGTGTCCATATCGGTGACGACGTGGACATAGGCGCCAATACCACCATCGATCGGGGCGCTCTGGACGATACCGTCATCGGCAATGGTGTGAAGATCGATAACCTTGTGCAGGTGGCCCACAATGTGGAGATCGGTGACCATTCCGCCATGGCGGCCCTGGTCGGCATCTCGGGCAGCACGCGCATCGGGCGGCACTGCGTTTTCGGCGGTGCCTCCGGAATCGGTGGCCACCTGACCATCGCCGATGGCGTGCAGCTTACCGGTATGACCATGGTTACCCGCAGCCTCAAGGAAGCGGGAGTGTATTCCTCAGGGACAGGGGTGGAACCCAATCGTGACTGGCGTCGCAGTGTGGTCCGGTTTCGTCAGCTCGACGATATGGCTCAGCGCCTGCGCCAGATTGAAAAAAAACTCAGTGAATGACGTCGAGGCTGTGGCGCATGCAGATTGAAGACATTAAACAGTACCTTCCGCACCGATACCCCTTCCTCATGGTGGATCGGGTGACCGAGGTGCGCGCCGGTGAGTATATTGCCGGAATCAAGAACGTCTCCGTCAACGAACATTACTTTGAGGGGCATTTCCCCACCAAGCCCATCATGCCGGGCGTCATGATCGTCGAGTCGATGGCGCAGCTCTCCGGTGTACTCGGGTTTGTCACGGTTGGGCGCTCACCGGCGGATGGCTTCACCCATTACTTTGCCGGCTGCAACAAGGTCCGCTTCAAGCGCCAGGTGGTGCCTGGGGATCAGCTCGCGCTGGAGGCCACACTGATAGCCGACAAGCACAATATCTGGAAGTTCGACTGCAAGGCCTGGGTCGGTGACCAGCTGGCCTGTGCCGGCGAGATCACGACCGCCGAGGGAGCGATCTGATGACGGCCGATGCTCATCCGGGAGTGCATCCCCAGGCCATTGTTGATCCCGGAGCCCGGCTCGGGGAGGGGGTAACTGTTGGCCCCTGGACCTGGATCGGGCCCGATGTGGAGATCGGTGACCATACCGAGGTGCGCTCCCATGTGGTGATCAATGGCCCCACCCGGATCGGCGCCAGCAACCGCATCTTCCAGTTCGCCAGTGTCGGTGAGGAATGCCAGGACCTGAAGTATGGCGGTGAGCCCACCACCCTGGTGATCGGTGACGGCAATATCATCCGCGAGAGCTGCACCCTGCACCGGGGCACTGTGCAGGACCGGGGCGAGACGCGGGTCGGCAGTAACAACCTGTTCATGGCTTATGTCCATGTGGCCCATGACTGCATGATCGGCAACAACACCATCCTGGCCAACTGCGCCACCCTGGCCGGCCATGTGGACGTGGACGACCATGCCATTCTCGGTGGCGGCACCATGGTGCATCAGTTCTGTCATCTGGGGGCCCATGCCATGACCGCCGGGGGCAGCATCGTGCTCAAGGATGTGCCCGCCTTCGTCATGGCCGGTGGCCAGTCCGCCGGCGCCCATGGACTCAACATCGAAGGCCTCAAGCGTCGTGGTTTCAGCAAGAGTGCGCTGCATGAGCTGCGCCGTGCCTACCGCATCGTCTACCGTGAAGGCCTCACCCTGCAGCAGGCGATTGAACGCCTGGATCAGGAGTTTGAGGGCAGTGACGAAGTGGCGCTTTTTGCCAGTACCCTGCGGCGGGCGGAACGCGGCATCGTCCGCTGATTGGCCATGGACGCGTTGCTTCCCCGGGGCTCAGCCCCCGCGCCCGGCCCGGTCATTGTCCTGGTGGCGGGAGAGGTCTCCGGAGACCTTCTGGGCGCGGACCTCATGCTCAGCCTGAAACGCCATTTTCCCCATGCCCATTTTGTCGGTATCGGCGGTGAGCGCATGATGGCCGCAGGCCTCCACTCCATCGTCCCCATGGAGCGCCTATCCGTGATGGGACTGGTGGAGGTGCTGGGACGCATCCGGGAGCTGTTCGATGTCCGCGCCCGGGTGCGCGAGTACTGTCTGAACAATCGGCCTGCCGCGCTGATCGGGATCGACTCGCCGGATTTCACCCTGGGACTGGAGCGCCAGGTGCGGGAAGCCGGCATCCCCACGGTGCATTACGTGAGTCCCTCCGTCTGGGCCTGGCGGCGCGGGCGCCTGAAGGGCATTGCGAAATCAGTGGACCTGCTGCTGACGCTGCTGCCGTTCGAGGCCAGTGTCTATCGGGACCATGGCATTCCGGTGCGGTTCGTGGGCCACCCGATGGCCGACCAGATCCCCGAGGAACCAGACCGGCAGGCGGCCCGCAGGGAGCTGGAGCTGCCCGAAGCCGGCCAGATGGTGGCGCTGCTTCCCGGCAGCCGGGGCAGTGAGGTGGGCGGCCTGGGCCCGCTGTTCCTGGAAACCGCCGAATGGCTGGCTGATGCCATGACGCCGGCGCCCACTTTCGTGATTCCCTGCATCAACCGTCAGCGCCGGGAACAGATCGAAGCGATGATCCGTGGGAAGGAGGCCTGGCAGGCGCTGGACGTGCGGCTGGTGGACGGCCAGTCTCGCACCGTGATGACCGCCGCGGATGCCGTTCTTCTGGCTTCCGGCACCGCCACACTGGAAGCGGCCCTGCTGAAGCGGCCAATGGTGGTGGCTTACCGGGTGAACGCGCTGACCTTCTGGGTCGCTTCACGCCTGGTCTATGTGGACCATGTGGCATTGCCCAATCTGCTGGCCCCGGAACCGGTGGTGCCGGAGTTCCTGCAGGAGGATGCCACGGCGGAGGCCCTGGGGACGGCACTGAAAACCCGGTTGACCGCGCCGGAGACCATTGAGCACGAACGTGCCATCTTTTCGGAAATCCACCGGCAGCTGCGCCGCAATGCCAGCGACCGCGCCGCTGAATCCGTGGCGGCACTGATCCGTGGGGAACCCCTTCCTGAGGACCTGGAGAACACATGATCCTGGATGATGTATCAGTACCCTATGAGGGGCTGTATCTGGCCGGCGTGGATGAAGTGGGCCGCGGGCCCCTTGCCGGCCCGGTGGTGACGGCGGCCGTGATCCTGGACCCGGACCATCCGGTGGAGGGGCTCAGGGACTCCAAGAAGCTCAGTGAGCGCAAGCGCGAGGCCCTGTTTGGTGTCATTCAGGAGCGGGCACTGAGCTGGGCGCTGGGGCGTTGCGAGGTGGCGGAGATCGACGAACTCAACATCCATGGAGCCACCATGCTGGCCATGGAGCGGGCAGTGGCCGCCCTGGCGCCGCCAGCTGAATACGTGCTGGTGGACGGTCACCGCTGCCCGGACTGGCAGTGGCCCTCCTCGCCCGTGGTGAAGGGCGATGGCCGCGTGGATGCCATTGCGGCTGCCAGCATTCTGGCCAAGGTCACCCGGGACCGGGAAATGGTCGAGCTGGACCAGCAGTATCCGGGCTACGGTCTGGCCGGGCACAAGGGCTACCCCACGAAGGTTCACATCGAAGCCTTGCATGCCCAGGGCGCGAGCCCGGTGCACCGGCGCTCCTTCTCGCCCGTCAGCAAGCTCTGAGGGGCGCGTTCAGCCCCCGACCAGCTGATCGAAGATCCGGAAACCGGCGATGTAGGTACCGGCCGCCGACCCCACCGAGGAAAGGATGAAGATCAGCAGGGTGCGCGCCACCCGGTTGCGCCACCACCCCCTGACCTCGATCACGTCATGGCGAAGGTTCGAGAAATCCGCCACCTTGGGCCGGCGCAGCAGCAGTTCCACGCCCGCCGCCACGAACCCCGCACCAACCGTCGGGTTGAGCGAGGTCAGTGGGGCCGCCAGGAAGGTCGCCACAATGGTCAGTGGATGGGCCAGGGCAATGGCTGAGCCCAGTGCCGACAGCGCGCCATTGATCAGGAACCACTCCGAAACGAGCTTGACCCCCAGTTCCGTATCCCGGCTGAAACCGATCACGAAACCGGCAATCACCAGGGCCGCCACGACCCAGGGCAGGTAGCGCAGGAAGCGCCCGCTGGGTGGCACCTGCTCCAGGCTTTCGCGCTCTGATACGGGGTCGGCGGCGGGCTCGCCTTCAAGGTGGCCGCTCAGCCCCTTCAGGTGGCCGGCGCCGATCACCACAAGCACATTGTTGTAACCCTTGCCGGCCATGGATTCCATCAGCCTCAGGGCCATGTAGCGGTCGCGTTCGGAAATCAGTGGCCGGTAGAGCTGCTCGGATTGCTCCGCGAACTCGGCAAAGGTGGATTCCAGTACGTCACCTTCCTTGAGCTGTTCAATGCTCTCGGGGCTGACCGTTTCCCGGGTGAGCAGGCTGGCGAACAGACCACTGCCCAGCTGCATGCGCTGCCACCAGGACACGCCGCGCCAGACCCGGCGCAGGGTGGTGCCGATGTCGCGGTCGATCATGGTCACGGGCAGGCCGGCGCTTTCCGCTTCATGCAGGGCCGCCTTCATCTCAGCGCCCGGCTCGATGCCGGACTGGTCTGCCACCCGCTGCTGGAAGGCGCCCATGGCCAGGTGTGCCGCTACCATGCCCGCCTGGCCGTTACGCAGCACCTCGAACAGATCCATCTTCGCCATCCGGTCCGGATCGGCCAGGTTCTGGTAGCGGGAATCGCACAGCTCCAGCGCCACGGCATCATAGTCGCCGGAGCGGATCAGCTCCGAGACTTCATCTGCCGAGGCTTTCGAGACATGGGCCGTGCCCACAATGGTGAAGGTGGTTCCGGCGTGCTCGACTACGGCGCGCGGGCCCTGATGATCCTGTTCGCCCATGGGCAGCGTACTCACTTGGACAAAGCCGCGATTGTCACCTGTAGGCGCCTGCCCCGCAAGCGAATCAGGGCCCATCGTGCGCAAGGTGCGCTCCTGCAGGTGTTGCCTGGTCGCAGCCATGGCTGCTCCTACAATGTTGTTCCGTCCCGGGTGGCTGCAGAGTATGAGCGGCCATGGCCGAGAAATCCTTAAACCGGCCCACTCCCACGATGGTTTGACGGGCCGGTGGGGTGAGGCGCATTATCGCGGCGTGATTGATATCACACTATTTGAAAACTAGGAGCGATAGTCATGGCCAATACCAAAGCCTACGCCGCCACGGCACCGGATTCCGGTCTTGCACCCCACGGCATTGATCGCCGGGAGCTGCGAGCGGATGACGTTGCCATCGAGATCGACTATTGCGGGGTCTGCCACACGGACATTCACTTCGCCCAGAATGACTGGGGGATCACCAAGTATCCGCTGGTGCCCGGGCATGAGATTGTCGGGCGCGTCACGGCCGTTGGCGATCAGGTCAAGGGTTACGCCGTGGGTGACCGCGTGGGGGTGGGCTGCATGGTGGATTCCTGCCGTGAATGCGAGGCCTGTAAGGACGGACTGGAACAGTACTGCCTCCAGGGCATGACCCCCACCTACAACGGCGAGGATCGCTATGACGGCTCGGTCACCTTCGGCGGCTACTCCGAGAAGGTGGTCGTGAGTGAACACTTTGTGGTCAGCATCCCGGAGAAGCTGGAAATGGCCCACGCAGCGCCTCTGCTGTGCGCCGGCATCACCACCTATTCACCGCTGCGCCACTATGGCGTGAAGGCCGGCCACAAGGTGGGCGTGATCGGTATGGGCGGCCTTGGCCACATGGGGGTGAAATTCGCCCGGGCGCTGGGCGCCGAGGTCACCATCTTCACCCGTTCCGAGAGCAAGGTCGCGGAGGCGAAGCACCAGGGGGCTCATCACGTGATCGTGTCCACGGATGAACAGCAGATGAAGGATGCGGCAGAGAGCTTCGATTTCATGCTCGACACCGTTCCTGTGCAGCATGATCTCAACCCCTACCTGAACTGCCTCAAGTACGACGGCACCCACATCCTGGTGGGACTTCTGGAACCGGTGGACCCTGCCGTGAATGCCGGCGCCCTCGTGGGCAAGCGCCGCGTACTCGCCGGGTCACTCATTGGTGGTATGCCGGAGACCCAGGAGATGCTGGACTTCTGCGCCGAACATGATGTGCGCTGCGATATCGAGATGCTCGATATGCAGCACATCAACGAGGCGTACGAGAAGGTGAAGAAGGGCGAGGTCAAGTACCGGTATGTGATCGATATGGACAGCCTGAAGCAGGCGGGCTGACGCCGCAGGAGTGGCCACGGCCGCGACAGGGGGCAGAGAACCACTGCCCCATGTCTCGCACGTGTTTCGAAGCCATGGCTGCTCCTACGGGTTATCCGCTCCAAGAGGCCGCCCGATGAAGGCGCTTTCGCACGGCGTGGCGCTGAACTTCAGCGGGTGGCCGGGCTGCTTCTGGGTGGTGCCGTCCCCCCGGTCCACCTCGATGACCATGTGGCGGGCCTGGATCTGGGGGTGCTCTGTGGCTTCTCTCAGGGTCAGGACCGGCTCCACGCAGGCATCCTGCTCACTGAAGATCGCCTGCCATTGCGCCAGTGTCTTCCCAGCTATGGCCTCCCGGAGTGCGCTCTTGAGTACTTTCTGGTCTTCAGGTTTCGGGCTCAGCCCCCTGGCGGCCAGTTCCGGCTGGCCGATTACGCTGAACAGCTGCTTCGCGAACGGCGGCTCCAGACTGCCAACTGAGAGCCAGCGTCCGTCCGCCGTGCGGTAGTAGTCGTAGAATGAACCGCCATTGAGCATGCCACCTTCCGGCTCCGGTTCCTCGCCGGCGGCCAGCCAGGCAGCGCCGGCCATGGCGTTCATGGCGAAGGCGGCATCGGTCATGCTGATATCCACGTGCTGGCCCTCGCCGGTCTGGCGCTGGTGCGTGACCGCCGCCAGTATGCCCATGACCGCGTGGTGTGAGCCACCGGCCACATCCGCCACCTGGACGCCCAGTGGTGGCGGCCCGGTCTCCGCGCGGCCGCTGTGACTGGCCACACCGGACAGTGCCAGATAGTTGATGTCGTGCCCGGCCCGGTCCCGGTAGGGGCCGGTCTGGCCGTAACCGGTGATGCTGCAGTAGACCAGCCCCGGGTGCAGGGCGCTCAGGCTGTCATAGTCCAGCCCGAAGCGCGCCATCACCCCGGGGCGGAACTGTTCCACCAGCACATCGTACTCGTGAATCCGTTCCTTCACCCATGCCACGGCCTCCGGCTCCTTGAGGTTCAGCGTCATGCTGCGTTTGCCGCGGTTCAGGTAGGCGTGTGCGGTGGAGACGCCGCCGTCGTGGGGCGGCGTCATGCGCGTGAGGTCCATGCGGTCCGGGGATTCCACCCGCAGGACCTCGGCCCCCATGTCCGCCAGCATCATGGTGGCGTAGGGGCCGGGGAGCAGGGTGGAGAAATCGAGTACCTTGAGCGACGTAAGCGGTCCCGTCATCTGGGTTTTGTCCTCTGTTGCGGATGGCTCTACCATACGCACCTGTGAACAGGCGTCCACCGGCGCCGATGCTCAGATCCATTGACCAATCCGCTCACCGACACGGACGCGCATGGCACGCCTTACTGTCTCCGCCCATTTTGTAACCGCAGCTCTGGCCGGCGCCAGGCGCCAGGGGTATGACACCCATGCCATGATGCGTGAGGCGGGGATTGAGCCGGAGCTCATCGAGCAGGATCAGGCGCGGGTTACCGGTAACCAGTACACCCGGCTGATGCAGGTGATCTGGGCCACCATGAAGGACGAGTTCATGGGCTTCGCCCCGGCACGCAGTCGCCCCGGAACCTTCGCGACCCTGTGCCAGCTGGTGATCCACTGCGACAACCTTGACTGTGTGCTGCGCCGTGCCAGCCATTTCTACGGCCTGTTCGAAACCGGCATCACCATGCCGCTGAGTATCCATGGCGAGGAGGCCCTGATCACGCTCGAGACGGAAGCACCGCTCAGCGAAGACAGTCACCACTTTCTCCGGGAATCGCTGCTGGTGATCTGGCACCGGCTCAGCTCCTGGCTCATTGGCCAGGGCATACCGTTAACCCGGGTCAGCTTTGACTACCCGGAGCCGGCCCACAGCCATGAATACCGCGGCATCTTCCATGCGCCGATGCTGTTTGACCAGCCGCAGACCGGCCTGGCCTTCCCTGTGCGTTACCTGCAGGAGCCGGTAATCCGGGATGAGCTGGAGATGCGCCACTTCCTGATGACCTCGCCGGCGGACCTGATGGCCCGGCCTGATGACCGCAACAGCTACACCGCCCGTATCCGGGCCCTGATCGGGCGGGACTTCACCCAGCCCATACCGGATTTCGAGGCCATCGCCCAGCAGCTCAACACCAGCCCCCAGACCCTGCGCCGGCGACTGCGGGCGGAGAACACCTCGTTCCAGGAGATCAAGGACAACCTGCGGCGGGACATCGCCATTGTCCACCTCACGCGGGATCAGCTGTCCATCAACGAGATCGCCCACCGAGCCGGGTTCACGGAGACCTCCACCTTCCATCGGGCCTTCAAGAAGTGGACGGGGGTTACACCCGGGGGCTATCGCTCGCGCTTCTGCTCGTAAAGACGCTGGTCCGCGTGGCGCAGCAGGGCGCGTGAGTCGTCCAGGCCGGGCTGCTCGTTGCCCGCCACGCCCACGCTGAATGCCAGGGGAATCGAGTGGCCCGCCCACTCAAGTGGCTCATCCGCGAGCCCCTGCTGCAGGCGGGTGGCGATGTGCGTGGCCGCCTGCACGCTCTGGTTGGGCAGGACCACCACGAACTCATCCCCGGCAAAACGGAAGACGCTGTCGTCCTCACGCAGCTGGCGGCGCAGGCATTCGCCCAGGTGGCACAGGTAGGCATCGCCGCACTCATGGCCGTGCCCGTCATTGATCCGCTTGAAGCCGTCACAGTCAATGAACAGAAGCGACAGCGGCATCTGGTAACGGCGGGAACGGCTCAACTCCTTCTGCAGGACTGTCTCCATCTCGCGGCGGTTGCGCAGACCGGTCAGGGCATCCCGGGTCGCGAGACGGCGAAGCTGTTCCCGGGCAAAAGCGGAATCCAGCCCCAGGGAGGCTTTGACCGCCAGCTGCTCAAGGAAAAACGCCCCCATATCCCGACTGTAACGCCCTGCTGTGCGGGTCCCCAGCACCAGGCCGCCGGCCAGTCTTTCCTCGACCAACAGCGGCAGTATGGCCATGGACTGGATGCTGCTCTGCCAGACGGGTGGGATCAGGTACTGGCAGCTGCGGGTGTCCGGGATCAGTATGGGCTTCTGGCTGCTGCCGGTAAGGCGGAGGAAGTCCGCAGCGGGTGCGTTCACACGCAGGCTCAGGGCGCCGTCCTCGCTCAGCATCTCCCATAGTGGCTGGTTGGCCTCCACGTCCGTCAGGACCAGCCAGACCTCATCCAGGTCAAAGCGATCGCGCACGCGGTCCACCAGCCGGTCCAGAAAGGCGGCGCAGTCGCGACACCCCATGATCTCCCGCTCAATCTCGAACAGGTTGCGGGCGATGCGCTCATTGCGGCGGGCATGCTCGAGCAGGGACTCGAGGGAGATGTCGTCAGGGTAGTGCTGGAAGGCTTCCGGCATGGCGGTTTGTCATCCCGCTGACAGTGTGCTTTAGAGACCACGTGAGCTCAGCGCTGAAGCCTACCATGGGTGGTTCGCGCCGTCAGTCCACCACGTCCCACGAAGCCTTCGCATGGGAACTCTGCTTTGTTGTGTGACCTGTGTCACACAAGTGCCTCATTTAACAAAACGCAACGCTGGGCAACACTCGAGCAATGGCGTGCCTACCGGGTTTAAGTTATTGATATTAGTCAATGGTGAGCCGGCGGGCCGGTAATGACTGGTACAGACTGCCTTCTTTGACACAAACGGACGTCGGTGTGGCCAAAGTGTATGCGCGGAAGGGCTATAGAATTGCAAGTGTAACGAACTGTAAATGACCAAGTGAATCACACTTCATAAAACACGATCGCCTGGAATCAGGCTCGGATAACAAGAGCAGTAGGAGCCTCTATGCAGACCACGCACGGAACCGCAATTCGACGCCTCGCACTTGGCATTGCCCTCGCAGGTGCCAGCGCGGGCACCCATGCCAGTATGGGTAATATCGGCACCAGCTACGGCATATTCCCGGAAGACCTGGCCACCGCCCAGGCACTGTCCATGTTCAATTCCCAGGTCTCAGCCAACTACTATAACCCGGCTGCCCTGGTGAAGGACGAGCGTGGTGAGCTGACCCAGGCGATCATGCATGCGGAGCAGGAGCTGCGCGCGGAAAGGCCAGGCATTGAGAATGATGTGCTCTCCGATGAGCCGAGTCAGAGCGTGCTGGTTGGCATGAAGACCAACATTGGCTCTCTGCTCCAGTCTGGGCACCCCATCCATCTTGGGTTCATCGCGGGTGTTGAGGAATATGGCAAGGAAATGCTGGCGTTCAGCTCCGAAGCCTCGAACACGGGCCAGTTCATGCGCTATGGCCGTGAGCCGCTGTTTCTGAGCGTGGGGGCCGGAACCCGTATCTGGCGGGGAATCAGTATTGGCGGGGCATCCCGGATTACGCTGGATTCCACTGCCGAATTGAACACTTCTGCTGATTTTGCGGGAAACACTGAGGATTCCGAATTGCGGGTAGGCGCGGAGCCGAACATCCGCTCGATCCTTGGTCTTACCCTTAACTGGGGTGAAACCTTCTGCCCGGAGGGCTGTTTCCTGTCAGGGTTGGAAACAGGTCTAACCTATCGCAACAGCTCTGCGTCCTCCACAACAGTGGACTCAACCATTCAGGTTCCGGGGACTACCTCTCAGAAGCCCCTGAGGCTCGCAATCAGCACCATTGATTCCTATCAGCCCGAAATCTATGCCTTTGGAACCCAGTACGCGGGTGATGGTTGGCGTCTTGGCTTCACGGTTGAGCAGCGGAAATGGTCAGCACTTGGCGAGGAGCTGGATCAGGACACGGTCAAGGATCAACAGGATCTGTCCGGCGATGCAGCTAGCTATGCGGAGTTTGACGACACCGTTGTCCCACGGATTGGCGGGGAGTTCGATGTCTTTGGCCACTTCAGTGTGCTCTTTGGTGCGGCCTACGAGAAGTCGCCATTGCAGACTGAGAAGACGCCCAAACTCAACTATTTCGACAATGATCGGATCATCGGCGGGCTGGGACTGAGCGCCACCTATGAGCGCACCCGGTTTTTCACCTATCCGATCCGGTTCGACATTGGTTATCAGTATCAGAAACTGCAGGAGCGTGATTTCCAGGTGCAGCGGAACAGCCAACTGGAGACGGTAACCACAGATGGCGACATTCACGTCGTCAGCGGCTCGATCACGTTCAAGTTCTGAGGAGGGCGGTATCATGAAACGTACATTAGCAAGCATCAGCCTTCTGGCTTTCACGTTGACGGGCTGCATGGGTGGGGGTGAAACCCAGGATGAGGAGCTGCAGGCGGAAGCGCAGGCTCAGGCAGCGTCGGCGAGTTCCACGGTCCAGTTCTCCTATCCCATTGCCGGGCAGTCTGGTTTTCCGGCATCCGCGCCGTTGATCGTTCGGTACGGCATGCCGGTGACCACGCCTGAGTCTGAAATTGGCCCTGAAAATCTGATTCTGGAAATCCAGGACGGAGAAAGCTTCACGGAGGTCGACAACCCGGAGCAGCTGATCCAGAACGTTCGGATTGTTGGCGGTGGCCAGACCCTCAGGGTTGATACCGGACGGGATCTTCAGCCCGGTGCCCGCTATCGCCTGACCGTGACCGGACTCAGTGTGAATGGTGAAATAACCGGAACCGAGGAAATCGAGTTCACAACTGCTCCGAACCGGAGCACTGGAACGGTTACGCAGAGACTCTCGGCTGATGCGGAGGACATAACCGATTTCCGGGTGACAGGCCTCACCCCGTTCTCCACGGCAGTGGACGGAAGTTCGCTGGGCCAGGGTTCCAGCAACTTCCCCATTACCAACCACAACACGCTACGGGTGGTTTTCACCCAGCCTGTGGATGAGAACACAGTTGACTATGGTCCGAACGGGGTGCAACTCCAGGATGCTGATGGGAATCCGGTCAACGACGTGGAGGTCTGGACTCGCGGTAACCGTATGACCATTGATCCAGAGGGTGTCCTGAAAGCGGGAGAGAACTATGAACTGAGGTTCTCAGAAAAGCTTAAAAGCGCGCTGACCCAAGAGCCGCTTGCGGGCGACAGAACCTGGGAGTTCACGCCACAGGAGGCGCGCCCTGTATTGGACGATGGCAGTATCGCCAAGCGTGCTCCGCTGGTGCAGGATGCCGTGGATGGCAGTGCCGGAAAAGTCCGCTATACCGGCAATGACTACAACAGTGTGGTGCTCGGTGCGACAACCCTGGGGCAGGGCAACAAGACCATCCAGCGCGGCACGGTGACTGCCTCTCTCGGCGACCTTCAGCGTTTCGAGTCTGAAGGTAAGGCCGTTCCTCTGACCGTTGAGCGCGGTACCCTGATGAAGGGGACCAGTGTTGACGTGCTGGTTGGTGGTGAGCTGCAGACCGAGTTCAGGGAGTCCGGTGAGATTGATGTCCGCTTCCTGTCGGACGCCAACGGGTACATGATGATGAACCCGTATCAGGATTCCGATAATGCACCCCGCGTGATTCGGCTGTTCGCGGATCTCTCAATGAACACCGACAAGGCCAAGGCCAACGGTGCGCTCTCCCAGGAGCTCCTGCATGTGGAGCTGGTCGGCACAGCCCAGATCATTGACGGCAAGCTGACGTTGGAAGCCGTGAGTGTGATCCAGCCGGATGTACTGGGCGTGGATAAGGCTTCCGGTCTCATTTCCTTCCGACTGGAGGCCTACAACGATCCGGAGGATGCGCCGGCAGGCCTGGGGGATTCGTCAGGGCCGAAGCTGAAAGCGTGGACGCCGGGGGAAAACCATCAGGACAAGATGCAGCCTCAGGCTCCGATCACGCTGTTCTTCGATGAACCGTTGATGCCGAGCACTGTCAATAACCAAGCGGTCAAGCTGGATAGCGAGAGTCAGGCCGGTCTTCCGGTGAATGTCCGGCAGAATGGTCCCAATATCATTGTTGAGCCTGTAGACTCTCTTGAATTCGGCGAGTCATACACAATCAGCTTCCCCGGTTCTATTAAGGATCTGTCCGGACAAGCTGCGAGTCTGGGTGCTCTTAAATTTGAGATGCCAAAATCTGCAGCAAACGCTCCAGTGATGCCTAATGACGGGAAGTTGCCGGATGCGACAGGTAAGGGCATTCAGGTTGGGCCCAGAGTGTTGACTTCTCGTCCTGGGTATCCATGCGCGAAAACTGAGCTACCAGAAAACTTCCAGAAGAGTGACGCGAACGGGCGTTGTGCTGGTGGTATCACCAAAGCACTCGAAGATGAGCGAACCAGTGGGGATCTGACTGCTGACTTTGTAGCAGGTGAGACTAACGATAACTACTGGCCTTTTGCCGACGTCGACACTCATCTCAAGAATGCAGATGATCGGCTACCGATAGAAGCTCATCCGGCGGATGAGCCTGTTGTCGTGCGTTTCTCTCAGGACATGGATCTGAGTTCCATCGATAAGCAGTCGTTTATTGTTGAGAAGTGGACCGGAAATGGATGGGAAGACGCCGCTTACACACTCACCAAAGATAAACGGCAGGTAAAAGCGATCCCCAGAGAGAAGTGGGACATTTCCAAAGACGATGGCTCCGAAGTCTTCTACAGGTATAGGCTCACAGATGCCATAAAGTCAGATGTTAACCAGCTGCCGATCTACGCGAAGATTCTTTCACAGTTCAACAAAGAGAATCCGCGTCCCATTACCGATCTGAGTGGAGGTGGTCATGAGCTGGAGAATCGGTTTCAGGCGGTCTCCTCAAGTGCGAGCCAAAATGTTCTAACGCCACTTTCAAATCTGCCTACAGCAGATGCCAACGGCAACCTGAATCTGGATAAGGGCCAAGAGGACCAAGGGCTTACATCGGCTTCGATTCCGTATTGCGGGTCAGGAACTGACTGTACGAATACCGCTGATACTCGAGTGACGCTTGAGGATGTTCTTGGGATTCCAGGTGAGCCCGCGTATCCAGGTTTTGAGGTCCCTGCCAACAGCGCGGCTATGCAGATGTCCTCGATTCAAAGTGATGTGCTCACACGAGGTGCCGTAGGATGCCAGCCTGGTCAGGACTGCGCTGCCACGAAGAAGATGATTTACAAGACGGCTAAGCTCGACGTCGAGGTCGGTGCCGAACCTGAAACCATTCTTGGGGAAGAGGGCATTCCCGTGGACCTGGATCCGTCAGTGCTCTACACCTCTTCCAGCGATGTCTGGATCGAACTCAAGGATGATGTGTTGGCATTTCTCGCTACCGAGAACAGTGAACGGATGCAACGGGTGCCAACCGGGCCGATGGTCATGAGGATGCGCTACCAGGGCGAAGACAGGGATAAGAAAATCCAGGGCGTCATCTATCAGGGGGAGGATGGACTCAGATTCAAGACCAAGCTGGATGTCTATCTTGACGCGCCTTACCTGTATTCACAGCTCTCCGGAAAGCTGGGTGTGACGACAACGCTGCATGACAACATGCGGAGCTTTCCGATCAATGGCTTGATACTGGATGGCCCCATCAAGTTCTTCGACGATGGGCGGATGCAGATTGTTCAGAAGAACCTTGCGGAGGCTATCGATCTGGAGGTTAACCTGCGTGGAGCTATTGATGTGCAGTTGGCAAACGAGAGTTGTGAAAGCAAATATAGCTTTCAGTTCCTTATTGATGCATGCGAAGCCTATCGAGACAGTGGGCTCTTCGAGGCTTTCGACTCGATTGCGGATATAATTATCGGGGGTACCGCTAATGCCGCATTGGAGCCTAATACAATTATGAACCTTAAAATCCCGAGGGGCGGTTTGCATCTGAATTATATTACGCCCTACACCCAACAAAGAGAGTGAAGCCAGAAGGTCAGCCTCCGGGCTGGCCTTTTTTATGGAAATCCGCCCCAAGCCCTTGACGGGCGGGGCGCGATTCCATAGGATACGCACCACATCGACGGGCCAAGGCCCA
>Ga0207718_101053_pt1 | contig 16897 bp, 12 predicted proteins | sample A23M2SouthBayCA_FD_187749 | JGI IMG/M metagenome (GOLD analysis project Ga0207718, IMG submission 187749) | Aerobic enrichment media microbial communities from Eden Landing Ponds, California, USA - A23 M2 (SPAdes) | ecosystem: Environmental > Aquatic > Marine > Unclassified | place: Emeryville... | reverse complement strand
ATCGTTTTGCACAGATGCAGCCGTTGAAGTGTTTGTTTCGCTGATCGTCGTAATAACCGAGTCCAGCACGACAAGCGAATGGACGTGCTCATCGGCGACGACTAGCGGCGGGAGGCCAACCCGAGGGGAGCCCAAACTTCGCAACTGGAGTGAGTCATTATCAACGAGGTCAGCAGCACGAGCTGCTCTGCTGGTATGGTCACGTACGGATTTGAGAGCTGATTCAGCTGCTAGTACACGACTGTCTGGCGGCTCATCGAACGAATTGAGGACATCGATGAGCGAGTGAATGACCGGCAGGGACGGATTGAGGACTGAAATGTCCGTAGCAGCGGCAATAGACTCTGTGAGTTCCTGTTCAATGTTGTCGGTAGAGGGGTGTGCGTCCATGATTCAGCTATCTTACTTTTGAGAGGTGTCAATAATCACCTATAAAGGTAACTTACCGATTTTCGATCGTGATTTCGACGGCATTGGACGTCGACTGGTTCGTAGTGGAGCGCTGATCGCACCGGATCGTCGTCTCGCCGAAGTGAGCCATCCAGGCTTCGAAGAGATTAGCGTGACCAGCATCGAAGAGTTCGCGTACTGATTCCATCCGGCGCTTCTGCAGATCAACGACTGCCTCGCCTAGTCTCCCAGAGAGATCGTGTCCGACCGTTACCTCGACTGAGCGAACACTGCCAGTTCGGTGTTCGTTCCACGACGAGCCGCCGAGTTGAAGGTGCGCGCCGCCAGCGTCAAACTCGACGTGCAAACCGATGTCAGCATCTCGGTCGTACAGCATCGCGATCGCACCAGAGCGACCGGCGACAGCGACATGGTCAAGATCGAAGCGTTCGATGAGGTACTGTTCCCAGACCGGGAGACCGTGCTTTTTCGAGTACATTGTGTCTCTCCACCTCCATAGGAGATCACAAATACGTCTGGTGGCGCTAAAGTGTCCGACAGCAATTCTCATTCTTATCTAACATTCAGAAGATGAGATCTGATAGATCGTTAGGTAAGAACACCCGAACTTCCTGATCAAGGTCGTGGCTGCGCGCGCAGCACCGCGAGCACGGAGCGGAGGGTGGGGCGGTGGGAGGGAGGTCGACGGAACGGGATCCCCCAGAAGACAAAGGAAAAACGACGTTTGAAATCAGCATAATACAAGGTGGAGCCCCCGACTTCAAGGAGCGACGAAGTGAGCGAGTAGGTCGGAGAGGAAACCGATACGATACGACACCAACCACGCTCGAAGTCTGGCCAACTCCCCACCCAACCGTTATTATTATAAAAACACAGGCCGCCATCTGAAGTACGGATGGAGGTACGTCGTACTGTTCCCGTCAAACTCGACGTGGCCGATAGCGACGCCGACCTCCTCCACGAAACAATCTCCGAGTTCCTGTGGGCTGCGAACTACGTCGTCGACCACGCCTGGAAAGGCGAGTACAAGACCACGAGCAAAGCCCAACTCCAACGCGAAACCTACGACGACGTACGGGCAGAGACGCGGCTGCAAGCGAACCTCGTCCAGAACGCTCGCAACAAGGCCGCCGACGCCATACAGAGCGCCGTCGCTCGGTGGAAGCAAGGTGACTACGCGGGCAAGCCCCACTTCACCGCCCCGACACTCGTTTACGACAAGCGGTGTGCGACATTTAACGACGACCACGCTACGCTCTCGACCGTCGAAGGGCGCATCACCGCCGAATACGTCCTCCCCGACGAGAGCCGCGAGACGCCCCACTCGGAGTACCTGTTCAACGATGACTACGAAGTGACGGGCGCGGAACTCCATTACCGAGACGGCGAGTTCTACCTTCACGTCCGAACAAAGGCGGATGTGGAGTCCGAGACTGCCGATGAAGGCAACGACGGGCACAACACAGTCCTCGGCGTTGACCTCGGCATCGAAAACGTCGCTGTCACCTCGACAGGCACATTCTGGAACGGGTCGGAGCTGAACCACTGGCATCGCGAGTTCGAGAAGCGGCGGGGATCGCTCCAACAGCGCGGGACACGAGCCGCTCACGAAACGATCCAATCGGTCGGACGTACCGAGACGGGACGCTACGACCATTTCTTGCACACCGTCTCGAAGGAACTGGTGTCGGAGGCCGTCGAGAACGACTGCGACGTGATCGCGTTCGAGAACCTGACGGGGATTCGTGAGCGGATGCCCAACGCCAAGAAGTTCCACGCATGGGCGTTCCGACGGCTGTTCGAGTACGTCGAGTACAAGGCCGAAGTGGTCGGCATCTCGGTCGAACAAGTGAGTCCCGCTTACACCTCCCAGCGGTGTTCGAAGTGCGGGTTCACCCACGAGAATAACCGCCCGACCTCGAATGGGCAGGACGTGTTCGAGTGCTTAAAATGCGCTTACTCGCCTCACGCGGACTACAACGCGGCGAAAAACATCGGTCTGAAGCATCTCCGCTCGGCGCAAAAGTCGTCGGGCGGAGGCGCACCGGTAAACGTGCGCTTGAATCGTGGGACGTTGAACGTGAACGGCGAGTATTCGTCTGCCAGCGATGGCCAGAACGGGAGTCCACGCGAAAGCCTCACCCTCAACGAAGCGAGCGGCGAAGCCGTAAGCGAGTAGGGTGGGGTAGTTTACTTCTCTCGCGTCGTCTCAATCGCAGCGTCCATATCTGTTCGATTGATCCACGCGTGTTGCTCACTTTCGGTGTCCCAGGGTGCGATCGTCGGTGATTGAGACTGGCTACCACGTTTGTGAGATGGACCGTCACCTCGCTCGAGGATCGTGATCTTCGTCCGGTTATCTATCGCCAGACTCGCCTGTCCACGGTACTCACCAACTTTGATCTCCTCGAACCGCACTCGATCACCCTCCCGGAGCGTCGGCATCCCGTTGCATTTCTTCGAATTGTTCCAGTATACGAACTTCCGACGTGTCCCATCCTCACCCTTGAGGAACCCTGACTGGTACTGATTCTGTGACGGATTCTCGTACAATCGCGCTACCTCCACTTCCACCGTTGCTTTGTACTGGAACGGGTCCACACGCGAGAGCGGCTGAGCGACCCCATCGATGTTCTCAAGCGCCTGACGAGCCGACGTGACGGCACTCATTACGTCATCACCGTTTTCGACCGACCGAGCCAACATCCGAGACAGCTCCGGCCGGCCCATCGAGAGTTCTGTCCCAAAGTACGCAGCTAATTTCTCGGCACTCTCGTTGATCTTCGCAAGCGTTTCCGCGTCCATCCCAGCTCTCGGATCACTTCCTCGATCGTCCACGTCCACAGCCACATCATCCGACGTCGTCCGCTGATACTCCGTGACGCATGCCTCGCATTGCACTCGACTCGACCCTTCGCGATCGATATCAGCCGCTGCAGCCGCCCGAGCGACCGTGCTATGCCGCGCCTGTTCCGTTTCCCGACCAAGCCGCCGTTCCTGTTGAGCAAGCGTCTCACCGAAGCGACGCTCCGGCCCGACTTCCATCGAGCGCGTCCAGTCATAGTCCGTATTACGCTCGTGTTTATTCCCACGGGAGTCAGTTCGTGGATTCATCCCGTAGTCCAGCTGCTGACCATCTACCGTCGCACCCATCTCATCGTGCCCTTCTTCAGCTACCGCTGCAAGGAGTTCACCCGGGCCGGCTTCCTTCCGATCCGGAGTGTTCAACCGCTCCGCAGCTTCCAGGGGATCGTCCCGCTTATCGACGAACTGCGCTTTCTGACCGAGCGATGCCTTTTTGCAAGAGTAGTTGGAACTCATTGTTGGATCTTGGTTTGGGGCGTCTCACCGACGTCCTCACCTTCAAACACGACTGAGAGTCATCTCTGCGCCCTCTGCCCCATCGGGGCGCATAAACACGTTTTGCGATCGATCCGACAAACGTCCGAACTCAGCACCAGGCCTGACCACCCCACCGCTGCGGGGCGGCGCGCCCCCGCGGGTCGCGACTCGCCTGACGCGAGTTCACTCCCTTTTTTAGAACCGTTTTTCGGATAGGGTTCTCCGTCGCGGGTGGGGGTCCGATATGCCCCGATATACCCCGATATACCCGGTTGCGGGCCCAGTGGCACGGAGCCGAGACGGAGTGCCACTGTGGCCCGCTTTCGGGTCGTGGGGTCGCGGGGTCGCGGTCCCCCATCCGCGATTGCCCGGCACGGTGCGCGAGCGGTGCGGAAAGCGCGCCGCGCCCGGCAAGTCCGAGCAAGTCCCTCCGATGTGCCGGTCGTGTCCTTCGCCTCTGTCGGTGAGGCAAGCTCGCCGCCGGAGGTGGCGAGCAGACTCAGCGGCCCAGCGCAGGCGAAGGAACGCGAAACGCCGGCAAGGAGGAAACGCGCAGGCGCACGGCAAACAGGCAAGCTCGCTCGTGCGGTAACGAGCGAGCAGGCTGGCAAACGCGCGACGACCGGAAACCCATATCCGAAAAACGTGTGTAGGCCAGTGGGTCCGACAGGACCATGGGAAGCCCGTGGTGGCGCAGCAGGCGCACAGCGTCGCCGCGCAGTCAGTCGAGAGCTGTGGAAGGGACCCGCCGGAGCGTCGCGACGGCGGGTAGGTCCGCTGCTTCTCGGCTGACCGCGGGCGTAAGCACAGCGGCTGTGAGCCATCTCAGACGGCGTGGGGTCCCCGTCCGTCGAATGGTGCGCGAAGCTCCGCGTCAGCGGAGGAGTCGGCGCGCCGTGAGAACGCAACGGAATCGCCGCCCGCGGGCGGCGACGGTGGCCGCGCGCCGAGAGAGAAGCCTGGAGGAATCCCCCGGTGACCCCAAATCCGCGACATGCCCGCGAGTATGCGAGAACCGCCTCCGGCGGAAGCGCAGCAGCCCGCGACCGTGCCCCGTCCTCCGGAGGAGGAACGGAAGGCGCGAAAGCCCGGACCGAGGAACGGGGGCGCGGGGGTCGGGCGGGTCGGTGGCGTCGTCCGCAGTGCTTCGAGAGCGCGCCTCGATGCGCCGCGAGGACTCCTCGCAGCCGCCGGATCGTGAACCGACGTCGCCGCCAGGCGACGCGAGCGAAGCGAGTCCGGCGGCTGCGGAGGGGCGCAGCAAGCACTCGAGAAGGCGAGCGTCTTGCACGCTCGCCGGCGCGGCTCGCGAAGGAAGCGGATCGCTGCGCTACACTGGTGGTCGAGTCAGCGTCGCTCTGCTGGCCAGTCCACAGGATGTAACCAACGATTAATCGGTTAAAGCACTTATTGGCGCCTGACTATTGGGGTCGTCAGGAAGTCGGGGTCGGCAAAACGAATACCGAGAACTACGTCGTAGTGGTCTGCCTATTGTCGGCAGTCGGTTGTGATACAATCAAAGTGTTATACGTCGAAATTTCACCGGCCGTTCGGGTCAGGATACGCTGTTTTCTCTCTGAGAGGCACTGAAAGACTGTCGCAGTAGACCGCTGGTACGGGTTGACCACGGCCCCTGGTACGACATGTTTCAAGGGTGCTAGACTCCAAGTACGAATGTGAAATGTGAGAAAATTTGTTACTGGTTGAAGCATGGACCGGTTGGAATACCGAACCAGATGGGTCTGTAACAAACCATGTGACTAATGCGAAGATTTTTCTTTCACCCATAATACCTCGCCTAGTAAACTATTATCGAGCTTATTTAACTTATTCTAATCGATTATTTGGCTTATAGAGCATAAACCCCTTCACACCACAGATCAAGTCATTAAGTCTGCATTTAGTGTGTTAAGAGCTGATTCTGCTACCGTTGCGACGTCTCTTTCATCAGCACGACCAATAATTGGATATTCATTATATACGAACCCACTATGGAATGCAACTAATTTTCCATCATTATCTACCCAGGGCCCGCCTGAGTCTCCCCCTTGAGCATTTCTTTCTGTCATATTAACTTCATGCTCAACCCTATTCCCATTATAGAAGACATCAGAAACTGTATTTTCTACTGTACAACTAGTTCTTCCAGATAAGGTACAATCGAGGAAGGAATCCATTAAATAATTAGATAAACCGGAGAATGTCCAATAGCCTGTCAAGTAGTACATGTTTGATCCGAATATGTCTTTTACTGCTCGATGCTGAGCGATCCCTATACCTGTAAATTCATATGCAGTAACATCCTCACTTTGATCTCTATTTCTAAACTCACCGACTGGGTTACTATCTACTTGATACATCTTAGAATCACCTTCCATCACATGGTCGGCCGTGATTAAGACCAGATTCCCGTCAGAACCAAATGCGACAATGCCAAGAGTTCCATTAGTAGATCCGGAATATGGTGCAATCCCTAGCCCTCCTAATAACTCATATTTATCATCACCTCTATCGCCACATGCGTCAGCTCTTGTCATCACTTTGCCTCTACGTCTATTGATGTTAATCTTTACCTCTCTATTATTAGTGCTAATAGAATTTGCTGATTCCTGCGCACTATATCGCGATTCATTAAACAATTGTCTAATTCTGCGGTCAGATAATGATACCTCACTCTGGTCTGAATTTATTAAGATTTCAAATCCAATATCGTCTTCTTTTTCAGAGAATTGCTTAAGCCGAATTGTGTGGTCAAGACCTTCTCGGAGAGCATTCTCAGATAGGTTTTCAAATTCTTTAACAATTTGATAACGCTCTGGGGACACAATCCGAATCTTTTCAGGATTACCATACAGGTCTCTAGTTAAAACTAGGGGTCTATTCGTCTTTAGCTAAGCGAGAAACCACGTGACAGCGGCGGCTTATCGAGGCATCTTTTCGAGAGGAATGAGGAGGCAACGGCTGTGTCCAACAGCGCCCCCTCATCCCGAATTATGCGCCGGCTCACTACATTGTTTCCCTCCGAGTTCCTCGAAGAGCACGCCGAGGAACTCGGCGTGGTCGAACGCGACCGCAAGCTCCAGATTCCCGCCTTCGTCTGGGCATTCGTGTTCGGCTTCGCCGCAGGCGAAAGCCGAACACTCGCTGGCTTCAGACGTAGCTACAACTCGACAGCCGACGAGACGATCTCTCCTGGCGGCTTCTATCATCGGTTGACGCCGTCTCTCGCAGAGTACTTCCGCGACCTCGTCGAGCACGGCCTCGACGAGGTCGCTGTCCCTGACACTGTTGACGCCGATATCGACCGATTCAGGGACGTGATGATCGCTGATGGAACCGTCCTGCGGTTGCACGAGTTTCTCTCCGAGGAGTTCCAAGCCCGCCACGAGGAGCAGGCTGGAGCGAAGCTCCACCTGCTCCATAATGCCACCGAGCAGACGATCGAACGGCTCGACATGACTGACGAGAAAACGCACGACAGCACGTTGTTTAACACAGGATCGTGGCTGGAAGATCGGCTTGTTCTGTTCGACCGAGCCTACTTCAAGTACCGCCGCTTCGCGTTGATTGATGAGAACGACGGCTACTTCGTGAGTCGGCTGAAAGAGAACGCAAACCCGGTCGTAACGGAGGAATTACGGGAATGGCGCGGGCGCGCCATTCCCTTGAAAGGGGAGCAGATCCACGATGTTGTGGATGATCTGCACCGTGAGTACATCGACGTGGAAGTCGAAGCCGAGTTCGACCGAAGACCGTACGGAGGAACGCAATCACGCGATACGAAGCGGTTCCGCGTCGTCGGCGTCCGCAAGGAGGACGCCGACGACTACCACCTGTATATCACGAATATGCCGAGAGAGGAGTTTCTGCCGTCGGATCTAGAGACGATCTATCGCTGTCGGTGGGAAGTGGAGTTGCTGTTTCGGGAGCTGAAAACGCAGTACGAACTGGACGAGTTCGACACGACGAAGAAGCATGTTGTCGAAATTCTGCTGTACGCGGCGTTGCTGTCACTGCTCGTGAGTCGTGAATTGCTTGATCTGGTCACCGAACAGGCGGACGATGAGATCGTGTTTCCGCCGGAACGCTGGGCGGCGACCTTCCGGTCGCACGCCCAGCTCATCCTCCACGAACTTGGCGAATACCTCGGTTACTCGCCGCCACCGCTGCTCGACCGACTGATCGACGACGCACAGAAGATCCACCAGCAACGGTCAGTGTTACAAGAGACGCTCGCTACCGCTACGCAACCGAGGTGTGAGTCTTAGCTAAAGACGAATGACACCACGTGTTTCGGCTTTGTATTCGACGTAGTCGTACAACCGCTCGAAGGCCCACTTGTGTCCCCACGACGCGCTGGAGAGCCGATCGCGGATTCCGGTCAACTCCTCGAATGCGATGACCGTACACCCGTTCTCGGCGGCCTCATCGATGATGCCGTTGGCAATCCGGTGGATCATCATCGTGAACCGGCCCGTCTCTTTCTGACCGACTGCCTGAATGTTTTCGTGAGCATGACGGCTTCCGCAGTGCTGGAGCGATCCACGCCGCTTCTCGTACTCACGCCGCCAGTGGTCAAACTCGTGACCGCTCCAGAACGTTCCCGTCGAAGTGACCGCAAGTTGGTTCACGCCGAGGTCAACGCCGAGGACTGTTCTGTGCCCGGTCGTTGCCTGGTCCGGCATGTCAAACTCCATCTCCGCCTTTGTACGAAGATGAAGGAACCACTCGCCGTCTTTGTTGTGCAGTTCCGCGCTCGTCACTTCGTAGTCGTCGTTGTCAAGATACCGGTTGTGTGGCGTGTCACGGTCACTGTCAGGTAGGACATACTCAAGTTCAATGCGTCCATCTACGGTTGCCAGAGAGACGTACTCGCCGTGGAAGCTCGCACACCGCTTGTCGTACACGGCGGTCGAGGTCGAGAAGTGCGGTTTCCCCGCGTACTCGCCTTGCTTCCAGCGGGCGACGACGCTCTGTACAGCGTCAGCTGCCTTGTTGCGAGCGTTCTGGACGAGATTGGCGTGCAATCGCGTCTGGTCACGCACATCGTCGTAGGTCTCCTCCTGCAGCTGGGCCTTGCTCGTCGTCTTGTATTCGCCCTTCCATGCGTGATCCACAACGTAGTTGGCAGCCCACAGAAAGTCAACGATGGTCTCGCGGAGAAGTGCAGCAGCGTCGCTGTCTACCTTGAGTTTGACCAGGACAGTTCGCCGCACTTCCATGCGTTAGATCTATCCCTAATAGTTTATTAATATTAGGGGGAAGAGAGGTGACAGTACGTTGGCTCCGGCAAAGTTGTCAGCTTCCTCCCCGACTTACTCGCTTCCTACTTCCGACGTGTCGGAAGCCCTCGATATCTCCTCACGGGCCCCAAGCCCGTTCGGATGGTCAGAGTGATTTCCGATCACTCACGACTTGAGGCCGGGGACTCCGCCTCGAAACTGTGTAAGAAATCGTTAGACGCGAGGTAAGTGTTGTCCAAGCAGATTGTGCCCCGAATATATTAGCCCAGATTTAACAAATATCATAGAACTATGCACTGTTTTTCATTCGTGATTCGCTGAACCCCACAGCAACTAATAGATTCATAGGGACTACCAAAGGTTCTACCAGTTCGAAGAGATGTTCTGAGTGCCGTGCAAGATACAGAGCGCGAGTCGGTCACGGTAAGCGGTCGGAATCAGTACTGTTCAAATCGGTCGATACATTCGAATTTGTTTGAAGTATAGATATCTTACGTCGTTTCGACGAAAGTTATATGGTAGCTCTCGAGTAGGATTTTACTAATTGTTACTATGCGATGTGATATCTCTCATCTGTCGCGCCGTGGGTTGCTGGCTGCAATGGTTGCAACTGCGGGGTGTTCCGGGAGGTCTACCGAGACTGGGGAGACGACCACACCGGCCGCTACGACTGCCACGACTTCGACGAACCTGTCCACGGAGTCGCCTCCCCGGCAGTCCGCAACTGAATCAACACCGACGCTGGAGCCAGTCGATGTCCGAGAGTGGCCGGAGGAGTTCTATCAGGGTCCACTCGTTTCGACGCACGAGCACATGAGCGGCCCGGATGGCTTCTGGATGACATCCGAAAAACTGGACTGGTTCGTTTCTTGGATGCAGAGAAACCGGGTCGTCCGAGCAATGGCGATCACCAACGAACAGATCGCACCGGTAATTGAGCCACACGACGACCGTCTTGTCCCCTTCTTATCCCCATATATACAGTTACGGGACGAGTTCGAGCGGCTCTCGGCGGCGCTGGAAGATCTGCTAGATCGACACGATTTCTACGAGGGACTAGGTGAATTCGGCCTGTACAGGGCTCCAGGTCCTGACAGGACTCCGCCGATCCCGGCCAACCATCCGCGCCTTCTCGAAGTCTACGACCTGGCCGCCGACCGGGATATTCCAGTGATGGTCCACGGTGGAAGGCCCACACAATACGAAGATCCCACCGGTCTGGTGACTGACATGGAGGCCGCGTTCGAGCACAACCGTGATTGCACGTTCCTCGTTCATAGCACCTTCTACGGTGTCACCATCGACGGAGAATCCAACCTTCCAATCGGAGAAGCGGTCGATACCCTCCTCAACGAGCACTCGAATCTCTACTTCGACATCTCCGGGGCGAACACGTCGCCGTACTCGTATCGATACAACGAGGGACCGGATGACGACTACGACACGGTCAATCGGACGGAAAAGAAGTCACAAGAGTGGTTCGAGTCGAAACTCCAGGCAGACGGCGGCGTCGACTACCACGCCTCTCGGTTATACGACCTGTACGGGTCGATACTAGAGAACCATCCCGACCGAGTGACGTGGGGGATGGACGCCTCCTGGCAGTGGCATTTCAACGACTGGGCCATGGACACGTGGATCGACGTAGCCCGAGCTCTCCTCGGAAAACTCCCGCAGGACAAGGCTGATCAGGTCGGGTATAAAACAGCGGCCGACCTGTTCGGGATCTCCATAGATCAGGACAGCTAATCTGTCTGGAGACGGTTCGTGCCCTCAACAGTACTACGAAATCACGGCTAGCCGTGGGTGAGGGTGACAGAGAACAGTTCACAGGGTGATTGGTTTCAGGATTGATGTGGGGTGAATCATCTGCTCAGTACGTAGGCTTACTGCGCAGTTTATTTACCAATAAAGATCTGAAACCAACAGCAACCGAGTGCTGCATAGATCCTCTGTATCTCGCACGCCCATTTTGACAAGTTCGAAGTAGTTCTGTGTAGCTACCGATCTACAAGTTCGCTGTCTCTGCCAATTGGTAGGTCGGGTATGCCAACTGAGAGCCTGTCATAGAATCAATCTCATAGCTTCTCACAGCCCGGATTGTTTCCTCGCTCGTAGTTGGTGATGGCCACGATGAGTCGGAGACACAGCGCAAGGAACACTTCTGTCCGTGCGTGGACGCGGCCTCGGGCGCGGACGTGCCCGAGGCCGCAGTCCTTGACTGCGTCGTTGGTTCGTTCGACTCCTGTCCGGTTGTTGTACGTCTCCTCTAAGATGGATTGTTTCAGCTGCACGTCCTCGCTGTGTTCCTCGATTCGGTCTTCGACCCTGTACTCGATGTCTTTCGGGTCGTCAGTGTTTCGCGGATTGTATGGAGCGATTGGCACGATCCCTGCGGCTAGCAGGTGGTCGTGCCAATCGAGGATGTCGTAGGCGCTGTCTCCGAGCATCCAGACCGGTGTATCGACGGCGAGCGCGTCACGCGTGACGCGCATCGCCGTCTCCTGATCCGCTTGCTTGGTTTGTGTGAACTCCGCTGCTATCGGGATCTTTGCGCCGGTCGAGACGATTGTACAGCCGAAGCCGTAGTAGTACTCCTCAGCTGTTGGATCGTAATTCCACGAGGCAGCGTCGTTGTGTTGGATCGCTTCAACGTGGGTCGAATCGATGGAGTACGTGGAGTCGAGCAGGCCGCGGGCGGCGGCCTGCTCGACGAGTCTGTCGAAGATATCGTCGATAACATGTTCGAGATCGGTGAGAAAGCGATCAATCGTGTCTCTGGATGGCGGTTTATCGAGCCCGCAGTAGTACCAGACGAGGCCGTTGTGAAGTTCTCGTGTAACCGGGCGTGTGCCGTAGACATCCTCGTAGTAGCAGTGCAGAAAGCCGCGAAAGAGATCCGGTGGCCGGTGCACTCGTGTTCGCCCCCTCGAAGCGGGGGCGAACACGTCGTACTCCAGCAGAAACTCAAACTCAAGGTACTCGAACAGCGGTACTGTCTCGGTAGCCGCGACATTCAAGAAGTCGTCTACCGAACCCACATCTTGCAGGGTTGCGGTTGTGCTGGACACACTTTCCGCACCCTGCTGCTTCGTACGTGACGCTTTCTATGACAGGCTCAACTGATCTATGACACCCTATTAGAATTGAAGCTGTGTGCCATCCCCGTTGAGCTGGTCGTACATCTCGTCTGGGAAGGGCAGACTCCCGTAGATCGAGTACGGACAGGCTTCCTTCCCGATACAGTGTCGCTGCATGTCCGGGTTATCGCAGTTCATCGGTAATGGTGTCTCCCCCTCGATCTCACCATGGTCGAACTCGTATTGGACTTGATAGCGCGTCTCCTCAGGATCGAACCACGGCCACCGCTCGAAGACGTCCATGAGGTCTTCAATGATCGTCTCTCGCGATGCATCCTGGTACTGTGGGAGCCACATCACCATCCGGGCGAAGTTAAACAGGTCCTTGCGGACGGGGCCCTTCTCCCGTAGTCGCTGGTCCATATTCTGCATACACGGCAATTCGAAAAGATCCTCAAGTGTCGTGATCGACAGCGTCGACGACCGCCGTTCGATCCGGAACTGTGGCGTCCCGTCTGACGATGCCTCGGCTTCACGAACGTAGTCAGACTCCACGAGATTCTCTAACGTCGATTGGGTTGCTCGTGGACTCGAAAATCGCGACGTCTGCTTTTTCTCCCAGCGGCCTGTCGGATCATAGACGTCGACAGCTCTGAAGACCTCCGACGCAGTGAGTGGCTGATCTGAGTCAACCCCATCGTGTTCGGAGACAGCATCGTGAATGAACGAGTAAAGCCGTTTCTCAGGATTCCAGTTGGTGTAGAGGGCATCGTACTGACTGGCACGCTCGAACCGATCTATGCGGTTTGTGATCGCCTCTGCACTATCGGTAATCCAACCAAATTGTTCGTCAGTGAGCATCGTCTCTAATTCTGTGACGAGGACGCCAAAGCCACCATTCTGGAGCCGGTCTTCGAGCAAGTGGATACAGTGGCCAGTTGGGATATACAAGCTGTTATCTCTCACACGGGTACGGAGGCGACCATCAACGGCACCGTCATCGAGATCAAATGATCCTCCCCAACCTTCGGATGTTCCTCGTGCCAGGCACGTCTCCGAAGCTGCTACCACGGGGATCTCGATATACGTCTTATCGTCATCGAATTCGGGGATTGACCGAACACCAGTACACACGCGGCCAGGGTGGGGTGTCCCGTCCTCCGGCGGTTTCGCATACAGAACTTCGGCTAGCTCTTGGAGAAGTGTGGGATCATCGCGCTGGACGAGTAACTCCTGGATCGTATTCGTATATAGCTCACAGAGATTCGCCACTCCTTGGAGTTGGTCGGCCTCCAGGTCCACTAATTCGGGGTGGTTTTTGATACAAATCGCGGCAAGGGCGGCGTCAACCGCTGCCTCACCAGGGTCCTCGACGAGCGGACACTGAGAGTGTCCACTGCGGACAGCAGGCTTCCAGGCAGCCAGTCCCCATTGTTCGACTGCTTCGACCTGGGCCTCGCGATCAAGTGTGCCGCCGGGTGAGCGACACTTGAAGCCACGCTCAAACAGTTGTCGCCGGCGACGCTCTGAGAACTCATCAGGGAGAGCAGCGATACGGAATGCAGCAATCTCGTCGTCCGTCGGATCACTATGCATTGGAGACCTCCTGCAGGAAAGTTGGTCTGGCTTTCGTTCGATACTCGAAATCGGGGCTTTGGATCGGCTGAACCATCCGACAGACCTCTGAGTGCAGACTGTAGGGCAGCCGGATCAACCGCTCGGAATCAACGGTGACCTGGCGATCGATCGTGAAGCCGTATTGCTCGGTCAACAGCGTCGCAAGGACATCCCGACTCTGCGTATCATAGCGGTGCTCGCTGTCGTCGTCCAGCAAGTAGACGTGACAACCCTGTCCTGAGTAGACGACCAGAGTCTCATCGGCAGCAAAGTCGTCCTCGAGGATCTCCCGAATTGCGAATCCATCACGGAGTGCCTGGTTGATATCCCCGAATGCATACGGAAATCCAGCAGGGGGTGCGTCGATCACACCGCTGTTCTGAAGAATGGATTGTCGATTTGTACCAGTGGGATCCTTGTTCTGAGTGACCCGTTCGTAGGCGATATCTTTCGCATCGATGTCGATCGCGACGATATGCGATCGTTCCCAGCAAGCCAGCGAATGATATACCGCAGCTGGTAACGGTGCCTGCTGGTCGGTCAGCGCTGGATCAACCAACCCGTAGGAGGTGTCACCGAGTGGATCGGCCGCCGCTGGTGTCTGGATGAACTCAACAAGCGGACGGGACCCTTCAGTCATCCCTGTGAACGCTGGCTTCACGCGTTCGCCGTCCGAGCCCAGTCGGGTGTCTCGACGAATGAAATCCCGTGGTGGTGCATCGTCTTTTTTGATCGGATAGGACTGATCGAACGCGATTCCGATCTCTTTCGGCCCCTGCGAAGTGACGTGATCTGGTAACAGACCCAAGTAATGTGGGAACTCACGTTGGTAGAAGGTTCGAAGCTCGTCGCGCGTCGCTTGTCTCCACGTCATCGGTCAATCTCACTCCGTGCTGAAGAGAACGTTCGGAGTTCGTCCATTCCGTCAAGTTCGGCTTTGTCCAATCGGTCTTGAAGCGCGCTTAGATTAGCGATTGACTTCCAACACAGGTTCTCTGGGGCAAGATCGCCACTTCGTAGCGATGACAGAACGTGTTCAAGCGTTTCCTGGGACTGAACCACCCAGAGTGTCGATGCATCCACCTCGGCCAGTTTTTCGTAGTCATCTCTAACGGCTTCGCAGTTCCCACTGAGACATTCGACCTCTGCGACCCATGTGAGAGAATCAGTGCTATCGAAGCCGACGACATCAAACACAGAATCCCCCTCCCACTGGTGGTAGGTTTCAACGCGATCGACGTCGTCACGCTGGGCAAGCAGTTCTTCAGTAATAGCTACACCCACTCGATGTGGTGTCTTCTCTCGCCAGTCGCCCACAGTGTGCTGCGTTCGGTTGATCAGGTCCCACCCATCGGGAAGAAGAGAGTAGTATACACGTCGACTCGATGCACGCTCGATCAAGTCTAACTCTTTTAGCTGGTCAACATTGGGGTCGCCAGCCCGATCACGTAACGATGTCATGCTCTCCAACAGCGAGTAATCGTCGAGCTCGCGGTGGTACGCTTTCGCGACTAATCCAAGGAGGTCTGCATCGTCCCGCGTCAATCCCATCTGTTCTAGCCTGCTTGGCCGGACAGAAGCGTGAGTCTCAGGGATCTGATCGAAGACCGTCTCACCGTCGACATCATCCCGTACCGACTCATCATCACAGGAAGATAGATCCGAATCCGCTCCACAATCAACTTGATCGGCCGTACTGTCAACCTCAGCCGTTTCCGAGTTGGTACTCTCCTCGTTTGGATCCGTACTGAGATTTTGGAGATCAGCGAAAGAAACGTCAATCCCAGCACCGACAGCTCGGCTGTGAAGATGTCTGAGAGAGCGCGTCGTCTCCGACTGGTCGGTAGGGCTCGCATGGATGGCGTTGGCGATCCGCTTGACGTCGGCTTCCGATCGGAGTGGGGCAGCCTCGACGTTCACACGGTCTCCATCTATCGGAACATCGAACTGCTGAAGTCCGTCTTGAACACCGTGCTCAGGATCGATTGCACTCTCTGACTGCGCTGATTGAATTGACCCTTGGTCTGCTTCCTGGGTTTTCACCGACGACTCAACCTCGACACCCTCGTTTTCTTCGGTGTCCGTCGATGCCGGCGAGTTACTTGCACCGCCGTCCTCTGTCGACGCTGCTGCTTCTTCAGCCAGTGCCCTGATTTCGCGTTTGCACGTGTCGATGTCCGCGATATTGGCGTGTTGTTCGATAACGCCGTACTTTCACCCTCTGTGAATCCTGAGTGGTGCTGATAAACTGCTCGGGCGACCCGCTTGACGTCGGCCATCGTCTCGATTGAGGCCGCATCGACGTCGACCTCGTCGCCGTCCATCGGAACATCCTCGACGTGAGTACCACCAGAACTAGCCGCTGGCTGTTCCTCAAGCATTGCTTCCTCCATGCCGGTGTCAGTCAAACTGTCCGATTGGTCAGATCCATCCGTTGAACCCGTCACGTTATCTTCCTGGGTATCCGTCTGACGGCATTTCTCACAGAGGTCTACACCCTGCGGTATGTAGTTACCACACTCGTCACAAGACGCTGGTCCTGCAGACTTACCTGTAACTGGTGGCTCTTCCTCATCCTTGGCGCTGTTATCGATTAAGAGCGCTTCTGTATCTTGCGCAGATCTGTTAGCTGGTTCGGCATTGTCAGTCGTTGCTGGCGAGCGCTTACTAGTTAGTGTCCGCTCTGTACCGGTGGGAGTGGAACTGACTGACTGAGTATCACTAGAGGGGGTACTAAGGATCTCATCGAGCTCGTATGGTCCTGTCGTGAATGAGGATACCGTCTGACCGATGCAGCGTCGATATTCACGCTTGAACTCCGGTGTCTCTTCAAGAGGTGAATCACCCTCCGGATGGCCATCCGGAATGGGCAGCGCTTCGATCGAGAACGGTGTCGTCACTTCGTCGCCGAATCGCGCTGAAAAGTCGACGACCCACTCCCCCGGACGCATGTGCTTGAGCTTGTTCGCAATCTGCTCTGGCACGACCTCGTCGACAGCGATCGACGACTCCAGATACGCGTCCGGGTGTTGGATTTTGCCGTAAATCTTGTTCTGGACGTTGTTCATGATCTCGTTGTACGCCCGTTCCCCGCCCACGTCACGGACCTGTGAGGGAAACTGCATCACGAATCCCAGGCTAAGTTCGAACGACCGTGCCTGCGGGATCAGCTGCTCGTATACGAGCGGCTTCGACGCGATCCCA
>Ga0207718_101052_pt1 | contig 16906 bp, 14 predicted proteins | sample A23M2SouthBayCA_FD_187749 | JGI IMG/M metagenome (GOLD analysis project Ga0207718, IMG submission 187749) | Aerobic enrichment media microbial communities from Eden Landing Ponds, California, USA - A23 M2 (SPAdes) | ecosystem: Environmental > Aquatic > Marine > Unclassified | place: Emeryville... | reverse complement strand
CGGCGACGTAGCTCTTTGCCGTGTCGCTCAGGTTGAACTCGTCGTCCTCGTCGTGGAAGGCGTTCTCGCCGTCCTCGGTGAACAGCGACATGTGCGTGTGCATGCCCGACCCGTTGATGCGGGGGATCGGCTTGGGCATGAACGTCGCGTGCAGGTCGTGTTCGGCCGCGATGGCACGGACGACAGCGCGGAAGGTAGCGACGTTGTCGGCCGTCGACAGCGCGTCGTCGTAGGTGAAGTTGATCTCGTGCTGGCCGCGGGCGACCTCGTGGTGGCTGGCCTCGATGTCGAAGCCCATGTCCTCGAGGCCGTAGATGATGTCCCGGCGCACGTCCTGTGCGAGGTCCTTCGGCGCGAGGTCGAAGTAGCCACCGTGGTCGCTGGTCTTCGTCGTCGCGCGGCCCTCCTCGTCCTCCTCGAAGAGGAAGAACTCGGGTTCGGGCGCCGCGTTCACGGTGTAGCCCATGTCCTCGGCGCGCTGGATGGCACGTTTGAGCACGCCGCGCGGGTCGCCCGAGAAGGGCTCGCCACTGGAAGTGTCGATGACGTCACAGATGAGGCGGCCCGCGGCACTCTCCTCGGTGTTGCGCCACGGCAGGACGGCAAAGGTCGAGGGGTCGGGGTCCAGGCGCATGTCCGACTCCTGGATACGGACGAACCCGTTGATCGAGGACCCGTCGAAGTAGATACCCTCAGTGAACGCCTTCTCGGCCTGGTCTGCAGGGATCGAGACGTTCTTTACAGTGCCGAGAATGTCGGTAAACTGCAGGCGCAGGAAGTCAACGTTCTTCTCTTCGATCTCGTCGAGGACGTTCTGTGCCTCTTCGGAAAGGCCACCGTCCGCCTTCGCGTTTTCGCTTGTCATGTTTGTCGACGTGCTTTCGGTGGCGCCCCGTTATTAAAACCCTGCCCATTTACGCAATTCTCACGCGGTGCTCTCGCGAATTGGATATTCGTAAAATTCTAATGGGTGGGTGCCGTTTCGGGACCTAATGACGTACGAAAATCTCGACCGCAAGTTGGTAAACGCGCTTCTGGACGATGGCCGCGCGAGCCTGCGCAGCCTCGGCGAGGACCTCGACGTCTCGGTGACGACCGTCTCGAACCACCTCTCGGACCTCGAAGACGAGGGGATCATCCAGGGGTATACCCCGAAGGTAGACTACGACAAACTGGGCTACGACGTCACGGCGGTCCTGCAGCTCAAAGTCGAGGGGAGCGCCCTGCCGGAGGTCACCGAGACGCTGCGCGACCACGAGCAGATGGTGTCGGTCTACGAGGTCACCGGCGACTACGACATCATCGCGATCGGCAAGTTCACCGACACCGACGGGATGAACCGCCACATCAAGGAACTGCTCGTCGACCCCGAGATCAAAGAGTCGAACACCAGCGTCGTGCTCAACGCCGCCTCCGAACACGAGCAGTTCGAACTCGACGTCGAGGAGTAACGGACCGACTCGCCCGACAGACCCGCAGACCGGTCGAGCAGCGGGTGAAGAGTCAGGTAACATACTTTTGGTGTTTCAGGACAGATAGATACCCCGAGAATGGACTCGACCGGCAGTCCGGTCCGCGTGCTCCTCGTCGACGACGACGAAGACGTCGCCACGACAGCGGCGTCGTTTCTCGAACTGGAGCGTGACGATATCGAAGTCGTGACCGCCACAGCTGCGAGCGAGGGTCTCGACGTCCTCGCCCGACAGCGGATCGACTGCGTCGTCAGCGACTACGAGATGCCCGGGGCGGACGGCCTGACGTTTCTCGACCGGGTCCGGGCGGACCACGGCGAGCTCCCCTTTATCCTCTTTACCGGCGAGGGATCCGAGAAACTCGCCAGCGAGACGATCGCTGCCGGCGTCACCGAGTACGTCCGGAAAGACGGCGGGACCGACCAGTACGCGCTCCTGGCCAACCGTATCGACCGCGCCGTCGAGTCTCACCGCTCACAGTCACTGTTAGCCGACCGGACGCGGCGACTGGAGACCCTGATCAGCAATCTGCCGGGCATCGTCTACCGCTGTGTGAACGACCCTGCCTGGCCCATGGAGTTCGTCGCCGGCGAGTGCGAACAACTCACCGGCTACTCCGCGGCGACACTGGAACGCGGTGACGTCTCGTGGGGCGAGGACGTGCTCCACCCCGAGGACCGGACAGCGGCGTGGGAAGCGGTTCAGGACGCGCTCGAGGCGGACGAGCCCTTCGAGGTCACCTACCGGATCGTCACCCGCGACGGGGAGACGCGGTGGATGTGGGAGCGCGGACGCGGGCTCTACACCGACGGGGAGCTCGACGCGCTAGAGGGATTCATCACCGACGTCACTGCCCGCCGAGAGCGCGAGCGCCGGATCGAGCGCCTCCAGCGTCGGACGCGGCAGCTGATCGACACCACGAGCAGAGCCGAGACTGCCCAGGTTGCCGTCGACGCCGCTCACGAGGTGCTCGACGCCGAGATGAGCGGCTTCCACCTGCTGAGCGAGGACGAACGGACGCTCGATCCGGTCGCGTGGGTCGACACAGTCTCGGAAGAACTGGGCGAACCACCGGTCTACGACCGGGCGGACGACGACCCTGCGGCCGAGTTCGTCTGGAACGCCTTCGACCACGGGGACCCGGTCGTGGTCGAGGACACGCGCGAGCACGGTCGACTGTCCGAGGTGACGCGCACCCGGAGCGGGGTCGTCCACCCGCTGGCAGACCACGGCGTGTTCGTCGTCTCCGCGACCGAACCCGGGGCGTTCGACGACACGGACCTCGCGCTGGTCGAGATCATCGCCGCGTCGCTGACCGCCGCCCTCGACCGCGTTGAGCGGGAACTTCGCCTCCGCGAACGCGAGCAAGCGCTCGAAACCGAGCGTGACCGTCTGCGTGCGCTCTTCGAGATGGTTCCGGACCCTATCACGCACGTCCGCTTCGAGGACGGCGAACCGGTCTTGCTGGACGTGAACTCGGCCTTCGAGGAGACCTTCGGCTACGAGGCCGCGGACGTCGTCGGTGAGTCCAGCAACGACCTGCTCGTCCCGCCCGACCGGCAGGCAGAAGCGACGCGTATCGACCAGCAGGCTCGAAACGAACGGATCGTCACACAGGCGGTTCGACGGCGGACCGCCGACGGGGTCGGTGACTTCCTCTTTCGGTCGATCCCCGTCGGCGACCGCGAGGACACTGGCGAATACTACGGCATCTACGTCGACATCAGCGAGCAGAAGGCCGCCGAACGCCGGCTCGAACGCCAGAACGAGCGCCTGGAGGAGTTCGCCGAGGTCCTCAGTCACGACCTGCGAAACCCGTTGAACGTCGCACAGGGACGGGTCGAACTCCTCCAGGACCGGTACGACGACGAACACTTAGACGCCGCCGAACGCGCCCACGAGCGGATGGCCGCGCTCGTCGAAGACATCCTCTATCTCGCCCGCGAAGGCCGCTCCGTCGGACCCCTCGAACCGGTCCGACTGGGCGAGGTCGTCAGGGCCTGCTGGGAGACGATCGAGACCGACAAGGCACGACTGGCCGTCGAGACCGAACGGACCGTCGAGGCCGAACGAGGCCAGCTCCGTCGGCTCCTCGAGAATCTGCTCGGCAACGCCGTAGAGCATAGCTCTACGAGCCCTGGCTCGCAAACTCGCCAGGACGCCGTGGAGCACAGTTCCACGAGCCCTCGGTCGCAGGCTCCCGAGGACGTCGTAGAGCATAGCTCTACGAGCCCTGGCTCGCAAACTCGCCAGGACGCCGTGGAACACAGTTCCCAGAGACCACACCCGCAGACGCAGCAGGACGGCGGAGAGGACGGCGGACCGGCCGTGACCGTCACGGTCGGCGACTGCGACGGCGGCTTCTACGTCGCCGACGACGGCCCGGGTATCGACGAGGAGATCCGTGACCGCGTCTTCGAGGCGGGGTACTCCACCGCACAGGAGGGGACGGGCTTCGGACTGCGCATCGTCGCACAGATCGCCGACGCTCACGGGTGGGACGTGCGCGTGGCCGAGAGTGCCAGAGGAGGCGCGCGCTTCGAGATCACCGGGATCGACACCGGGTGACCGTCGCCCGGCTCTTGGCGGTCACGCCGCTCTCGACGGCAAAAGCGACGCAAAAACGGAACGAAGCCGGAGTCGAAACGGAGTGGTTCGCGAAGATTCGCGACGATTTGCGACCGATACGACGCAGGAACGAAGCGATGGGGATCGGGAAGCGGTGGAGCGGTTGTGGCCGAGCTTACATCGCGCCGCCCATGCCACCCATACCGCCCATGCCGCCCATGCCGCCGCCCATGCCGCCGGGCGCACCGCCGGGGCCGCCAGCGCCTTCGTCGTCGTCGTCGGTGCCGCCGCCCTTGAGGTCGCCGGCAGCGATGACGTCGTCGATGCGGAGGATCATGACAGCCGCTTCGGTCGCGCTCTCGACGGCCTGGGTCTTGACGCGCAGGGGCTCGACGACGCCCTGGTCGACCATGTTCGAGACGTCGCCGGAGTAGGCGTCGAGACCGGTCTGGTCGTTGCCGGCGTCGTGGCTCGAACGCAGGTCGACGAGCGAGTCGATCGGGTCGAGGCCAGCGTTCTCGGCGAGGGTGCGCGGGACGACGTCGATGGCGTCGGCGAAGGCCTCGACGGCGAGCTGTTCGCGACCACCGACGGAGTCGGCGAAGTCACGCAGTTCCAGCGCGAGGTGGGCCTCGGGCGCGCCGCCGCCGGGGAGGACTTCGCCGTCCTCCAGGGTGACGGAGACGACGCCGAGCGAGTCCTCGATGGCGCGCTCGACTTCGTCGACGACGTGTTCGGTGCCGCCCTTGAGCACGAGCGTGACCGCCTTGGCGTCCTCGACCTCCTCGACGACGATGCGCTGGTCGCCGCCGATGTCCTTCTGGGCGACCGAGCCCGCGAAGCCCAGTTCCTCGGCGGTGATGTCGTTGATGTTGGAGACGATGCGCGCACCGGTCGAGCGCGAGAGCGCCTGCATGTCGGACTTCTTCGCGCGGCGCACAGCGAGGATGCCCTCCTGGGCGAGGTAGTGCTGGGCCATGTCGTCGATGCCCTTCTGGCAGAAGACCACGTCGGCACCGGCCTCGGCGAGCGAGTCGACGTACTCGCGCAGCTGGGCCTCTTCCTGGTCCAGGAACTCCTGGAGCTGGTCGGGATCGGTGACGTTGACCTCGGTGTCGAGTTCCGTCTCGGGCACCTCGATCGCGGTGTCGAGCAGCGCCACGTCGGCGTCCTCGACGGCGTAGGGCATGTTCTCGTGGACGCGCTCCTTGTCGATGATGACGCCCTCGACGAGTTCGGACTCGTCGATAGTGCCGCCGACCACGGTCTCGAGGGAGACGTTGTCGGTGTCGATGCCTTCCTCGTCGGCGACGGCCTGCACGGCGCTGACGACGAGCGAGGAGAGCGTGTCCTTGGCGTTCTCGGCGCCCTTGCCGGTCATCGCGGTCGCGGCGATGGACTCCAGGATCTCGGTGTCCTCGGCGTCGACTTCGATCGCGATGTCCTCGAGGGCTTCCTTGGCCTTCTCGGCGGCCTGGCGGTACCCCTGGGCGAGGATAGTCGCGTGGATGTCCTGGTCGAGGAGGTCCTCGGCCTTGCCCAGCAGTTCACCGGAGATGACGACCGCGGTCGTCGTGCCGTCGCCGACCTCGTCTTCCTGGGTCTGGGCGACTTCGACGATCATGTTGGCCGCCGGGTGCTCGATGTCCATCTCCTCGAGGATGGTTACGCCGTCGTTCGTGACGACGACGCCGCCGGAGTCGTCCACCAGCATCTTGTCCATCCCTTTCGGGCCGAGTGTGGTCCGGACAGCCTCGGCAACTGCCTTGCCGGCTGTGATGTTCATCGACTGTGCGTCCTTGCCCGAGGTGCGCTGAGAGTCCTCGGACATGATGATGAGGGGCTGGTCGCCCATCTGCTGAGCCATAGTCACCCGAAGGATTGATTGTGATTCTATATAAAAGTAACGGACGTGTCCCGTGACCGGCGCCAGCGGACGCGTACAGCGGTATGACACACCGTACCAAGAGTGGGTTTAAATATCTATTTGGGTGTTCGTTGGACGGGAGCGGGTCGACCACGGACGGTGACTGGCCGGTTCGACGGGCGCCACCAGCGACAACTCCAGAGTCACGGCGACAAGTATATGCGGGCTGTGGCTGTAGTGTCGATAGACTGTGACGATCGGTGTCAGAGAAGTCTACGCCGTCGGCTGTGTGCTGGGCCTGGTCGGGAGCCTCGTGCTCGTCGCGGGCCAGGTGCTCGCCGGGGCGGTCGCCTACGGCGTCCTCACACTCGGGGCGACGTTCACGTTCGCGATCGTCCTCCGCAACGTCTACGGCCGGGAAGATTTCGACCGGAACCACTCGCTGACCTACCGCACACTCAACCTCGGCGGTGCCCTCTTCGTGGTCGCACTCGGACTCCTGATGCTCGGGGTCGGAATCGCGTTTTTCGGCGCGTTCGCGTGAGAACTGAGCGAGTCTGTCGGACACCAGGCGTCTCAGTACCCGGTGCCGAGATAGGTGTGGACACCCTGTGGGTCTTCGAGTTCGTCGGCGAGCGCGACGGCGAAGTCTTCCATCGAGATGTAGCTGTCGCCGTCCTCGTCGGCCACGAGTTCGCCCTCGGCGGTCCGATACTCGCCTGTGCGTTCGCCCGGTTCGATGAGCGCCGCGGGCGCGAGATACGTCCACTCCAGGTCCTCGGCCTCGCTCAGCACCTCGTAGGCGTCGGTGGCCGCGAGCGCGACTCCCTCCCACTCGTCGGGGAACGCCTCGGTCTCGACGAGTCGAGTGTCCGGCCCGACGGAGAGGCCCCCGGCGCCGCCCGTCCAGACGAGGCGGTCGACCGACGCCCGACGCAGTCCCTCGACCACCGCTTCCATCAGCTCCGGGAGCACCTCGGGTGACTCCTCCTCGGCGGGCCCGAGCCCCGACGCGACGGCGTCGTGGCCCGTCGCGAGGTGCGCGACCTGGTCCGGGTCCGCCGCGTCACCGGCGACGGCGACGAAGTCCTCGTCGGCGACCCCATCGACGGTTCCGCTCCGGGAGACGCCGGTGACCGAGTGGCCTCGCTCGAGTAGTTCCGTCGCGACTCGCTGTCCGATCCGCCCACTCGCGCCGAGTAACAGTACGTTCACGGCCTCGCTTCGAACGCGACCCGCAAATAGGTCAGCGAACGTGAATGTGATCCGGTGACACCAGTGTCACCGGCGACCGCTTTGCTCGTCTACGACGGACGAGTCGGTCGCCGGGACGGTGCCGGGACACAGTCCGCTCGTCGGCCGGTCGTCGGGACACCCTTAGGATGCTCGCGCCCCTCTGCAGGGGTATGGGAGAGTCAGCGACCGCAGGCGAGAACCAGAGCGATGCCGGTACCGAACCCGGTGACGGGAGTACGTCAGGCGACGGGTTCGACCGCCGGCGCGTCCTGACGGCGGTCGCAGCCGTCGTCCTCGTCAACGTCGTCGGTGCGACGCCCGCGATACTGGCCGGCCCCGACTCGGCGTGGTTCCAGTCGCTGGTCAAGCCCACGCTCTACCCGCCACCGTGGGCCTTCGGCGTCGTCTGGACGCTCCTGTTCACGCTCATGGGCGTCGCCCTCGCGGTCGTCTGGCTCGACGCCCGCGGGACTCGCGCCGGCAGGGTCGCACTCGGCCTGTTCGTCGGCCAGATGGTCCTCAACGTCGCCTGGACACCCGCCTTCTTCGCCGCCGAGAACCTGCTTGCGGGACTGGTCGTCATCGTCGCGCTCTGGCCGGCCGTGCTCGCGACCATCGTCGCCTTCGACCGCGTCGACCGCCGCGCCGCTGCCCTGCTCGTCCCCTACCTCGCCTGGGTCACCTTCGCCGCCGTCCTCAACTACCAGTTCTGGGCACTCAACTAAGGTAACGGAATTAGCGATCGCGGTGGCGCGCGTCGTCAAGCGTGCCGAACGACAGTGAGGCCGCGAGACGGAGCCGTGCGAGGGATGAGCACCGCAGCGAAGCGAGGAGCGCAGTCGGTTGGGGAGGCGTGTGGCCTGCGGTTGCTGTGCGTCGCGGTTTCCTGGCGGACTGAAAGGGCGAGGGCCGCTCGCGTTCATCTAGTCGTCTCAGCGACCCCTATCCGAACGGTGCGAGGATATGTCGCTGAGCGACCGCGAGAGCGAGGCCGACCGGAGGGAGGCCTCGATGCGAACGGGGAGCAACGCGACCCGTGAGCGAGCGGCCCGAGGGCTTTCAACGCACGACCTCAAGTGCGGTGCTGTCTGCGGTCGATGTTCCTTTCACAGAATTTTCTACGAAATCAGCTGATCAATACGCATTCGTACTGATCGGTTGTGACCGATTCTATGACGCGCTATTGGCTTTCGTCTCCGTCCCCGGCTTCGAAGTGAGACAGCAGTAACTCGTTCACTCGCTCGGGTTCCTCCCGGTGGACCCAGTGTGAGGCGTTGGGGAACCGTTCGAGGCGGCCGTCGTCGCAGTACTCGAGGCTCTCGTCGGCCATCTCGGGGAGGAGTGCGTCGTCCTGGTCACCCCAGACGACGAGCGTCGGCGCGGTGACACGCTCGCGGGGCGGGTCGTCACGCCGCCAAAAGAGCGCGCGATACCAGTTGACCGGACCGCGAGTCGCACCCGGCCGTCGATAGGCCCCGCGGTAGTGTTGCAGGTCCGTGGCCGTGAACGCACCGGGGTTGGAACTGCTTTCGAGGACGCTGGCGACGCCCGCTGCGTCGTTCCGGGAGAGGAACCACTCGGGGAGACCCGGCACCTGGAAGTAGAACATGTACCAGCTCCGCAGCAGTTGCCGGGGGTTCGTCTGCAGCGTCCGCTGCATCACGGCCGGGTGCGGGACGTTGACGGTGCCGAGGCGGTCCACGACGTCGGGATGGCGCACGGACAGGTCCCACGCGACCGCCGCGCCCCAGTCGTGGCCGACGACGTGTGCCGACTCGCGGCCCTCGCTTTCGACGAGTGCGGCGATATCGCCCGAGAGTCGGCCCATCCGGTAGGCCGAGAGCGCTCGCGGTTTGTCACTCAGGTTGTAGCCGCGCTGGTCGGGCACGAGCACCCGGAAGCCCCCCTCGACGAGCGCCGGTATCTGGTGGCGCCAGCCGTACCAGAAGTCCGGAAAGCCGTGGAGCAAGACGACCAGCGGGCCCTCGGGGTCGCCCGCGGTCACGACGTGCAGGTCGACGCCGTCGACCGTTCGATACGTGGATTCGGCCGACGGTACGTCGATCAATCCGGCGTCGGTCGTCGACATACCGGCACTCGGACCGCGAGGCCCCTGTAGACTTCGGCCGTGCGGTCCTCCCGGCGTTCCCTCGCTGTCTTGGCGGCCACCGTTTTCGCCGGGTGTCCTCGTGAACCGACGGTCAGGACGCGTGTCGTGGGCGATACGCCGGGGTGGGGAACGTCCCGAGCGTCGAGCGTCGCGGTTGGAAAGCCCTTATCGGCACGAACCCCCAGGCCGAGGTATGGACGAGTTCGCGGCCGAGACGAAAGTCGAATGGCGCGAGTGGGGCCCCGAAGCCTTCGCCGTCGCCGAGCGGTCGGGCGCCCCCGTGTTGCTCGCGCTGACGGCGCCGTGGTGTGAGGACTGCCACGAGATGGACCGGACCACGTATTCGGAACCCCGGATCGCCGCGAACGTCAACGACGGGTTCGTTCCGGTCAGGGTGAACGTCGACCGCCACCCCCGGGTACGAGACCGCTACAACATGGGCGGGTTCCCCTCGACGGTGTTCACGACCCCCGACGGGACCGTCATCACGGGCGCGACGTTCCTGGGGATCGACGGCTTCCGGGAGATCCTCGACGCGGTGCGGCGCACCTGGGACGGGAAAGGCACCGAGGCCGGGTCGGTCCCCCGGCAGTTACGCGACGCCGAACCGCCGGGTGGCGACCTCTCGGCGCGCGTCGAGGAGCACATGGTCGAGCAACTGCTGGCGGCCTACGACGAGGAGTTCGGCGGCTGGGGCACCGACGTGAAGTTCCCGTTGCCCCGCACTATCGAGTTCGCCCTCGTGCGAGCGCGTGACCAGGCGACGCGCTCGCTGGAGGCGGTCCGTACTCGCCTGGCCGACACGGTCGACGGCGGCTTCTTCCGCTTCGCTCGCAACCGCAACTGGGGCGACCCCCAGCGGGAGAAACTCGCCGACGAGAACGCCGCGCTCGTCCGTGCGTTCGCCCACGGCTATCGCTACACCGGCGAGACGGCCTACCGGGAGACCGCGGTTCGGGGCGTCGAGTACCTCACGACCGACCTCTGGACCGGCGACGGGTTCGCGGCGAGCCAGGGCGGCGACGACGCCTACTACCGGCTGGAGGCGACCGAGCGGACCGACGCAGCCGCGCCGGCCGTCGACGAGACGGTGTTCGCGGGCCACAACGCGCTGGCGGCCGACGCCCTCCTGACGGTGGCGGCCTACACCGACGACGAGCGCGCCCGACGGTACGCCGAGCGCGGCATCGACGCCGTCGACGACCTCGTCCGCGAGGACGGCGCCGTCGTCCACTACCGGGACGCCGACACTGGCGACCCCGATGGAGGCGACGACGGAGCGACGGAGACCGGCGAGGCGGGACTGCTCGTCTCCCAGGCTCGTGTCCTCGTGGGCCTCACCACGGCGGGACAGGTACTGGGCGACGCCCGCCGGGCACGCGACGTGGCCGACTACGCCATCGACGCGCTCCAGGCGGAGTCGGGCGCGTTCCGCGACGGCCCGGTGGAGGGTCCGGGACTGCTCGACCGGCCGCTGTCCCCCCTGGACTCGAACGCCGAGATGGCGGACGCGCTGCTGGACCTGTGGGCGCTCACCGACGAGGAGCGCTACCGAACGGCCGCGACCGGGGCACTCTCGGCGTTCGCCGACGCGACCGACCGGATGGGCGTCGAAGTCGCACACTACGCCTCGGCGGTCGCCCGGGCGCGGGACCCGCGCGTCGTCGCCGTCGGCGCCGAAGCGGGGAGCGACCTCCACCGCGCCGCACTCCGCCTCGCCGACCACGAGACGAGCGTCGCGCCCGACGACGACCGTGCACCCGACGGGGAGGCGGTCGTTCTCGACGACGGCGACGAGGTCGACCGGGCCGGTGACCCCGAAACGCTGGAAGGGGTGCTGACCGACGCCGCGTGATCGCCCGGAACGATCACCGCGTGTAAACGTTCGGAACGTTTTTGGCCACCCAGATCAGAGAGAGTGCGATGGCAAGTCTCAGGGACCTCGGTCTCTCGGAGTACGAGGAGCGAGCGTACCGTTCGCTTCTGGAGACGGGGCCGACAACCGCAAAGGAGTTGTCGCGTGCGAGCGACGTGCCGATGGGCCGGATCTACGACGTGTTGAACAGTCTGGAGACTCACAGTCTCGCGCGGAGTCAGACCGCGAGTCGACCGAAAAAGTACGTCGCCGTCGAGTCCGAGACGGCACTGGACCGGTTGCTCGACGAGAAGAAGGCGGAACTCGAACAGCAGGCCGAGCAGTACGAGTCGATCGTCGACGACCTCGTCGACGAACTCGACGCGGCCGAACCCGTCGAAGAGCCGTTCTGGACCGCCGCTGTCGGCCCCGCCGAGGCGCTCGACCTGCAGGTCGAACGGCTCGACGCCGCCGACGAGAGTATCGTCATCGTCGCCTCCTCGCTGGTCCAGCAGTTCGACGCCGACGACCTCGCCGCTCGCTTTACCGCAGCGCTGGAAGACGCCCTCGAACGCGGCGTCTCGGTGTCGGTGTTGCTCACGCCAGAACTGGTCGATACGCTCCCCGAGACCGTCGGCGAGCGCCATCGCACGATCTACCAGCCACACGAGCGCTTCGAGACGCGGACGAGCCCGGAGGTGTCGGGGACCTTCGAGATCATCGACGACACCGAGGTCTGTATCGAGGTCCCGCACCCACTCACGCAGGACGAAACCTTCGCCGTCATCGACCTGAAAGACCCCGAGTTCGCCGCGAACGTCCGCGCCGAGTTCGAACCGCGCTGGGAGCACGCCAAGGAACTCCGACTCTAACAGTTCCCGTGGTTTCTCGTGACCGGGCGCGTGACTGTCGCGCGGATTGGCAGGTGACCGACAGCCTTGATATCGCAGCGCGCCTCTCTCTCGCATGACTGCAGCAACGCTCAGGTCACGGATCGACGCAGAGACAGCAGACGCCGTCGTTCGAACGGTTCGCACCAGCCTGGGTGATTCGCTGCGGAGCGTCGTCTACTTCACGCCCGCGGAGTTCGACGTCCTCTACGTGCGGAGCGACCTCGCAGGGAGTCCGACCGACGACCGGGCGCGCCGTTCACAACTGGTCGACATCGAGACCGTCGGCTTCGCGGAGGCACCGGTCCGCAGCGCCGTTTCGGCGGCGAGCGAGCGCGCGTCCATCGGTGACTACGGCTTCACCGTCCGGTTCCACGAGGACGGCTTCGTCGTCAGAGTCCTCCACGGCGACGCCGGCGTCCTCTTCACCACCGATAGCATGGACGTCACCGCCTTCGAGGACGCCGCGACCGCGGTCAGAGGGTTGCTCACCGAGTAGTAACGCCGTCGCGACGACCCCGGCGTCGCGACCGGGAACTGATCTCCAGCGACCGCTCTCACTCGTGGTTCGTGAGACACTTCGAGAGCCCCACCAGTTCCACGGGGTCGGAGTTGTCGGGTGAGTAGACGACCATCTGGCCTTTCTCCATGTAGGGGACCTTCTGTTCGAGGTTCGCGGGGATGTTCACGGCGGAGATGGCGTCCTCGTCGCCCAGGTTGAGCACCACGGTCGAGTTGATCTGTTTGAAGACGGGTTCGGCGATGTCCTGGGGGTCCTGGGTGATGAGAAAGAGTCCGAGTCGCTCCTTGCGGCCCTGTTTGGCGGCCTCGGTGAACTTCCCGATGACCTGTTCGCCCTGGACGCTGTCGGCCTGGGCGAGGAAGTTGTGTGCCTCGTCGAGCCCCAGGATGACCGGCGTCTCCTCGATACGGGGATAGACGGGGTCGTTCGAGAGTTTCTGGTCGACGAGCAGTGAGGCGAGCGCGAGGACGACCGTCGTCGTCGACCGGGAGTCGTTGATGTGGTAGGTCGGGACGACCGAGACACCGCCCGGTCGCACGAACTCGTGGATGAGGTCGGTGATGGGCCGGGCGTCCTGGTCGAAGACGCCGCCGAACCCCAGCGCGCGGCGCTTGACCGCGTCGAAGGTGGCCTCGTGGACGCGTCCCGTCTCGTCGAGTTCCTCCTTGAGCGCGGGGTCGTCCATGAACGACGTGAACTGCTGGTAGGTGCCGCTGTCGCCGTGCTGGCGCCGGAACCGATTCAGCAGCTGTTTCAGCGCGTTGTACTGGTTGCCGTTCAGACTCGACCCCGCGATGAGCCAGGGGTTGTCGTAGACCATCGAGAAGGGGACGGTGAACTCGACCTGTTCGGCGCGGTGGTCGCTGCTGGCGTACGAGGCACCGGCGACTTTCGGAACGAACGCCGTCGTGTCGTCGATCCCCCCGTAGGCGACCCCCTCCATGTCGAGGCGACGCCTGAACTCGTCGTCCAGGTCGGGGTTGTCGTCGTGGAGCTGGGCGTACTCGTCCTGGGGGTCGAACATCACCAGACAGGGCGGGACGTCGCGGACGCCGTCTTCGACGGGATAGGTGCGGCCCTCGGCGAGGTACTGCCGGAGGACGTTCTTGGCGGTGTGGGTCTTGCCCGACCCGGTGCCGCCGGCGACGAGCGTGTGCCGGAAGACGAGCGGGTCGCCGTCGGTGTAGTCGTCTTCGAGCCGGTAATCGATGGTCGGTGGTTCGGCCGCCGTGCGGACCTTCTCGCCACCGACCGCGAGGTGGCCGAGGAAGACGCCGTCGTCGGGGATCTTCAGGCCGGTCTTGATCTCGCCGGTGTCGGTCGCTTCCCGCACTGGCGTCTCGGGTTTGGGCACGCGGTCGGTCATCCGCCGCTTGAGGTCGCCGTCGTCCTCGTAGAGCACCGCAACGGGTTCGAGCGTGGCGACGAACTTGAAGTCCTGTTCGTCGATACCCTCCTGGCGCATGGCGCGACGGGCGTGGATCTCCGTGGCGTCGTCGGCGCGGAACTCCTGGGCGTACTCCAGGGCGGTGATCCGGCAGAACAGGCGCTCGCCGTCGGGGTAGGAGACGAGGAGATAGGTGCCGATCCGGACCGCCGAGCGGTTCGAGACGGTGACGTAGGCCCGGAGTTCGGTCTCGTCGCCGTCCTCGCTGATGCGCAGCCCTTCGGTCGCCGAGACGACGCCGAGCCCGCGGTCGGCCCCCCGGGGGGTGACGCCGACAGACTCGAAGCCGTCGTCGGCGCCCCCGTCGTCGACCGACGATCGGGCATCCGGGCCGCTCTCGACCGCGGCTGCCTCGCTCGACTCGGTGGCACCTTCCTCGGCGGTGCCGGTGCGGGCCCCGTCGGCGGTGCCGGCACCGGTGTCAGCCCCCTCACCTGTCCCGTCGGTCGTCCCCGCCTCGGCCCCCTCGGTCGGCCCGGCGTCGGCCCCGTCGTCCTCGTCGCCGTCGTCGTCGGGGTCGAAGTCGGTGAAATCGTCGAGATTGGACATAGGGTCACGTCGTACTCGGGGGTCAAACGCGTTTCCCCCTCGGTAGGGTGGGCTTACGCCCTCAGGTCGACTGAGAACGATGTCCGTTCCCGCCCGTTTCGGCGCTCTCGACGAACTTCCCGGGGTCGGCCGCCAGCGCCGAGGGGAGTCGGCCGTCCTGAACGTAGCGGTACAGCGCGGTCTTGAGGACGCCGTCGACGGCAAACTGCGTTCCGATAGCGGTGACGAGGGCGCCGACGCCAAGCAGGAAGGGGAGCGTCAGCGGGCCGAGGGGGCCGACCGGGGGGACGACACCTGCGAACCCGCCGAAGAGCAACACCACTGCGGGGACGATCCCGGCCCAGGCGATCACCGTCCCGAGCGCCTGCGTCCCGAGAGTCGTGACGGCCGCGCCGCCCCAGGCGGACTCGGTCGCCGCGAGGACGTCCCCGAACGTCTCCCGGATCGAGGCGTCCGTCGTCGCGACCGCCGGGAACGCGAAGACGCTCGCGACCCGGAGTGCCCACTTCGAGGAGAGCCCGAGACGCTCACCGAACGGGACCGATTCGGCTGTCGAGTGCAACACGAACCCACCAGTGCCGACGACCAGCCCCGCGAGCGCGACCCGTTTCGTCCGGCGAAGTGCGACCCGGGCACCTGTGCCCGGTGCGGGCCGCCGGCCGCGAAACGCCGCGTCGAGTTCGTGGCAGTACGCCACCATCGTGAACGAGAACGTGACCGGTATCGCGACCACGATACCGGCCCACATCGCCACCATGACGACCGGGTGGGGGACGAACACGACCAGCATCGCCGTTCCGAGGACTGGCAGTCCGACCATGCAGATCGCACCGAGAACCGGGTAGACGAGTACCCACGGGACCGTCGAAACCGCCGAGAGCACGTCGCCCACGACGTCTAACTGTCCCGTGAGGTCTCTCAGAGACACCACGGCAGATCCCACCCGTTCGCGGTCGTCAGACCGTTCGAATCCATGACCGGATCGTTCGAGTCCATGGCCGGGTCATTCGAGTCCATGGCCGGGCCTGGTCTCCCTCTCTCGGATAAACCTACGGGGCTGTGTCAGGTCGGCGTGTCGGGGAGTTGGCGGTGACGGTGGTGGCGGCGGTGGCGGTGGTCTCCGGCAATCCTGGCGGGACACAGCACGTTCAAGGCCGGTGAGAGCCAGGCACACGTATGGACGCCGAGACGGTTCGCGTGTGTACGTACAACGTACGCCGCGACACCGACGAGGACGGGCGCTTCGCCTGGGACGGTCGGCACGAGGCCGTCGCGAGCACGATCCGGTTTCACCGCCCCGATATCGTCGGCCTGCAGGAACCGCTGGCCGACCAGTACGACGACCTTCGTGGGGCGCTCGGGGCCTACGAGTGGGCCGGTCGCTCGCGCTTCGGTGGCGAGCGCGACGGGGAGTTCTGCCCGGTCGGCTTCCGGACCGAGCGCTTCGAGCGGGTCGCCGGCGACACGTTCTGGCTCTCGGAGACGCCCGACGAACCCGCCAGCGTCGGCTGGGACGCCACCTATCCACGGATCGCGACCTGGGTCCGCCTGCGCGACCGCGCGAGCGGCGACCTGCTGACCTACTGTAACACCCACCTCGACCACGAGGGGCCGCGGGCGCGCCGCGAGGGCGCACGCCTGCTCCTGGAGCGATTGCCCACCATCCGCGAGAGCGGCCCGGCGGTCGTGGCCGGCGACTGCAACGCGACGCCCGAGGACGAACCCTACCGGGTCCTGGCCGGCGAGGGCGACCACGAGAGCGCGCTGACCGACGCCCGGACCGCCAGTCCGTACCCCGAACACGGCCCCACGACGACCCGGACCGACTACGAGTCGCTCCGACCGGGGCGACGTATCGACCACGTCTTCGTCGTCGATTGCGAGGTCGAACACTACGGCGTCGCCACCGACGTCGCCGGCGAGGGCTGGTACCCCTCCGACCACCTCCCCGTCGTCGTCGACCTCGCCGTCTGAACCCCGTCGGTCGTGTCGGCGACCCGGACACGCTACGGCGCCCTTTTCACCACTGGACACGTAGTGACAGATATGATCCTGGTGCGCGGTTCGGCCGGTGGGACGGCCCTGACGGGGACGATCTACGAGCGTGGGGAAGATCCCCCGACGTTCCGCGGGTCGCCGGACGACGAGGCGCCCTACGTCTGGGTCTGCGACGAGTTCTACGAGGTCGACAGCGGCGGCTCGACCCAGGTGCTCGAGGACCGCGAGATCCAGATAGCCTTCGAGTCGCCGGTCCCGCGCGGGTTCGACTCCCGCGACCGTGCCATCGCGGCTGCCACCGAGCACGTCCGCACGCAGTTCGCCCGCATCGGCGTCGACGAGTCCGTCGAGATCGAGGTGGTCGAGAACGCCGAAACCGAAGACGGGGGGG
>Ga0207718_101047_pt1 | contig 17001 bp, 18 predicted proteins | sample A23M2SouthBayCA_FD_187749 | JGI IMG/M metagenome (GOLD analysis project Ga0207718, IMG submission 187749) | Aerobic enrichment media microbial communities from Eden Landing Ponds, California, USA - A23 M2 (SPAdes) | ecosystem: Environmental > Aquatic > Marine > Unclassified | place: Emeryville... | reverse complement strand
ACGGGACTGGTCACGACACCTGACTCGACGGGACTGGTCACGACACCTGACTCGACGGGACCGGTCACGGCACTGGCCGCGACGGGGCTGGTCCGCTACTCGACGCGACCCGTAGTCGAACAGTTTTTACTCGGCGCCGCGAACGCTTGAGCAATGAGTCGGTCGGTCGGTATCGTAGTCCCCGCCTTCCGTCCGGACGTCGACCGCCTCGCCGGCTACGTCCACGACCTCCGGGCGGAACTCGCCCCGGAGAGGCTCCGCATCGAGGTCGACGACCCCTCGGACGCCACAGCCACTGCCCTCGCCGACCTCCCCGCGACGGTCAACGCCTCTCCCTACCGCCGGGGCAAGGGCGCCGCCATCACCGCGGGCTTCGAGGCCCTGGACACTGATATCCTGGCCTTCGCCGACGCCGACGGCAGCACGCCTGCGAGCGAACTCGCACGCGTCGTCGACGCCGTCGGCGAATCGGACCTGGCGGTCGGGTCACGGCGCCACCCCGACGCGACGATCACGAGCCACCAGACCTTCGCCCGGCGCTTTCTCGGCGACGGCTTCGCCTGGCTCGCCCGCCGGTTGCTCGACGCGGACCTCTACGACTACCAGTGTGGCGCGAAAGCGCTGACCCGGGACGCGTGGGAGGCAGTCCGCGTCCACCTCTACGAACCGGGCTTTGCCTGGGACGTCGAACTCGTCGCGATGGCCGGCGCGCTCGAACTCGACGTCAAGGAGGTACCGATCACCTGGGAGGACATGCCCAAATCCACCGTCTCCCCCGTGCGGACGTCTATCCGACTGGCGCGGGCGCTGTTCGTCGCACGCCACCGGGCGAAACAGATACGCAACAGCCGGGTCCACAACGCCATCGCGGCCACCCGCGAGGACCCCACCGCACTCGTGGAGAAATGAGCGACCGCACCGAGTTGCTGGGCGAGCGCGCCGGGTCGCTTCTCTCGGGTGTCCGGTTCGGCAAGTTCGTCTCTGTCGGCGTCGTGGGCGCACTCTGTGACACGGCCGTCCTCATAACGCTGGAGGGGATCGTGGGCGCCCCCGCCGAACTAGCCTGGGTCGCCGGCGTCGAAACCGCGATCGTGGTGATGTTCCTCGTCAACGAGCACTGGACGTTCGCCGGTCACGGCGACGACGACCGCGCGTCCTTCCTCGACCGACTCAAACGCTCACACGTCGTCCGCGCCGGCGGTGTCGCCACCCAGTTCGTCGTCTTCGTGACCGTCTATCGGCTGCTGTTTCGCGACCTCGTGCTCGGCGACGTCGGGCTGTGGGTGTCACTGACCGGCGGCCTGGGCGTCCCCCTCGCCTCGCTGGACCTGTGGTTGCTCCTGGCCAAAGGACTCGGCGTCGGCGTCGGCATGCTCGTCAACTACGTCTTCGAGAGTCTCTTCACCTGGCAGGTCCACCGGTGACAGCACGAGACGAGTCCAGGAGACAGTGAGAGAAATTCACGGACGCCGTCCGGATCACAACCCTTAATGGGTGGACCGAGTTACGATGTGGTAGCGGGATGGGATAGCCAGGAGATTCCGGCGGGCTCATAACCCGCAGATCGGTAGTTCAAATCTACCTCCCGCTATCATTTTGTCGGGAACAAACCGGCGAGCACCGCGTAGCGTGTGCGAGCCATCGTGAGCGGTAATGATACGTGAGGAGATTTGAACCAGAGCAGACCCAGCCTGCGCAGCGACCACCGGGAGCGAGCAGGACCGTCTGCACGAGGTTCAAATCTGCCTCCGGCTATCGCGCGTTTCTCCCACACAGACGTTCTAAGCAGTCATTTCCGCCATCCTGAATCCAGATCTCTCGATCCGTATCGATTTCACTTTCACCGGGGATGGCTCACTTTTAAAAAGAGGCGGGCAATACGGTGCCGACTCACACCCCGAGCACGGGAAGCCCCAGTTCTCGAACGTCGAGGTCGTCGTCGACGGCGACGGCGTTGGCCACGGCGCGGGCCTGGGTGTCGCTGAGTCGGTCGTGGGCAGCGGCTGGCGAGCGCCACTCGAAGTCGGTGTGCTCGTGTGAGAGCGACACCGACCGCTCCTCGGTGCGACAGCGGTAGTAGACGGCAAAGCGGCCGTCGTCGTCGTCGTTGAGCCAGGAGATGGCGTGGACGGGCTGGCCGAGTTCGGGGTCGATCCCGGTCTCTTCGACGATCTCCCGGCGGACACCGGCGCGGGCGTCCTCGTCGCGGTCGAGACGGCCTCCGGGAAGCTCCCAGCCACCGTCGGTGCGTCGCCGGACGAGCAACACCTCGTGGTTCGGCGCGAAGACCACGCCCCGCTGTGAGACCGTCGCCCGGAGCGGTCGCTCTGTCATACCACGGGTGATCGACCCAGACCGACATGAATGTACGGGACGACAGGAGCGCAGGACAGGGGGACGCCAAAGCGACTGCCGTCGAAGGCGGTGGGGCGGCGGCCCCGACAGCGGGCGGGAGTCCTTTGTACGAGTAGCCCTCAGAGGCGGACGTGGACCGCGTCGAAGTCAGCACCGTCGTCTATCTGCCGCCCGAAGAGGTCTACGAGTTCCTCGTCGACTTCCCGGGGTACGCCAACTACTCGAAGTATCTCGAACGGGTGCGAAGTGACGGCGACGGCTCGCCCGGCACCCGCTATGCCCTCCGGTTTTCCTGGTGGAAAGTCACCTACACCGCCCACACGAAGGTCACCGACGCCGACCCGCCCAACCGGATCGACTGGGAAGTCATCAAAGACATGAACGCCCACGGCTACTGGCTCGTCGAAGAAGACCCCGGACTCGCGCCCGAGGATTCCGAGACTGCCTCGCGGGTCACCCTCCGCGTCGAGTTCGAACCCGGGTCGGTCAAAGTCGGCAACATCGGCCTGCCGTCGTTCGTCTCGCTGTCCTGGCTCGTCGAGAAGGTCAAACCGCTCATCCAGGAGGAAGCCGAACGCGTCGTCGAGCGGATCGTCGCCGACATCGAGGGGGAATCACGCCCCGTGGAGTTGACCGTCCACGCGACCCCCGACTCCGTGTGACCGCACTGCCCGGTGTCCCGACGGCCAGGCCGGCGGCAGACACAACAGACGGAAGACAGAAAGAGCGCGGGCCGGTCAGGCAGTGCCGGTCTCGGGTTCGTCCCGACCGCCGTATTTCAGGAACAGATAGGAGAGCCCGAGCGTCGCGGCCATCGCGAAGCCAGCGGCGACGCCGACCGATTTCCCGACATCGGGCACCTGGGGGCCGGCACTACCGGTCTCGATGGTCTCGGTCTCGACGTCGCCGCCGACGGCGATCGCGCCGACCATGCCGAGCTGTTCGTGAGGCGAACAGAAGTAGGTGTACATGCCGCCGGTCTCGAAGGTGTGGGAGTAGGTGAACCCCTCGTCTTCCAGGGCCTCGCCCGACCCTTCCCAGCCCGCGCCTTCGGGCTGGGTGTTGGGCAGGACGTTGTGGCCGTTCGACACCCACTCGAAGTTGACGGTCGTCCCGGGGTCGACCCAGAGCTTCGTCGGCGCGAACGCGACACTCTGTGAGCCCGCACCGACTTCGACGGTGACCTCGGAACTCCCGCGCTCGTCCGAGTATGCGCCGCCGGCGGCGCCGTCGACGTAGCTCGGGAACACTGCGCGCTGATTCCCGCCACCGCCGCCTCCTTCGCCACCACCTTCACCTTCCTGTGCCGCGGCCGTCCCTGCCGCCGTCGATGCCGCCGTCGCTCCCGCGAGGCCCCGCAGGAGCGCTCGACGCGAAACGTCCGCACTCTCGTCCATGCCCGTGTCTTTGAAACGCCCCGTAGTGAATCCTCCGGAAACGAGCGACCGGTCACGACCGCCGTCTCGCTACCACCGATGACCGCCGATCCGGACGATCGACCCGCACCGACTGCACTCCGACACCTGGAGCGGGTCCGACCCGGAGTGTCGCGTCCTCACTTCTTCGATACCGACGCCGGCGCCACATCGTCCACACACCGGGCTCTGAGAGCCCATCATCGCGAATTCGTCACGATACAGAGATACGTCGGGGGAGATTATAGCTGTATGTACAGCTGTCTGGCGAACGTGCAGACTGGGCGTCCCGTCGCTGGCACGGAGAGAGCGAGCGTCCCGTCGCCGGCAGCCGTTCAGACAGCGAGGAACTGCGAGACGAGCCACTTGGTGAGCGCACCCGTGAGCGCGCCGATCCACGTGAGCGCGACGAAGTGGATGTACGTGTTGAGTTTGTGTCCGCCGTCGACGGTCCGGACCATCAGCGCCGAGAGCATCGCGCCGAACATGATGATGACGATGAGCAGGAACTCGATGAGCGGGATGTTGTAGACCTCCGTGTTGATGAGCGTCCCGACGTCGAAATCCGACGAGCCAGTCTGGAGGTCGAGACTCATCGACGCGAGGATGTTGACGACCTGGAGCCCGATGAAGAAGGCGAAGGTCGATGCGGCCGTGATACCGTAGAGCAACCCGATCAGGGTCGTCGTCGCCTGGTTGCGACTCTGGCGGAGCTGGAGCACCTCGTTCATGTTCTCGCTGATGAGTTCGCCCAGCAGTTTCGGGCTCCCGCCCATCTCGCGGCCGACCAGATACATCTCGGAGAACGTCTGGATGAGATGCGAGCGACACTCGGCGGTGAAGTGCCGCCAGGCTTCGGTGGTCTCGATGCGCATGTTCAGGCGTTTGTAGAGGTTGTCGACGTCGTCGGTCAGCGGCCCGAAGTCCTTCTTCCGGAGCGTCGAGAGCACAGTCGAGGTAGTGGACTGTTTCGCCCCCTCGGTCGCGCCGAGTGCGCGGATGAAACTGGGAAACTCCCCGTCACGGGCCTTGACCTTCTGTTCTTCGCGCCTGATGACCAGCCCCGGGAGCAACAGCGGGGTGATGGGGATGGCGGCGTACATCGTCAGCGGGAGCGGGTCGAGGAAGTAGACCACGTCGTTCAGGCCGAGCGGCGAGACGCCGAACATGCCCGCCAGCGAGAAGACCAGCAACACCGCCGAGAGCCCCACGCCGGTGACCGTCGCGTTACGTATCTTCTCGTCGATGGGCGAGGGTTTGTCGCTCGGGTGGTACCAGACGGGATCGTACGGCGCCATCGAGCGGATCGCGAGGTAGAATCCCGACTGGACGAACACGTAGAGAGTGATGACAGCGCTGACGGTCATCGTTGGGTTCGTTCCCGTGAGGACGGGGAGGACGACGGCGAACACCAGCGCGAACGTCATCGAGAGGATCATCGACAGGTACAGGTCCTTCATCACTTCCAGATTGTCGAGCGTTCCCTGGTAGACCGTCTTGTAGTTCTGGATGATCTGCTCCTGTTCGGACAGCAGATAGTCGTCCAGTGGCTGCCCGGCACCGAGCGTGTAGCCCAGTCTGTCGAAAAAGTCCGAGACTGCGTCGCTGGGGACTTCCTTGGCGCGGCGGCGACAGGCATCGTCGAGACTCTGGTTCCAGGTGTCGACGAGTTCGACGACGCGGCCGATCTCGGCAGCCATCTCGCCGTACTCCTCCTGTTCGGCGAGGCGACGGAACACCTCCATCCGGTCGATGTTCGTCGTCGAGAGGACGGTCATGTGCGTGACGACGAGGTGGAACTGGTTGTTGAGTTCTTTCTTGCGCTGGGAGAGCAGTATCTTGGGGTAAAAGACCGCCGAGGCAAAGGCGAGCATCCCGAGCAGCGGGATAGGGCCACGGATCATCAGCGGCATCTCCAGGACGAGTGCCACACCGACGGTGACGAAAAAGAACAGGGCCGAGGGGACGAGGATGACCGTGACGTACCGGTTCAGCGGCATCGGCATCCGCTTGTACGAGTCGGCGAGGCCGCTCACTGCGGCCGTGATCGTCAGTTCGAGCCCCGACTTGGCCGAGCCGTCAGTTGCCATTTTAGTAGTCCCTGTGGATATCGAAGGGGAGCCCTTCGACGCCGTCGCGCTGGAAGTCCTCGATCATCTCGTTGACCTCGTGGTAGCCGACGATCCCCTCCTGGATGGCCCGGCGGATGACGTCCGCGCGGAACTGCAGGTCGTCGTAGATGTCGCGGGTGTCCTCGTACCCCAGGAGGGTCGCGATCTGCTCTTCCAGGACGAAGGAGTTGTTCATCCCCTGGAAGACGATCTCGTCCTCGACGGGGTCCCAGTAAAAGGACTGGCGCGTGACGACCCCGTCCATCTCCTTCGAGTAACCCTCGATCTCCTGGACACTCGTGACCCGCCTGAGAACCTGGTCGCCCTGCTTGACGCGGTTCTGGAAGAGTGCGACGTCGGCGTTGTCCATGAACGTCTCGGGGATGTTGATGGGGTCGCCAGTGAATCGCTGGATCATCGAGACGATGTCGCTGGCGTGGAAGGTCAGCATGACCGGGTGGCCGGTCTGGGCGGCCTGGAAGGCCATGCGCCCCTCCTCGCCACGAACCTCACCCACGATGATGTAGTCGGGGCGAGACCGGAGCGCGGCGGCGACGAGGTCGAACATGTCGACGCTGGAGCCTTCTTCGTCGGACTCGCGCGTGAGGAGTTTCTGCCAGGTGTCGTGGGGCGGGAGCACCTCGGCGGTGTCCTCGGCGGTGTATATCTTGGCGTCGCGGGGGATGAACGCCATGATGGAGTTCAGCGTCGTGGTCTTGCCTGACGCCGTCTCCCCGACGACGAACACGGTCTGTTCGTTCTCCAGGCAGAGCCAGAGGTAGGCCGCGAGTTCCGGTGAGAGGGTGCCCCACTTGGTGATCTGGAAGATCGAGAGGGGTTCGTCCTCGGACTGGCGAATGGTGATCGACGGGCCCTTGACGGAGACGTCGTCCGAGTAGATGAGGTTGAGACGCGACCCGTCGGGCAGCGTGGAGTCGATGATCGGGTCCGAGTCTGAGACGGGGTCGCCGATGCGCTCGCCCATGTTCTTGATCCACTGGTCGTACTCTTCGTCGGTGCCGAAGTCGACGGTCGTCGAGAGCATGCCGTAGACGGAGTGGTCGACGTGACACTCGTGGGGACCGATGACGTGGATGTCCTCGTTGGCCGGGTCACGCATCACGGGTTCGAGCGGGCCGAGGCCGACGATGTCCCGATTCAGGCGATAGAGGATGTTCTCGTAGGTCTCCTCGGTCACCTCGACGGTGCCGAGGTTCGTAATCGACGAGAACCGCGAGAGGACGCCGTTCTCGTCGCTCGCGCCGCCCGTGACGGTGGTCGTCTCCTGGAGCAGTTCTTCGATACGGTCGTCGTATTCGGTCTCGCTCGTCGGGGCGGGCTTGTTGACGCTGCGTTCGAGCAGGCGGTCGCGGACGTTCTTGAAGACGACCTGCTCGTCGTCGGAGAGTTCCGGTTCGATCGCGTAGTACTTCATGTCCTGGCCGATGTCGCCGTAGATGTGACAGAAGATCGGGCCACCGACGGGATAGAGGACGTTCGGCCGGTGGGACTCGTAGTCGCTGTCGGCCTCGTCGATGAACGTCGGGAACTCCCCGGTGATCTGCTTGAACTTCTTCAGGTGGTCCATGAGGTGGGGCCGGCGCGAGGCCACCTGCCTGAGTTCGTCCGAAGGTTTGGGTCGTCCGTGGTCGGTCATGGCTGTGTTGCCCTCCCGCCGACGGGAGTGGCGGCTTCGTTCATGCGACGCTCCGTGATTCGATCACGATGCCGGTGCCCGAGCGGACGGAGAACCCGACGGTGTCCCCGACCTGCTCGCCCATGCCCGCGAAGCGAAGGACGTTGATCTGGCGGCGGACGTCGTTGCCGACCTCGACCATCTGGAGTTCGAGGAAGACGTCGGCGATCGCCCGAAACGGGCCGATAGCCTCCTCGTCCAGCGTCGAGGGGTCGACGGTGAGCATGATGACTTTCCCCTGGGAGATGACGTCACGGAAGTAGGAGATGATCTCCAGGGCGGCCTGGCGCTCCTCGTTTTGCCGGACCAGGGCCTCGAACTTGGGGTCGTTGCGGAGGATGGCGTCGAACGTGTCGATGATGACGACGTCGGACTCCCACATGACTTCGGCTTCCATCAGGCGCTTGAGGAGGTCCTTGCGCTCGGAGTCGTCGCCGCCGCCGGTGAGCTTGTTCCCCTCGCCGATGTCGGCGTGGAGAAAGAGGATGTCCTCGTCCAGCAGGTGCTCGACCATACCGTAGTCGAGCGAGTGCATCTGGTCCAGGAAGCTCCCGACGGTGAGCTCCGTCGAGAGCATCGTGACGCTGTGGTCCTCCTGGCAGAGGCCGTAGGCAAAGCGCTGGCTCATGGCGGATTTCCCGGCGCCGTAGTCGCCCTCGACGAGGACGATGCTGCCCGGGGGGATGCCGCCACCCAGTTCCTTGTTCAGCCGGTCCCGTTCTTCGATACCGAGTGAGAACAGGTCGTTACTCGCGATGCTCATGATCGGAACTCGAACACCTCCTCGTCGCCGTTGACGACCAGTTTGACGCGGACGTCACCCGTCAGGTCCTGGCCGCTGAGCTCGACCCGGACGACGTCGCCGGGTCGCCAGCTGGTGCCGTCCCCGACGAGGGTCACCGTCACGTTCCCCGGCGCGACGAACCGGCCGTCGACGAAGGCGTTTATCGCCTGGCCTTCCGGAGCGAGTGACTCGGACCCGGTGTTTTTGACGTGGAGCGTGACCACGTCCGTCCCGGCGTTGTAGATGCCGTCGGCGCCGCTGTCGCTGATTATCTCCACGTCGGTCCGGACGTCCTCGCTGACCTGCAGCCCCTGGTCGTCGATAGCACTGCTCAACTGCCCGACCGTGTCGGTGAACACGCCCGCCACGCTGGCCGCGATCAGCATCGAAGCGATGAACAGGATCATGTGAGACACCGAGACGCTAGCCACGAACCGTCACCTCCGGGCTCGGACCCGCCGTGGCCACCAGGCGGGCCGAAAGCGGTTCACCCACCGGACGGGCCAGGAGCGGCCTGCCCGCCTCGCGGACGGTCACGGTCATACGCTGGTTACCTCCGCAGTGTCGGCGACGCCGGTTTCGGTGACGAGCTTCACCTGGTCGGCCGAGGCGACGGAGACGTTGAACGACAGTTCTTCGCCGGGGAGCCACAGGTCCGTGCCACCGCTCCCGTCGACCGTGGCAGTGGCTCGCCACTCGGTTCGGTAGTCGTTGTCGACGAGCACGTCCGTCTTCTCGATCGCGAGAGCGCTCGACCCCAGGTTCGTGGCGTTGACCCGCATCTCGTCGCTCGTGGTGTTGAGGACGACCGAGTCGATGACCACGTCGGTGTTCTGTCGTTCGAGCTCGGCGTCGGCGCGGTCGCTCTGGGCCTCGGAGACGCGCTCGAACCCGTTGGTCGCGGTGGAGTGCCACATCCCGAAGGCGATGAACATCGCCGCGAAGATGATGGCCGCCGACCCGCTAACGCTGAATCCCATCTGAACCACCTCCACGACGCCCGAGCAACCCCGAGAGGGCGACTGCCTCGCCGGCGTCCCCGTCGAGTTGACTGATGTATCGCAGGCTCTGGGTGTGGTGGTCGATCGTGAGCCCCCCGTCGCCACCCTCGCCGTCGAACCCGCGGAGGTACGCCCGCAGGTCCTCCCCGACCGGTTCGGCGACCCAGTCGATGCGCTCGTAGTAGTCGATGGCCCGCGCCGTCTCGCGCACGCCCACCTCGCCGACCAGAAACTCCAGCCACTCCACCACGATCATGTCGGCCGCGAAGCCCTCGGGCGTCTCCGCCAGGTACGGCTTGCCGTCGCCACCGGCCGTACTCTCGGCCTCGCCAGCGTCCGTGGCCCCGGCGTCTCCGGCGACCTCGTCGGCGTCCGTGGTTGCTTCCTCAGTCCCAGTCACTGCATCCGCCTCGCTCGCCTCCGAGGTGTCGGGAACTGCTTCGGTCTCGGTCGCCTCCGAGGCGTCGGGAACTGCTTCGGTCTCGGTCGCCTCCGAGGCGTCGGGAACTGCTTCGGTCTCGGACCCCTCGACGTCAGTGTCCTCGACGACTTCGTCGAACAGGTCGTCGCCTGCCAGGTCGTCGCTCTCGACCGCCGACTCCTCGGCTTCGTCCTCGGCCGGTTCGTCCAGCACGTCGTCGGCGTCACCGAGTTCGTCGGCGAGGTCACCGTCCGTGTCGGCCTCGGTCTCGTCGTCGCCGTCCTCGGCCATCTCGCCGGCCCAGTCGGCGTCGCCGGCCTCGTATTCGTCTTTCAGTTCCGCGAAAGATTTCCCGCCTTCGCCACCGTCACTATCACCGCCGTCGCTGCCGCCGTCGCCACCGTCGTCCAGCGCGTCGTCGTCGAATGCGTCGTCGAAGTCGCCACCGTCGTCGAACGCGTCGTCAGAGCCGAGCCCGTCGTCGAACTCGCCGACGTCGTCGTCCATCTCGTCGAGCGCGCCGTCGTCGAAGGTCCCGCCGTCGTCCTCGAACCCGGCGTCGAGTGCGTCGTCGGCGCCGCTGGTTCCCATCGGGTCCGCGTCGACTGCGGGCCCGGACTCGTCCTCGACGAGGTCCTCGTCGAAAAAGCCCTCTGCGTCCGCGTTCGCGAGGTCGTCGTCGAGGTCCGACTCCTCTTCGCCCTCGTCACCGTCGTCGAACAGGCCGAAGGAGCCGCCGGCACCGCCCATCCCGCCAGGTTCCATGTCGTCGGCGAAGGGATTGACACCGCGAGTCACCATCTCGTAGATGTCGAGCAGTTTGCGGACGTTCTCTTCGACCTCGTCGACAGTCTCGGAGATCTGCTCGTTCTCGTTACGGACGGTGTTGACCGTCGAGGAGAGGCTCCCGACCTCGGTTTCCAGCTCGTCCAGTCGGTGCTGGAGTTCGTCGGTGTCGGCCCCGTCGTCCATGTCGCCGAACTCGTCGTCCCCACCGAAATCACCGAACTCGTCGTCCTCTCCCTCGTCGAGTCCGCCGAACCCGCCGAGTTCCTCCTCGTCGCCGTCTTCGGCCATGAGGCCACCGTCGGCGAGTTCGTCGTCGCCCTCGGCTTCCTCGTCGTCGCCCAGGATCCCGATCATCTCGCGGATGCTCATCCCCACGAGTCCGCCGGTCAGCACCACCAGCAGAGCCGTGACCGTCGACCCGTCGGTGGCGACTGCCCCGACCGACCCCACGACGACGCTACTCATTACCCAATACGTGCGCTCTTTCGCCCTTCAATCTACCGTCTTCGTTATCATATCTGATAACAGATCGCCGTACACGCGGTCGTTACCGTTGAAATTAGTGGGTATAGCCACGAAAGGATCGTCAGACGAGTTTTCGTATCGATAACAGATCCCGGCACCGTGACCCTCGGTTCGGCGGGTTCGCGGGACTCTCGGGAGGTGCCAGCGTCCGGAGGAGACAGCCAGACAGTGGTTCAGAGGCGCTGTTCGTCTCGGTTAGCGCTCTTGACCACCAGCTCACCGGTGTCGGCATCGAGGCGGATCGACCGGCCGCGTTCGCCGCCGACATCCTCGGCGACGATCGGGATGTCGAACTCCGCGAGCGTTCGTCGGCCCATCTCCGCGTTGCGCGCGCCGATGCCGGGGCCGCTCTCGGAGAAGTCGAGCATGTCGCTCCCGCCGGCGATCTTGGCCTGCAGGCGCGCCCGGTCTGCACCCTCGCGCTCGAGGTCCGTGACCAGCTGACGGATCCCGCTGTCGGCGAACTTCGCGTCGTTCCCGACTTCGTCCATCTCCGCCTGGGAGGGGAGCATGGCGTGGACGAGTCCAGCGACGCCCGCCGTGGTGTCGTAGATGCCGACGCCCAGACACGACCCCAGCCCGCTGGTCGTCAGGATCGCATCCGCTGCTGCGACCCGGTACTCGGCGATACCGACCTTGACCCGCTCTGGTTCGGTACCGGTCGCGGTCGCCGTCTCGGTCGTCGACCCGTCGTAGACTTTCATTCGAATATCTGTTCGACGTCCGCCTCTGTCTGGTCGGCCCGCTCGACGTATAGCTCGTCTAAGGCCTCTCGTAACTCTCTTTCGTTGGGGAGCACCTGGATCTCGGCGCCGAAGGCGATGTCCTCGGTCCGCATCTCCGAGTCGATGATGAAGGCGTGTTCCTGGTGCTGGCCGACCTGCGCCGCGAGCGGGTCGACGATCGCTTGCCCCATGTCGTGGACCAGTCGCGGTGGCGTGTGGTCGACCGAGGTCTGCAGGACGTTCGCCCAGCCGTCGACGAACCCCGAGGTCATGATGTTGCCCAGTTCCTCGATGGCCCCCTTGTGCTGGTCGGTGAGCTCGTCGCTGTCCATCTCGATCGGCATCATCGCCTCCGCGATGTGGACGGCCGACGTCTCGTCGAACAGGACCATGAGATAGCCACTGGGCACCCCCGTGAACTCGACGACGGTCCCGACGTAGGTGTCGGTCCCGGCCTGCTTGGGGACGTCCTCGATCGGCGCGAAACTCAGCTGTGTCACCTCCGCCTCTGTCTCGATACCCGTCATCATCTCGACGTTGTCGGCGGCACGCTGGGTACCGTCGTAGGTCATCTCGTTGAAGACGCCGAGTTTGTCGACGGGGATCGCGTCGTCTGCAGCGTCGGCCTGGCTCCCCATGACGTCGGCCAGCGGGCCGTATTCGGGGAGCATGTAGATATAGAAACTCACGGACTCGCCGACCCACTCGATCTCGCTTTTGAACACGAACACCTGGTCGAGGGACCCGTCCGCTGACCGGTCCTCGCCGTCCGGTCGACCGCGTCCGGTTCCCTCGAACCCGTCGGGACCGTCGACAGTGGCCCGCCCGCCGTCCGGAACCTCCGGGAGGACGTCCCGGCCGCTGCCCTCGACGTACTGTGGCGGGGAGTGGTCGATCGTCGCTTCGAGGAAGTCCGCCCAGCCGTCGATGAATCCGCTCATCATGATGTTGCCGACCTCCTCGACGCTGGAGCGAGCCATCGCCTCGTCGGCCGCACCGCCGGGCACGAGCGCGTTGGCGATCGTCTCGCTGCCTTCCCTGTCGAACACCAGAACGGTCTCCCCGGCGAGTTCGCCCGCGAAATCGAACCGGACGCCGACGTACTCGCCGCCGGCGAGTTGCTCGCCGACGTCCGCGCGGTCGACCAGCGAGATCTTCGTCACGTCGACGACGGCGTCCAGTCCAGTCATCTGGCACATCGACTGCGTCGCTTGCTCGGCGCCCTCGTGTGCCAGGCGATTGAACGTCCCCAGCGACTGGATGTCGACTTTCATGAAGGAACGACGTCGTCGATGGCCTCCATCACGCTTGGCTTCTGGAACGGCTTGGTGATGTAGCCGTCGGCACCGGCTTTCACGGCCTCTTTCATCTTCTCCTCCTGGCCAACGCTCGTACACATGATGACGTTCGCACCCGGGTTCTCCGTCTTGATCTCGTCGGTCGCCTCGATGCCGTCGCGGATGGGCATCACGATGTCCATCATCACGAGGTCGGGGTCCCGTTCCTTGTAGGTCTCGACCGCTTCGACCCCGTTTTCGACCTCTCCGACGATGTTGTGGTCCTCTTCGAGGATCTCCCGCAGGAGGTTACGCATGAACTCCGAGTCGTCCGCTATCAGTACGTCTGGCATGTCGGTCACACTATGCTACCGTGAAATCCTACTAAAGCCTGACCCGTGAATTATCGGGATTGATAGCACGGAGACGCTGTGTGATACTGCCGGTATCGCGTCCCGCTACGTCACACCACAGGACGTCACGCGGCGACAGCCAACGCGTCGGCGACCCGACGGACGACTGGCACCGCGTACGTGCCGTACTCGAAGTAGACCAGTTGCATCCGGACGACCAGCAGCGTCGTCATCGCGCCGGCGACGCCGAGCGCCCAGGCAGTGAGCCTGCTCTCGTCGACGAGACCGGCCCGCGTCGTGACCACGGCTCCGAAGAGGGTGCCACAGACGGCGAGGTTGACGAGCGCGTGCAGTTGCATCGCCTCGCCGATAGCCGGGTCGATCGCCGGGAACGCCACTGCAACGGCCACGACTCCGGCGACGAGCGTGAGGACGTATCCTGAGACGAGCGACCGGGATGCCGTAGCGACGGACCGCCGGACAGTCCGGCGCCGGGCGACGAGATAGACGACCGCGGGGACGGCGGGGAGAACGTACCGGACTGTCAACTGGGTATGAAGCGGGAGCAAGGGGAAATACAGCGCCGCGTACCCTGCGAACACCACGAGCGCGAACCCGTCGGTCTGTCTCACGGGGTCCTCGGCCCGGATCCGTCCCGGGAGCCGACGAACCGTTCCGATCAGGCTGCTAGCGGACCACCTCTCCCCTGCACCCCCGTCCGAGCGGAGACGCGACCACTCACGCCGGGACTGCCAGCTGGTCCGCAGACGGTAGACGAGTGCGCCGAGGAGTCCGCCCACGAGTGCGCCGACCAGCGGTAACGACTCCGCGAGTGTGAGTTCGATCGTCTCCTCGTCGTTGACATCGTATCTGATACCGCTCCCTATCCGGCCACTCCGGACGTAGGTGTGATAGAGCCGCGACGGACCCTCACTCGCCTCGGAGACGATCAGCGAGGCGTAGCCGAACGCACTGCTCGACCGCACCCGCTCTGTCAGGGCACCGACTGCGGAACGCCCATCGCCCGAGGAGTCCGCCCCGCCACCTGCCGGGTCACCGGCCTGCTCACCCCCACTGTCGGCCGATTCGGGGGACTGGGCGCCACCGTCTGGTCCCCCCGACTGACCCGCAGTGTCCTCGGCTGGTACGTCGTGCTGAACCGCACCGCCCGGCCCGATATCGACTTCGTCACTGGGGTGGTATGACTCGGTCAACCGCGGCGGTTCGACCGGACTCCCGCTGACGAGGAGGTTCGTCGCGACGAACGGGGCCAGACCGACGGACACCCCGATCGCGACAGCGACCAGTGCTCGGCGGGACGTCGTCGACGCCGTCGCGAGGTCCGCGAGGGCGAACGTCCCCAGGAGCAACATCCCCTCGAAGGCGTGGACCCACGCGACTAGTCCCGCGAGCGTGTACGCCAGGGACCGCAAGACGACGGCCTTCCTGACCTCGCCGACGAGCGGGAGTGTCACTCTCGGCCCCGACTGCCGACTCGCCGCGAACCAGTACAGGAGCACCGCGACGGCCGCCCCAGTGAGCGCGTGACGCTTGGGCACGGCCGCCCAGAACCACAGCGGGGTCGCCAGCACCGTCCCGACACCCGCGACGGCGCCGACACGTGCTCCGTGGAACCGGGCACAGAGCCGGTACAGCGCGAGCGCGGTCACCGCGACTGCCAGGAGTGAGAGCATCTGGAGTGCAACGAGTCCAGCCAGCTCCGCCTCGATCGGTGTCGCGACTGCCACGCTGGCACCGAAGAGTCCGACCCCGAGGAGACTGCCCCCGGTCTGGAACACGCCTCGCCGGCCGAGAACGACCCCGACCTGTCGACAGGCGGCGACCACGACGAGACTCCACCCCGCCGCGAGTACCAGTTCGAGTCGCGCGACCGCCGTCAGGACCCCGAGCGCGTAGTAGGGTGGCAGCGCGGAGACCGCCTGCCCGTAGTTGCGCGCGTAGAGGTAGCCGTCGACGACGTGTAGTCCAGGCTGGTTGCCAAGCGTCAGCGAGTACTCGATGCGGTCTATCGTGAGATGCCCCTCCGCGACGTTGACGAGGCCGTTGGCGACAGCGTAGGTGTCGGTGATAAAGAAGCCGACTTGCCAGGTCGACCCCGCGACCGCCAGCGCCCCGAGGAACACTGCGAGCCCGATCGAGTCGCCGAACAGCGACCAGTTGCGAGTGGACGCTTCGTCGGCGCCCGCACCCGATTCAGCCATCGCCGACCTCCACGGTGAGATTGCGTTGGAACACGGTCCGGTCGACGCTGAAACTCTGGATCCGGACGGAGACGTTCACACGATACCGGTCGCGGTCGAGCGTGTCGGGGGCGAACGCGCGGTCACTCATCTCGACCTGCCGGTGGATCGTCCCGGGGCCGACAACGCCAGTGCCGACACGGTCGAATCCGAGCCCCGGCACGGCCACGCGATACACCAGCCGCGACCGGCCGCTGGTCGAACTGAATTCGATGGCGACGTCGGGGATCCGGAGGTAGACGACACCGGTTCCGAACCGACCTGGGGAGAACGACGGCGAGTCGGTCAACTGGACACGTTCGATAGTCGCGGTCCCATCGCCGAGGTCTGTCGACGCCCTGTCCGCATCTGTGCCCCCGACCAGGGGGCCGGTGACGACGAGCGTCCCGAGGACGACAGCGACCGAGAGAAGGGTAACGGTGCGGGAAGCGTCCATGCTGTGGCGAGGTCGGCAGTCAGATCTTGAACCCGTCGTCCTCGATGGCCGACGCGAGGTCTGCGATCGAGTCGTCTGGGTCAAGGTCGGTCGATTCGAGCACGCGCTGGAGACTCGCGGTGGGGTACTTGACGGGGACGTTCGCCTCCATGAGGAGGATTCCGAGTACTTCCTCGACGGGCGTCGTGCTGTCTATCTGCTGGGCGTACCAGAGCACGAGACTCTCGAAGATCGTCACGACGTCGTTCGAGACCATCCGACGCTGCTCGATGGACCCGTCGAACGTCGCGGTGACGTCGAAGCCGTACCGCGAGTTCGTCGTCTCGAACTGGTCGGACAGCCACTCCCTGACCTCGGTCTCCGTGACGACAGGGTCCGGGTCGGGCCCGGGTTCCGGATGCGACCGCCTGTCAGCGTGGCTGTCGCCCCGCCCGCGGGACCGGCCCTCGCCCGCGACCTCGGTGCCTGCCGGCTCACTCTCGTCGTTCTGTTGCCCGGGAACGTCGCCGATCGGCTCGTTCGGCGAGACGACGTACCGGCCGTCGTCGATCTCGGCGACGTGTTCGTCCTCTGCGATGTCGAGCTCGTCCGGCGAAAGTATCGGACCGTCTTCGCCGTCCGAGGCATCGTCGTGCCCCCGGGACATGTGTCGAGTTGGGTTATAGAAGGGCTTAATTCCGTCGGCTATCGGGACCGGGCCGTCACAGCTGGACGGCGCTGGACCCCGACAGCGTCTCGGGGACGGTCAGTTGCTCGGTCGTCGTCGCGCCCGACTTCGTCGTTATCTTCACGTTCACCGACGCGCCCTCGGGCACCTCGTCGCCGAAGTAGTTGTTGCTCCCGACCCTGGAG
>Ga0207718_101046_pt1 | contig 17001 bp, 19 predicted proteins | sample A23M2SouthBayCA_FD_187749 | JGI IMG/M metagenome (GOLD analysis project Ga0207718, IMG submission 187749) | Aerobic enrichment media microbial communities from Eden Landing Ponds, California, USA - A23 M2 (SPAdes) | ecosystem: Environmental > Aquatic > Marine > Unclassified | place: Emeryville... | reverse complement strand
CGGTCGCCCCCGCTCGTTCGGTGATCCGCGTCGGGAGCGCCGCCTCGAGTTCGGTGACGAGGGGTCTGATCGTCACCCGGTCCGTGGCGATCCCGAGGTCGTCGGCGATCGACTCGGGTGCCGGGGCGGTGAGCCCGGCCGCCTTGTGGCACGGGAGGTGGAGTCCACGGACCCGCGACTCCCCGAGCGCCTCGACGGCGATCGCGGCGGCGACGCTCGATTCCCGACCGGCGCCGAGGTCGACAATCACGCCCTCGGCGTCGGCCGCGTGGACGCGGGACCGAACGAGATCGCTGGCATGCGCGGCGGTCTTCGCCGCCCGCCGACCATCCCCGACGAGCGAGCGGTCGCCACCGTCGGTGGCTCCGACGGACTCGTCCGCGCCGTTCCGGGACGGCGCGGGCGGCCGTTCCCGCTTGTGAGCGGTGTGGCGGACCCGGTCGAGGAGGCGGGTGACGGTCTCGGGGTCGGCGCCCGTCGCCTCGTCGATCGGCAACGGCGGAGCGTCCGACCTCGAATCGACCAGTGCCTCCAGCACGCTGTCGAGCGTCGCGTAGGAGGCACCGAGATCGGACTCGTCGGTCTGCCCCGGCCAGAAGCCCGCCGTCGGCGGCCGGGAGATGATCTCCGGCGGCACGTCGAGGGCGGTCGCCAGCGCCCGTACGGCCGTCTTGTCGTACTCGCCGAGCGGGTGCAGGTCCGCGGCGTCGTCGCCGTACTTCGTGAAGTAGCCGAGCAGCCGCTCGGTCCGGTTAGCCGTTCCGACGACCATGCCGTCGGACGCGTCGGCAACGAACTGTGCACACGCCATCCGGAGGCGCGCGGCCAGATTTCCGGCGGCGACGGCGTCGCCGTCCGCGGCGATCCGCGGGGCGACGTACCGCTTGAACACGTCCAACGCGGGCTCCAGCGGGACGGTCGCGTGATCCACACCGAGCGAGTCGGCGAACGCTCGTGCGTCGCTCGCGTGTTGTTCCTCGGTCGTGTCGGTTGGCATGATCAGCGCCGTCACCGCGGAGGGACCGAGCGCCTCGACCGCGAGCGCGGCCGTCGTCGCCGAGTCGACGCCGCCGGAGAGGCAGACGACGGCGACCCCCGCGTCGAGCGCGTCGGCCGTTTCCCGGATCAGCCTCGTCGACCGCGATCGCAACCCGTCGGGGCTGCCGGCCTCGCCGCAGTCGTCGGCCGTCGCACGCGTCTCCGGTTCGGCCGCCACCGTCAGTCACCACCCGTTCCGGGGTCGGCGCCCCCGGAGTCGACGTGACTTGCGTCCGGAGTCGACTCGCGCGGCGGGAGGTCGTACGCGACACTCGACTGTATCCACGCGTCCACGCGGTCGCGATCGTAGACGATCACGCCGTCGTCCTCGAGCGAGAGTTGGCCGTACCTGTGGGGACCGGACGGGTCCGCCGGTGTGTTCTCGTTCGGTGGCTCCGCGGTCACAGCGGCACCCCCGATACCGGCTTCGCCGTGTCGCGCGGCCGGGTCGAGACAGACTCAACGATTGTCGCCATATCGGCCCAGAGATGTTCGACTATAGCGTTATCGGAGGACATCCCACTCAAGTTGTGCAATAGTTTTGCCGAATCATCGCGTGATTGTCCAATGGCCATGTTCCGAACACGGACATCGGCACACAAAGTGTTTTCGAGCGATGAGATAGTATCTCACCATAGTAGTAAGAGTCCTAGAACACGGCGAGCGATACGGACGTAGTTCGTGGCATTCTACCCACCAGAATGGCAGATGATCAAATTCGCTCGGCGTCGCTCGTGAGGACGGTCGGGGCCCGCAGTGCAGACCGGAGCGTTTGCTGTCGCATCGGGCGGGGTGCACTGTTCAGCACACACGGACCGTCGGCGCGTGTCACCGGTCCAGTCGTGAGAGGGAGTAGCGATCCGGGATGAACGTTATATCACGCCAGGATCATTACCGGCCCATGTCAGTCAGGATCCGTGTCCACGAGGGGGAGGACACCGATGAGTAGTAGCCCGGTCAATCGCGCGATCACCGACGAGTTCGACGTCCGCTTGGTCGGCGTCGCCGACGGTGTCGAGGCGAGCGACGGCGGCCTCTTCGACGACGAGGACCCGAGCACGGCGACGGTCCTGTTCTTCGAGGTGGAGAACGTCGGCGACGAGCCCGTCGAATGGTGGTACGACGAACACGACGTGCTCGACGAGGATCGATACCAGTACGCGACCGACGACTCCATCGGGGCCGGATTCGGGGGACCACACACCGTCGACTGGCTGCCGCCGCACTGGTACGCGAAGATCCGGATCAGACCCGGCGCCCGTGCACGGTGTGTGACGGCCATCTCCGAGTTTCCGTCGGACGCGACGATCGACCGCCTGTACTACGAGTACGGCGAGGTCGAGTACGAACTCGCCGTCGACCGCGGCGAACTCGGGTCGCCGCCGGTCTGACGCCCGATGTCGGCCACGGCGTCGCCGCCACGGCTGACAAACGTATATCCAATGCAACGTCTTACTGCTGCAATAGGATCATCCGAACTAACCGACCAGCTCGGCTATCAGCTCCGTATGAACATCAACTGGTACGCGGTGCTGACGGGGTTCGCGGTCGCGCTCGGGTTGAGCATCGTGCTGTCGTTCGTGACGCCGCTGTCGGGGAGTTCGGTGCTGCTGCTCGCGGCGCCGGGACTGATCGGCGGCTTCGTCGCGGGGTACATGGTCGCGGGAGTCACACCCGGAGCGGTTCACGGCGGACTCGCAACCGTCATCGGCGCGGTCGCAGTGCTCGCAGTGATGCTCCTCCTCCAAGCGCTCTCGGCTGAACTGGTCGGAATGGCGCTGACGCTGGTCGCAGGTGTGACGGCCCTGATCGCTCAAGCACTTCCCGGCGCCGCCGCGGGCGCCCTCGGCGGGTGGATGAAAGCGCGGCGCGAGCCGGAGGCAGCAGCCAAAACCACCACCCGCTGACCCCAACGCAGTGTCCCGTTTCCGGACGTAGCGACGCTGTCGCCGCCTTCCCGACAACCCACTCTCGCCATGTTGTGACACGACACGTTGCCCCAGCGTACACGTCGCCCCGGCGTATACGTCGCCCAGATCCGCGAGGTGATGCCCCGATCGACGCTTCGGCCGAGTTGTCACACGACAACCGGCGTCCTTTCATGGACCGCCGCGTAGAACGGCGTGAATGATGTCTCGCACATCGGCGGACGCCGGAGACGATACGGCCCGAAACGGCCCCTCCGAACGGCGGTCCGATGGGTCGATCTCCCGACGGACTGTTCTCTCGAGCGCGGCTGCGGCCGGAGTCGCGGCGATGGCCGGCTGTACGGGCCTCGGTGGCGGCGACGACGACGCGGGTCCGGCCGCGGTGACGGTTCCGGAGGACGCGACCTGCGACGTCTGCGGGATGGTGATATCGAAGCACCCGGGACCGAGCAGCGAGGCGTTCTACGAGGATCAAGAGCCCAACGGTCACGCGAACCCCGCGCGGTTCGACAGCACGTGGGAGGCGTTCCAGTTCGACTACGAACACGAGGACTGGACGCGCTCGTCCTTCCACGTTACCGACTACTCGACGGTCGACTACGAGATCCGGACGGACGACGGCCAGCAGCTCATCTCGCGACACGTCGAGGCGTCCTCGTTCGCTCCCGCGGAGTCGGTCACGTTCGTGGCCGGGTCGTCCGTGGTCGGAACGATGGGCGCGGACCTCCTCGGATTCTCCGAGGAGTCCGACGCGGAGTCGTTCCAGTCCGAACACGGCGGCGAACTGGTCACGCTCGATGAGGTGACGCCGACGCTGATCAGTCAGCTCGGCAAATAGGAGTCCGAATGTACGCGCGAGCCGCCGTCGTCGCCGTCGCGCTGTCGGCGCTGCTACTCGGGAGTTCCTTCGCCGTCCCCGTCGGGGCGGGCGACTCGGTAGAGCCGGTACCGTTCGATGACACCGTCTCGCTGGGGCTCACGAGCACCACGCTCAGGGCCGCCGACGCGGACGGGGTGACGCTACCCAAGATGGAAGCGTTCTACGCGGAGTACGAGTACGTGATCGGCTACTACGGGATCGAGTCGTATCTCGCTGAGCACCGCCGAACCGGTCACGACCGACAGTTCGGGCAGCCGCTTGCGGTGTTCGTGACTGATTACGCGGGGACGAACGTCTCGCTCACCGACCGCGGCTACCCCGTCGTCGACGGGAATGCAGAGCCGTCGTTCGTCCGCGCCGGGGACACGTACGTCGTGGTCGGGAGCGAGGCACGAACCGCGACGGGATCGCTCGCAATGCCGTTCTCCGACCGTGGGGCCGCCAGCGCGTTCGCCGAGCGCTACGGCGGCGAGGTGGTCCCGTGGGAGCGCGTCGACGAGGAGGTGGACGCCTCCAGCCCGATCACCCGCGAGCGGTACGAGGCGACCGTCGACGAGCGAACGCAGTGGGCCGATCGAGCGGTCGATGCCACGCGGTCGCTCTACGACCGCCCAGTCTCCGTGACCGTCGGCGAGGACGAGCCGACGCTGCGGGCGGCGGTGGCGGCCGCGCCGCCGAACACGACGATCCGCCTGCCGCCGGGCGAGTACGCGGTCGACGAGGTCACCGTGAACAAGTCGGTGACGATCAGGGGCGCCGGCGCCGCGACACGCGTCCGCGGCGACGGCAACGGGTCGGTCCTCCACGTGAACGCGAGCCGTGTGGCCGTGACTGACCTCCGGATCTCCGGTGTCGGTTCGGTCGGCAGCCCTGACCGGTCCGCAAACGCGTCGAGCGATTGGTCGACGTCCGTCGAGCTCGCGTACGGGCGCGGCGACGCCGCGATCCGGCTCGACGGCGCCGACGGCGCGCTCGTCGAGAACGTCGCCATCGACACGCCGGCGAGCGGGATCATCACCAGGGCCGCCGACGGCGCCGTCGTTCGAAACGTTACCCTCCGCGGGGCAGCCACGCCCGACGAGGGGTTCATGGGCGTCGTTGCGATGTACGCCCCGGTCGTCGTCGAGAACAGCAGCTTCGACGGCGGTCGCGACGCCGTCTACACCCACCGGGCACACGGGACCGTCGTCCGAAACAACGAGATGACCAACGCCCGATTCGGCGTCCACCTGATGTACACCTCGCGGACGCTGGTGGCGAACAACGAGATCCGAAACGAGTCAGTCGGTGTCGTCATCATGACCCGACCCGCGGGGAATCTCGTCGTCGGGAACCACGTCTCCGGCGCCCGTACCGGGATCAGCACGGTCGGCTCGGACTCGTACTACGCGGAGAACGTCCTGACGGAGAACGAATGGGGGATGACGGTGTCCGGAACCGGGTCGCTGTACACGCGGAACACGCTCGTCGACAACACGTACGGCCTGCGCGGATCGTCGCTGCTGCCCACGAACCACGTGACGCACAACGACGTGGTCGGGAACGACCACCCGGTCGACTCCGATCTCGGATCGCTGCGAGTGTGGACCGTCGCGGGTGCGGGCAACTACTGGGGGACCCTCCCCGGCGAGGACCGCGACGGCGACGGCGCTCTGGACCGGCCGTATCGCCCGACGGGACCGATCGACGGGCGCCTCCACTCGACACCGGGGGCGTGGACGCTCGCCCGGTCGCCGGCGGTCGCGCTGACGCGGGGGCTCGCGAGCTCCGTCCCCGGCCTTCGGGCGACCGGAGTCGTGGACACGGCACCGCTGACGACGCCGGCGCGGCCGGACGCGCTCGTGGCGGCGCGCACGAACGAGAGCGACGCACGGAGCGGGACGAGCGCCGACGCGCTCGGTGACGCGACGGAGGTGGCGACGTGACCGATCCCGTCGTCTCGCTGTCGGACGTGCACATGGGCTTCGGCGACGTGACTATCCTCGACGACTGCTCGGTGTCGATCGAGTCGGGCGAACTCGTCGCGCTCGTCGGCCCGAACGGCTCCGGGAAGACGACGTTCCTCGAACTGCTCGCGGGGATCCGACGGCCGAACGCCGGGACCGTCTCTCGGTCCGCACCGCCGTCTCGCCGGTTGGCCGATGACATCGAGAGCCGCCGCGACGTCGCGTACCTCCCGCAGTCGCCGTCCTTCCGGCCGGGGTTCACCGCGGCGGAGACGCTCCAGTTCTACGCGTCGCTGGCCGGGACGTCGATCGACCCCGAGACCGCGTTGGGGCGGGTCGGCCTCGCGTCGGCGGCCGATCGCCGCGTCGGGGCGCTCTCCGGCGGGATGACGCGTCTGCTCGGGATCGCGCAGGCGCTCGTGGGGAACCCGCCGCTGGTCGTGCTTGACGAACCCACGAGCGGACTCGACCCCGAGATGGCCGATCACATCTTCGCGACCGTCCGCGACGTCGTCGACGAGGACCGCGCGGTCGTCGTCGCGAGTCACGACCTCGCGGGGGTCGAGCGCGTCGCCGACCGCGTCATCGTGCTCGCCGACGGAGCGATCGAGCTCGACGGGTCGCCAGCCGACCTCCGAGCGGAGACGGGGGTCGAGACGCTGCGCGACGTGTTCGCCGCGTTGGCGACGAGTTCCGATCACGATCGCGTCGTCCCACCGGCGGAGGCGGCGGCGACCGACGGCGCGCCGTCGACCGGGACGGCGGAGTCGGAGGTGTCGCGACGATGAGTCGCCGCTCGCGGACGGCGGCGGTGATCGAGCGCGAACTCCGGACGCTCGTCCGAACGCGGTCGTTACTCGCGGTCGCAGCCGCGTTCGCGCTGGTCGTGATCGCCGTCGCCGGAGGCGCGGTCGGCGCACCCGGCGGGTACGTCTCGCTTACGCTGGACCTGCTGACGGTGATCGAAGTGCTGGTACCGGTCCTGGCGTTCGGCGTCATCTATCGCTCGATCCGCGGTGACGCGGAGCGGTCGGAGCTCGACGTCATCCGAACGTATCCCGTCTCGCGGGCGGAGTACGTCGTCGGCGTCTATCTCGGCCGGACGTTCGGTGTGCTCGTAGTGGTCGCGGCATCGCTGGCGATTGCTGGCGCGCTCGCGTCGTTCACCTCGCCCAGCGCGGCGTCGTTCCTCGCGACCCACTCGGCGGGCGACTCGCCGATCGTGTTCGTTCGCTTCGCTGCCCTCGCGATGCTGTACGCGCTGGCCGTCTCCGCGGTGATCACCGCCGCCTCCGCGGCCGCGAGGACCACCAGAGAGGCGCTCGCGGTCGGCGTCGCCCTGGTCGTCGCCGTCGCCGTCGGCGTCGACCTCGCGATCGTCGGGCTCCTCTCCGGCGACGTCGTCGGGAGCGGTCTCGACGTCCTGCTCGGGGTGAGCCCGGCCAGCGCGTTCCGAGGCCTCGTAGTCGAACTCGCCGTCGCGCCGGCGCTGGCGGCGACGCCGCCGATCCCGGCCGCCTCGCCGACAGCGAGTCTTCTCGGACTGGCGGGGTGGACGGCAGTCTCGCTCGGCATCGCCGTCCTCGCGGTCTGGCGATAGCGCTCCCGAAAGCTGGAGCGGCCCCCGGACTACCGGGACGCCGGTGTGCAGCGCGGGGCACACAGGCCCGTCGGACTTATCAGGCGTGGTCTTGTATAGATAGTACAAGAATGAGTGAGGCCGTCACACCGGTCGTGAGACGCGGATGAGCGACGCCGAGGCGGCCGACGGTGGGACGCCGGAACGGACCCCGCGGGCGGATCCCGCGATCGGCGAGGGACTGCTCGACGAGAACATGGGACCGAGTTCGGCGATGGCGCACCTGTACCGGGGCGAGATCCACCGCATGAAGCTGTGGCGCCAGCGCCTCGATCGGACGACCAACTGGGCGGTCCTGCTCATCGCCGCCGTGTTGACGTGGGCGTTCTCCAGCGAGACGAACCCCCATTACGTGATCCTCGTCGGCGGCGCCGGCGTGCTCCTGTTCGCGTTCGTCGAGGCGCGACGGTACCGCGCGTACGAGGTGTGGCGATCGCGGGTCCGGGCGCTCCAGCGGTACGTCTGGGCCGTCGGGCTCGACCCGGAGGGGAGCCGGGACGACCTCGACGACTCGTGGCGCGAACGGCTGGCGGCCGACTACCGGAGTCCGGAGCTACAGATCTCGACGGAGGAGGCGCTCGCCCACCGGCTTCGTCGGGTCTATTTCCCGCTGTTCACGGTGATCGCCGGTGCGTGGGTGCTCCGGGTCACGGCGTTCAGCGATCTCGGGTGGCCCGCGAGCGCGGCCGTCGGACAGGTGTCCGGACTCGCAGTCACCGCCGTCGTCGCCGGCGGCTACCTCGCGGCGGCCGTCGTCTGCTGCCGTCCGCGAACGTGGCACACCCGGGGAGAGCTACTCGAGGAGAACCTCCGGACCGACCGCACCGAGTGAGCCGTCGGAGGTCGAGGGATCGAACCCCCGTTCGCGGGGCTCACTCGTCGCCGACTTCGATCGGGACGCCGATCATGTTCCCCCACTCGGTCCACGAGCCGTCGTAGTTCCGAACGTGCTCGTATCCGAGCAGTTCCTCGAGCACGAACCACGTGACCGACGAGCGCTCGCCGATCCGACAGTAGACGATCACGTCGTCGTCGCGCTCGATCCCCCGTGACTCGTACACCGCCCGGAGTTCGTCCGGCCGTTTGAACCGGCCGTCCGGGCGGACGTTCTCGGCCCAGAACACGTTCGTCGCTCCGGGGATGTGGCCGCCGCGCATCGCGCCCTCGTCGATGCCCGGCGGCTTCGTTATCTCGCCGCGGAACTCTTCGGGGAGCCGCACATCGATGAAGGCGGTGTCTGTGCCGAGCGTCGCGAGAACATCTTCTCGGTACGCCCGGACCTCCGGTCTGGCGGGCGGATCGAGTGTGCCGTCGTACTCCACCGTCGGCGGATCGACCGGATCGAACGTGGTCGGGTACCCGTTATCGATCCAGTACTCGCGACCGCCGTCCATGATCCGGACGTCCGGATGGCCGTAGTAGGTGAGCTGCCAGTAGAGGTGCGCCGCGAACCAGTTCGAGTTGTCGCCGTAGACGACGACGGTCGTGTCCGCGGTGATCCCGCACGAGCCGAGGAACTCCCCTATTTCTCCGGGTCCGAGGATGTCGTGGCGGTCGGCCGCGCGAAGGTCCCGTCGCCAGTCGACGCCGACGGCGCCCGGCGCGTGGCCGGCCTCGTAGAACGCCGTGTTGACGTCGACCTCGAGGAGCCGGAGGTCGGTGTCGTCTGAGGCGAACTGGTCGAGCCTCGCGTCGACCCAGTCGGGGGTGACCAGCACGTCGTCTGAGTACTGTGTCTCTGTCGGTGCGTCGGTTCGCGTCCGCTTCCCGTCGTCCGGTGGGTTCTCGGGGGTCATAGTTGCTGATCGGCGAATCGTTTCGCCAGCTCCGCGGTCGCACGTCGGAGCCGGTAGGAGACGGTCGAACGGGGCAGTTCAAGCTCGTCGGCGAGCTCGTCGAGCGTCACCTCCCGCGGCGTTTCGAAGTAGCCGCGGTCGACGGCTCTCTTCAGGATCTCGCGCTGCTCCGCGCGGATGTCCACTCGGGAGAGCAGCCCGTGTTCCCAGTTGGTGACCTCGGTCAGATGCTCGAAGGAGAACGACAGTCCCGCCCCGAGTTTCGCGGACAGCGTATCGTACAGGAGTCCGACCTTCGAGTCGTCCTGCACCAATACGCGCCATCTGACCGTGTCTCCGGTTCGGGTCTGCTCGAAGAGGACGCCGCCGTCGATGTACTTCGCCGCGATCATCGGGACGGATTCGCAGTAGTCCACCTCGGAGACGTAGGTGTACGCGACTCGCCGCCGCTGTTCCCCGGTGAGGAGGCTCGTCGTCCGGGTCGAATTACACTCTCGCCCGCTGATCGACTCCCGGTCGACAGACTCGTCCAAGAGCAGTTCGTCGACCGCCGCGAGGTCCTCCGGGTCGCCCGTCACCGATTCGAGCGTCCACAGCTCCGCGGGGTCGAGACACGAGTAGATCGCCTCGGACCGGAGCGACTCGCGGTCGATGAACAGGTCGACGTACTCGTCGGCGCCGGCGTCGTACGTTATCTCGAAGGTGAAATCGTACATCAGGAGTTGCGTTTGTGGGTCCCGGACGGCGTCGCGTGGCACGGCTGTGACGACGGTGACGTGGCGGGGTTCGGTGGTCCCGTCTCGGTGCTTGAACCGGTTGGCTCTCGACAACACTTCCGATATGGCTCCGGGTTACATACGGTGTCTTGTATGGACGTTCCAAACCCGACCACCGGGGTACTGGGTGCGCTCCGGAGCCACCTCCTAGTCCCCGCGTTCGTCGCGCTCGTCGCCGGAGTCGGCGGCGTCGTCTTCGGGCTCTCCCACGACGACGTCGTCACCGCGCTCGGGGCGTTGTTGTTCATCCCGAGCGCGTTGCTACTGTTCGGCATCGTCGCCAAGCGCCACGGAATCGGTCCGTTCGGCTCCTCCTCGCGCCGGGCGAACTGACGGTCGACCGCGTTCCGTTCTATCGACTGCGGCGCTGTTCCCGTTCGAACGCCGCGTCTGTACGGGTTCACGGACCGCGTGTCGGGCGCGGAGCGACCACTGCGAACCGCCTCGATCACGTCCCACCTCGGATCCGTGCGGCAACGAGCCGATCGACGTTGTACATGACAACCGCCACCGACGCCAGTATCGTCGCGAGGTAGACGATCAGCTGGGGGGGTCCGGAGGCGGCGCCGCCGAGCGCGGCGCCCGCGAACCCGACGACGAGCAGCTCCGCCCACGTGATCAGCACGCGCGACAGCAGCAGCGTCCCGACCGGCGATGCCCCCTCCACCGTCCCGGTCTTCGGTTCGTCACTCATCTCAGTACGCCTCCTCGGCCGATATCGGCCCGCTGAACGCCGAGTACAGCACGACGAAGTACGTCGCCACGAGCGGGAGCAGGAGCGCCGCGCCGATCGACATGAGGTTCAGCGGCAGCGTCGAGACGATCGCGTCGGCGACGGCGAGGTTCGCGGCGGGGTCGACGCTCGGGTACATGATCACCGCGACGACCGCGGTGAGCCCGTACGTTAGCCCCGCGGCCGCGACGAGCGCGGCGAGGTTCGCCCCACGTCTTAGCGCGACCACGTAGCCACCCGCAAGCGCGATGGAGGCGACGACGAGCCCGATCACCGGCGCCGTCAACAGCGCGTCGACGCCGGCGGGGAGCCGAACCGCGAGCACTCCGAGCGTCGCCACCACCGAGAGCAGATACGCCGCGACCGCGCCGATGCCGATCCGCCGCACGGATCCCGGAAGCGCGCCCTGTGCCTTCAAGCGGAGGAACGCGGCGCCGGAGACGACCGTCAACACCGTCACGGTGATCCCGACGACGACACCGACGAGCGTGAACGACCGGGGGCTGCCGGCGAGCCAGTTGCCCGCGAACGCGCCGAGGAGAAACGGCGCGAGGACGCTCCCGGCGACGAACGATCGCCCCCACCAGCGCTGCCAGCGGTCGTCGTGGCGCTGTTCGTACATCTCCGGGGCGAGCCCGCGGAGGATGAGCGCACCGAGGATCCCGAACATGAGGAGGTAGTGGCGGCTGAACAGGTTGGCGTACACCGACGGGAACGCGGCGAACAACGCACCGCCGAAGACCACGAGCCACACCTCGTTGCCGTCCCAGAACGGGCCGATAGCCGAGAGGACCGTCTCGCGCGCTTCGCCGTCGTCGAGCGTCGCGAATATCGCGCCCGCGCCGAAGTCGAACCCGTCGAGAAACAGGAACGTCCCCAGCATGGCGAACACCAGCGCGAACCACAGTTCCGGCAGCGGCAGGCCGAACAGCGGCCCCGCCGCGAGCGTCTCGACGCTAGTCATCGCCGGTCACCCCCGCGGGAGACGTATCCCCGTCGTTCTGCGGATCCGGCGTCGACTCGAGTTCCTCTCCGCCGGGCGGCCCGGCGCGGATGATCCGCGCGACGACGTACGTGTACAGCGCGAGGATCGCGGCGTAGACGCCGACGAAGCCGGCGAGCGTGATCGCCGCCTCGGTCCCCGTGAGCCCGGGCGAGACCCCGTCACTCGTCTCGAGTATCCCCTGTATCACCCACGGTTGGCGACCCACCTCGGTGACGACCCAGCCGAGTTCGACCGCGAGGATCCCGAGCAGGCTCGAACCCATGAACGCCTTGTGCAGGAGACCGTCCTCGAACAGCTCACCCGTGTACCACCTGTAGCCGCCCCAGAACGCCAACAGGATGAACCAAAAGCCCATCCCGACCATCGCGCGGAACGACCAGAACACGATGGCCACCGGCGGCGCCTCCGAGTCGAAGGAGTTCAGGCCCCGGATCTCCGCGGTCGGGTCGCCACCGCTGGCGAGCCAGGACGCGCCCCCCGGGATCCCGAGACCGAACAGCTCCTTCGCGCGCGGGTCGGTGAGCTGGCTCAGGTCCGTCGGGATCGCGAAGATGTACTCGGGGACGTACGCCTCCGTGTCCCACACTGCCTCCATCGCGGCGAACTTCTGCGGCTGTGTCTCGTACACGTGGCGCGCGTACAGGTCGCCCTGTAACACCTGAAGCGGCGCAGTGATGAGCAGCGCGACGAGCGCGATCTTGAGCGTCCGCTCCCAGAACTCGACGTGCTCCACGGGATACCCCCACACGTGGTGTCGGTACACGTAGTACGCCGCGACGCCGGCCATAAACAGCGCGACCGACTCCACGGCCGCGTTCTGCATGTGGACGAACATGAACCCGAACCGCGGGTTCAGATACGCCGCGATGGGATCGACGAGGTGGACGACTGTCTGGCCGTTCTCGGTGGCGAGTTCGTAGCCCCGTGGCGTCTGCATCCACGAGTTCGCGATGAGGATCCAGACGGCCGAGAGCCACGTCCCGAGGCCGACGGCGATGGCGGAGATCATGTACAGCCGGTCGGAGACGCGCTTGCGGCCGAAGACGAAGATGCCGAGGAACGTGGCCTCCAGCATGAACGCCATCATCCCCTCGACCGCGAGCGGTCCGCCGAACAGCTCCCCGGCTGCCGTCGAGAACGCCGCGAAGTTCGTCCCGAACTCGAACTCCAGCACGATGCCCGTCACGGTGCCGACGACGAACGAGATCGCGAATATCTTCGTCCAGAACTTCCGGAGCTGTTCGTACACCGGATCGTCCCCTCGGATATCTTTCCAGGTGAAGTAGATGAGGAAGGGTGCGAGGCCCATGCTCATCACCGGGAAGACGATGTGGACGATCGTCGTCAGGGCGAACTGAAGTCGACTGCCGAGTACTGGGTCGATCATTGGCTATCTCGTGACGGTTGGGCAGCTGTTCGATACCTGTGCGACGATCATACCGGCTCTGTTTCGTCTCGGCCCTCTTCAGAGTTAACCCCCGTCTTGGCACAGGACAACATCGCCGACGCCGGGGGCGTGTACGATCTCGCCGCGGGCCGGCTGTTCGCGCTCGCCAGGCCGGCCGGGATCGCGCTCCCGCAGCGTGAACTCGCCTTCGCCGCTGTCGTGCTGATCGCGTTCGCCGGGTACAGCGCCGCCCGGACGGACGCTGACTGCCGGTTGGTCACACGGACGCGGACTGCCCGTTAGCCACGCGGACGCTGACCGGCGGTTGTCGTGCGCCAACAGATCCTTTTGGGCACCGGGACCGGTAGTGGACGTATGGAAACGCGCCACGCCGTCCTGGCGCTCGTCGCGCTCGTCACGCTGGTGATGGCCGTCCGAGGAGTCGTCGCCGGCCTCAACGGCGACTTCGGGACGGTCGGCCGACAGGTCGGCGTCGGCGGCTTCATCCTCGCGTTCGGCGTGGTGTTGTACCGAAACTGGGAGGCTGTCGGGTGACTGACCCACGCGGCGCCCGCCCACGAAACGAGCACGACGCACACGCGAACGCGCGACCACTACTACGACATCGATGAGTGAGACACGACCCTCGACCAGATCTGATCGAACCGCCGAGGAGTTGCCCGAACGACAGGAGTCGATCGCGAGGCGACTCGTTCGCATTATCGGCGTGCAGTTCGGGCTCGTGGCCGTCGGACTCCACTTCATGTGGGGGCTGCCACGAGCGCTGATCTACGTCGACACGGGGACGATCGCCGACCCGCGGCCGTACCTGTTCGTCCTCTCCGGCGTCGCGGTGACGCTCGCACTGCTGGGGCTGTACATGGTCCCGGAGTACTTCCCGGAACGCGAGGTGTTCGCGTTCACCGCGGTCATGATGACGGTGTGGATCGGCGGGTACGTCTGGTGGCACCTCGGGGGCCACGGCGGAGCGATCCCCGGCGTCGACGGGTACGGGCACCCAAGCCTGTCGAACGTCGAGCTATTACTCTCGGACCAGCATCTGTTCCGGCCGCTCGACTTCGCGACGGTCTCCTCGGAAGCGGTGACGCTGATCGCCTCGCTGTGGCTGCTGGTGACCGACTAAAGTTCGTCGTCGATCGCCGACGAGATCGTCGCGTAGTCCGGCCGGTCAATGAGCGTCCCGTCGACGAACACGCTCGGGGTTCCTTGGACGCCGCGGTCGAGTCCGGCCTCGCGGTCGGCCTCCAGCACCGGACGGTAGCGACCGTCGCTCGCGGCGGCTACCACGGTGTCCGGATCAGCGTCGACGGCGCCGGCGAGGTCACGAAGGAGTGACTCCGAGTACGTCGGGGAACCGTCCGACCAGCCTTCCTCGAACAGCCGTTGTGTGAACGTGAAGAACGCCTCGTCGCCGACGGCGTCTTGGACCGCGCGGGCGGCGCCGGGGACCTCCCACGACCAACGGTCGTCGACGGGGATGGGGAAGTCGTGATGCTCGTACCGCACGTCGCCGGAATCGACGTACTCGTCAACGAGTTGAGGGTGGACGTCCACGGCGAACGTTCGACAGTGCGGGCACGCGAAGTCCTCGAACACGGCGACCGTCACCGGCGCGTCGTCGGCCCCTTGAACGGGCGTCGGAAGCGACTCGACGGCGTCCGCGGGCGTCCCCTCGTCGGCTCCGCCACCACCGAGACAGCCCGCGATAGCGGCGGTTGCACCTGCGGACACTCCGGCGAGGAGGGCACGTCTCGTTGGCATCGAGCGTCGAGACAGGTTGGACATGACACGAGATCGATCCGCACCCGACAACACGGTTGCGGTCAGTCGCCGGGATTCGAGAGTCGTACCAGTCAGCCGCTGCAGTAGGCCATCGCCTCGCTGATGGCTTCTCTACGGCCGATCAGCGTCAGGCGGTCGCCCAGCCGGAGGACGTCGTCGCCGTGTGGAATGCGGTTCTCGCCCTCGCGGCTGATGAGCCCGATGTGGCTCGCCTCCGGAAGCTCGCCGCCCAACTCGGCGACGGTCTTGCCCGCGTGCGTCTCGTTCGTCAGCTCGATCTCCTGAACGTCGCCGTCGCGGTCGAGTTCCGTCATCCACTTGGAGATCCCCGGGCGTTCGATCACGTTGTCCATCGACCACGCCACCGACAGCGACGCAGAGATGGTCTCGACGTCGAGGTCCTCGAACGCGTCGAGGTTCGCGGGGTCGGTCACCCGAGAGACGATCGTGGGCACGTCGTACGTGTTGCGCGCGAGCTGCCCCACGAGGAGGTTCACGTCGTCGTCGCGGGTCGCGGCCGCGACGATCGAGGCGTTGTCAGCGCCCGCGGCAGCGAGGACCTCCGGGTCGGTCGCGTCGCCGTGTGTGACGGAGTATCCCTCCGTCCGGAGCTGTTCGACGACCGACTCATCGCGCTCGACCACGACGACGTCCTCTCCTCGGGCGGTCAGCCGCTGGGCCAGTTCCGTTCCGACGCGTCCGCCGCCGATGACGAGTGCGCGCATCGGGATCACGTCGGTCGCCTCCGCGATGTGTCTGGCGAATCCGCCCTCGAGTACGACGGTCACGAGGATGACCAAGAAGACGGTCCCCACGAGCGTCGTCGCCGCCTCGGGGCTGCGCGGCTGCAGTTCGAGCGCGAACAGCGTGGCGACGCTAGCCGGGATGATCCCTCGGGGGCCGAGCGCACTCATGAACACCCGCTCGCGGTCGGTGAACTGGTCGCCGACCGTCGAGAGCCACACCGTCGCCGGCCGCACGACTCCGACGATCCCGACGACGGCGACGGCGCCGCCGAGGCCCAACGAGACCACGTCCGACACCGAGAGCAGCGACGCCAGCGTGACGAACACGAACGAGATGACGAGCAGCGACACGTCGCCCTTGAACCGCTTGATCGCGTCCCGGTACGGGATATCGGCGTTGCCGAGGAGGAACCCGCCCGCGGCGACGGCTGCAATACCCGCCTCCGAGGCGCCGTATCTGGCGCCGAGCACCTCCGCGACGCCGTACATCGTCAGCGACGACACCAGGACCAACAGCCGGGCGTTCTGGGACGCGTTTTCCACCTTCCGGTTGATGCGGCGCAACAGCGCGGCGACGACGAGGGCGACGGCGGCCCCGACCGCCACGCCGAGCCCGAACCGGAAGGCGAACTCTCGGGCCAGCGTCGCGACCCCGCTCGACTCGACGAGGAGGTACTCGAAGGTGACGACCGCGAGGATCGCCGCGGTGACGTCGTTGACGACGCCCTCGGTCTCCAGCGTCGACGCGACGACTTCCCGGACGGGCACCACCTTGAGTATCGGCGTGATGACGGTCGGGCCGGTCGCGACGAGGAGCGAACCGATCAGCAGCGCGAGCGTCCACGTCGTCCCGACGGCGTATCTGACGACGACGGCGGTCCCGACGAGCGAGCCGAGCGCACCGACGGTGACGAGCCGGAGCGTCTCGGCGCTGGCGGTTCGCACTCGGTCGATCTCGAGGTGGAACGCGCCCTCGAAGACGATGATCGCCACGGAGAGCCCGACGAGCGCCTGGAGCGTCTCGCCGAAGATGTCGGGGCGGATCAGCCCCAGCCCTTCCGGACCCACGACGATCCCCGCGAGGATCAGGAACACGACGCTGGGCATCCGGAGGCGGTCGGCGACCACCTGCGCGGCGACGCCGATCGCCAGGATCGTCACGACGACCTGGACGAGTTCGACGGTCTGGCTCACGCCGGACCCACCCCACGATGTTGTCCGTCTGAGCGACGGTGAGCGGTCACGCCAGCGGCACGCTACGCCGGGCATCCGCATGAATTGTCGGGTGAAACCAACGTCGGCGCCGCCGGCGGGAACGCGCAG
>Ga0207718_101043_pt1 | contig 17027 bp, 15 predicted proteins | sample A23M2SouthBayCA_FD_187749 | JGI IMG/M metagenome (GOLD analysis project Ga0207718, IMG submission 187749) | Aerobic enrichment media microbial communities from Eden Landing Ponds, California, USA - A23 M2 (SPAdes) | ecosystem: Environmental > Aquatic > Marine > Unclassified | place: Emeryville... | reverse complement strand
GCCGACGTTGAAGTGTTCGTGCCAGAGGCGGGAGTCGAACGTCCACACGGTGTGCTTTTTGTACGGGAGTTTCATGTGGAATTCGGCCTCCGACCAGTGCTTTGGTCCGTTCCACAGGAGGGTGAAGCCCTCACCCTCGGCCGGGATGATGAAGCCCAACCCCGTCGACCACGGATGCTTGTGGCCTCCAGTATACGCTCCTTGCTCAAAGGTGGCTACATGTCCCACAAGAGCGTTCTCCGCCGGTTACCAGATGAATCCATGCCTTGTTGAACGCAGGATGGCGTCGGGGTAGGGTTAATTCTCCACAGTCTCACAGCGTCAGAGACGGTATCTCTGGGTCAGAAGATGCAGTAGCTGTCATTAGCGGCGGTTACTGAAGGGTCACAACTATGGTATTCTGCACCTGTTTCGATGACGACGGCGATGTCCCTCCTGGATACGTCCGGAGATGGGGAGCAGGCGGCGAGCCTTAACTCGCTACCTGCGCCAGGTCATGGACGATGTACTTCCGTGCTAGTTCCGGGAGCGGAGCTTCTCGCCGTCGTCTTTCTTCAATTGCAAGAAACCGGTTTCACACATCTAGTGCTGGTTGTAGTCCTCGTTTATTCGGGCGTTATGGGCCTTCTACAACGGTGTCTGTTCCCTTGTGCTTAATCAGTGATCGCGTTGACCCGGAGCGACACTCCTCACGGAGGTCGCTCCACAAGTAGTTCGCGTCAGCAGACAGGACACGCAGGTCTTCTGCCGGAACGCGGAAGACCTACGTCCAGATGTGGCCATCTAACGCTTTCTTCGTCGTGTAATGTACGTCCTTGATCGCTAGGGAATTCACGTCGATCAAGATCGTCGTCTTCAGCGATTGCAACGAATAGTTCGCACAATCACGATAGTGGAAGCTCGTTTGATCGCGCTGGAAGCCACTCGCGTCAATTGCAGTTTCACCACTCCAGCCAGCCTGCTCCGCCGACGCACGGAGCGGGCAGTGGAGTTCACAGATCGGATTCGGTTGTTCCCACCGGCAAAGCGAACTGTAGTGTGGTGCCTCATCGAGGTCGAACACGGCGAGAATCCCGGACATCTCGTTGAGGTAGTCTTCAGTCTCACAGAGACTCTTCTCCAGTTCGACACGTACATAATCAACTCGATCTATACACCCACTCAGCGTACCCGTCTGCGCCATTCGGTGCGGTGGGTACGTCCGGATCGTCAACGTGCTGTTTGGCAAGATCACGACACATCCGTGCGAGCCGTCTGAGTGATGCCATATCGCCAGACGGCGTCCATTTCTCGGTTAGCTTGACGGAATCTTCCTGTAAAAGCGTCTGAGACCCCCGTCAGCCGGCGGCAAAACAAGGAAAACAGTCAGCAACGTCACTTCTCATGAGAAATCCACCGCTTACCGCTTATCTGTGCCATATCGACACCAACGTCAACGTTCAGGAGGTGACCACACCTAGGACAACTATATTCGAACAGGTACACATCGGCATCGATGAGGTCGTCCCTGGTCTCGTCAACCCAGTATCGGGACCTCTTCACCGATGCCCACTCCGTGATGTCTTCCAAGTTCTCCCACTCGGCGAGCGCTAAATCACAGTTGCGGCAATGAACAGTATTACCGCTTGCATATAATTTAGCACTGATTCGGTCAGTCATCTGTTGAACGCTCCTTTCGGCGTTGGTCCCGCAAGCGGTTTGTAGAGGTTTCGTCAATTTCCCCCTCAGATATGACGACACCGTATATGTTTCTGGCCTGTTCGTGCGACACCAACCCTCGTTTTAGGTCGTGACAGACTGCAGTAGGGTCTCTGTCTAATGGATCACCATATCCCCCACCACCAGGCGCGACGGAATGAAATATGTCGTCGTACCTTTGTTCAACTATTGACTTGACCGGTACAAGGTCATCGGATTCGATTGCCAGTTCGTTGATATTGGGGAGAGACCCCGCCTCGAACTGTTCTCTGACGTCCGTGTTACGTAGAATCCTGTTCATAAGTGGTGATCCAGGGTATCCCCCGCTAACGCCCAGCGACTGAGGAACGGACTGACCGAACGTAGCTAGTAGGTGCGTGATGGGTTCATCTGTCTTATGTGGAATTCTAGCTGACTCACTGCTGACCCCCCCACGATACCGCCCACATCCACCAGAGTCGGTTCGCTCCCGACGGAAGAGGTAGAGGATCGGCATGGCGAATTCATTGGTTTCGACGTTTGCAATCCGACCCTTCGGGGTGGAAATAATGCCCGATGTGTCGACGCCGTCATCGAACGTCCTTGCCCCCCATCCACCAGCCCCGTCAAGGATTGCATTCACAAATGGTTCCCCGTTGTACTCCCCATTCAGAATTGTCATTGAGGCAGAGCCAGTGCATCCAGCAAGGAGTTTACTGGACTGCTCTTCGCTTGAATCCAGCATCTCCGCTACGACTGCGTTCGTCAGGTTCCGGACGTGCCAGGCAGCGCTGATCGACGCACTACTGACCGCGGCCGGGTGCTCAGCATCCGGTACGGTCCCGCGCTCGGATTCGATGTCCACTGCCCGGTTAATCCCGCCTAATGCCCAGTGGATGTCGTGGCAGAGCAGTGGCAAGACGACGTTTAGGATACCACCCCGGAGCCCTGAGTAGGCCGAGTTTATCATACCGACTTGATCGTCTCCGGAGACCTCGAAGACGAGGCTTTTACCCTCATTTCGCACTTCCACAGTGACTTCGTATACCCCCGTATCGCCGTATTTTGCGGACTCAATGTAGCCTGTTTGCCACCAGGCACCGTCCGGCAGTTCCGAAACCCGTGTCCGGAACTTCGACTCCGCACGGTCGAGCATCCCTTTCATTACGCCTTTCACGGAGTCTGCACCGTACTCCGTTATCAACGATTGGACGCGTTCTTTCGCAACCTCGTTCGCCGCGATTTGTGCACGTAGATCGATCGAGAACAGGTTTGGTTCCCGGGACCGGCGTCGGAAGAGGTCCTCAACATCTTCGTGCAATACGTCGTCGCTTACGATCTTCATCGGCGGTGTGGGCTGGGGTTCGTCATAAACGTCGTCAGCAGTCAGTGAGAATCCACCCGGGTCAGATCCACCGACATCGACCTGGTGGAGAGTTGTCGCCGTCCAGGCAAACAGTTCGTCGTCTTCGAACAGCGGGGCGATAAGTGCTACGTCATTCTGGTGGAGCGCCCCAATCCAGGGATCATTACAGATGAACATGTCTCCCGGTTCGATCCCAGGATTATCTGACCGGTGTTCGATTGTCCACTTGATCATCTGGTCAATTCCTCCGGAATGGGTCAAAATATAGGGAGAGATAGCCACGACGTCCCCGCGTTCGTCAGTTATCGTGATATTGAAATCGTTGGCTTCAGAGACTATAGGCGATGCGGAGATTTCCCTAAGTTTGTCGCTCTGCTCTTCAATGATCGATTGAATACGGTGGTTGACAATCTCAAACTCAATTGGGTCCTCGTTCATTACGTCACGGTCGTCGGTATGAAACGGCACTCCGGGATGGATTAACTGTTGGTCCGGCTGGTAGCGACTCACGAACTCAGTCATCAGACTCGCCCCCGAGGTGGACCGTCAAACTGCCATGCGTGCCGACGCGAAGTATCCCCTCGTGGGGAATGGGAACGGTCGTGGCTGGGAGCTGGACGACCGCCGGGCCAGCGATAGTATGCCCGTTCGCCAGGTCCTCTCCAGCGTAGATCGGGGTTTGTCTGGCTCGGGTACCCCACGCAACTTCCCGATGTTTCGTCGGGGTCGGATCTCGGCTGGAGCGCTGCATTCTCTCCAATTCCCGCTCCTCAAGGCGAAGTTCGCCGACCACTCGTTGTGTGACGATTTCCACATCGGCCGTGTGGAATCGGGCTTTCTCCCCGTAGCGTTCAATATACGACTTCTCAAACTCGTCGGATAAATCAATGTCTCTGACGCCCCGCTTAAGTACGGTTGGCGGAAGCGAGACAGTCAATTCGTTCTGCTGCCCCTCATACCGCATATCTACTGAGACGCGGTACTCGACAGTGGCACCGCCCCTTGTGTCTATTTGACCGTCGACCGCTCGCTTGAGTTCACGTAGGCGTTCAGTTAGGTATTCTGCGTCAATCGGAGGTGCGATTGGGTCTGATACTTCCTCGACCTGCCGCACGTCAGCAATGGTAAGTCCGTAGGCGGAGAATACCGACGCGATGTTTCCCAAGGGAACCACGACTGAGCCGATGTTTAATTCACGGGCATATCCCACCGCATGTACGGGCCCTGCGCCGCCGTAGGCAAACACGCTGAAGTTCCGTGGATCGTGCCCCCGTTCAATCGTCATCTTCCGGAGCAGATCCGCCATTTGGACGTTCATCAGGTCATAAATTCCGCGGGCCGCTGCCTTCACGTCTAGCCCCAAAGGATCTGCTATCTTCTCCTTGATCGCATCGGTGGCAGATTGGATATCCAGGTTGAGGTCGCCGCCCAAGAAGTACTCCGGATCGAGATACCCCAATACGAGGTCGGCGTCCGTGATCGTCGGTTGGTCGTTGCCCCTCCCGTAACAAACCGGACCAGGGTCAGCTCCCGCGGATTGCGGGCCGATGTGCAGGTCGTCCTCTGATCCTAACCAAACGATGCTTCCACCCCCGTTCCCAATTGAACGAATGTCCACTGATTGCTGAAAAATTGTGTGTTTGTCTATTGTTAGGTTTGAGGTAGTCATCGGTTCTCCATTAACCACGATACCGACGTCGAAAGAGGTACCCCCCACGTCTGTACAAATTATGTTCCTCTTCTCTGTCGTAGTTGTTTTAGCGGCTTGGAAGTTTCCTTGTGCAGCCCCGGTGATCCCGGCTGCGGGGCCCGACATTACCATTGCTACACCGTTATCCACTACGTCTTGGGAGTCTACAAGGCCGCCGTTGCTCTGCATGAAAAACAGAGGGCCCGAGAGCCCTTTTTCTCGTAAGTCTGCCTCAAGGGATTTCACGTATGTTGATAACTCCGTTGAGACAAGGGCCGCCGCCACCGTGGTCTCTCCGCGTTCATACTCACCCATCTTCGGTGCGACTTCCGACGATATGTAAACAGGGATGTCGAAATTCTGCTCGACCACCGACCTTGCTGTCTCCTCGTGGCTAGAGTCTCGAAAGCTCCAGAGGAAGTTTATCGCCAGCGAATCGATTCCTCTATCGACTAGGGTGGATGCCTTTTTGTAAGCCTCGGCTTCTGAGAGTGCAACTACTTCCTCTCCGTCCCGATCTATGCGCTCCTCGACTCCTAACGTGTGCTCTGGGTTGACTAAGAGGCCCGCTTTGTCCTGACCAGTATAATCTTTCAGTTCGTTTGGAGACAATCCTGCATGACGCGTCATCAATCGCCCAATCTTCAGTGCGTCCTCATGGCCCTTCGTGGTAAGGAGCCCCACGGTGCTCCCGCTCCGCTCGACGATCACATTCGTGGCGAGCGTTGTTGCGTGAAGGAACCGGGTAGTATCCGATAGTATCTCAGAAAGGTCTCTACCGTGCTGTGTTGCTAAGTTTTGGAGGGATTCGATGACACCTTTCTCAGGGGCCGAGGAGCGGGTGGGGGCTTTGGCGGTTACGACATCACCATGCTCTGGAATCAAGACAGAATCTGTAAAAGTGCCACCAATATCAGTCCCTATTACGGTCATATATTATAGGTCAATATGACTTCCAATAAGTTATTTGGTCGATTATGTGACTAGTCCTACTCAACCATGTCGAGAAAGGCGAGTTTGGGGGACTATGCGCGCTGCTTGCACTGAAAATTAAGCCGGGAAGGCCTACTGCCAGACGAGCGACTTACTCAGCTGTTTTCTAAGCTAAGAGATTGGTCTACCGGGGTTGCTACATTTCACATCCCTACAGCGTTTTAAGATAACCTGATACCTTGTACTAGGTCGTAAATGACGGTAATAGTGAAGAAGAGTTCCCAAAACGCAGAGGGAGATGCTAGAACCCGACCGTGACGCCGAATCTCCGCTAATTAGCCGAGAAGTGATTTCGGCCATCCAGCACTGTCCTACAAGGTGTTACCGGGCATTATGCGCGTGGTAGCGGTAAGCCAACAGCCTGTAACGGATCAGTGGCTGACCGTCTTCTGACCGAGAGGTATTCTGGAGAAACCGACCGTCACAGCCTCATCACCGGCGAGACTCTCTAAGAGTTCAGTATTGTACAAATTACTCGACGCCCCATCGTGGTATTTTACTGCCAGTGCGCAGACGGTGAATATAGAAGACGGTACACAATTCACAATCGTCTAGCGACGTTATCTGTAGCGTACGAACACGACGTACAGAGCGATGGCGAAAGTGGTTGGCTGTCGCCTCGCAGTTAAAGGGGTGATGTCAAGGTCGTCGTGCAAGGCCAGATTGTACCTTTCGGGGTCGTCCCAAACAGTCCTCGATATTTCCCGGCAGGTCGCGCTCACGTAAATCCACAAGAAATGCACCAAAAGGTTCCAACTTGGATCTGTGGCCAGCTCATTTGCTCACCACCGTGGGGGCTGGCAGCATAGCGCTTTTCTACGATAACGCCACATATTCATGAAGGATATGCACAGCATTGTTCCTGTTTTGCTCCACCTCCGGATTGTTGCTATCCACCTCAGTCTCCCGATTCAAAGGAGGTAATCATTCACACCATCAACCGTACCGCCCAACAGTAAATCCAGCGTCATATAATGAGCTACGTAATCACGTCAAGTTGATTCTACCCATTCGACCTCACCCCCGGTGGGGTCCCTCGGCGTTGACGTAGACGTGTTTCTCTCGGGTCAGGTGCTCAAGTTCGTAGATACCGAAGTTCTTTCCGAAGCCACTATGTTTGAACCCACCGGCCGGAGCGTTGATTGGGAGTTTAACGTGCTCGTTGACCCAAACGATGCCGGCATCGATCTGATCCGCAGTCTGGTGGGCTGTGCTCAGGTCATCAGTCCAGACACTGCCGGTCAACCCGTACCGGACGCCATTCGCGATCTCAAGCATTTCATTATAGTCCTGCCACTTCAGAATTGAGAGGACAGGTCCGAAAATTTCCTCTTGTTCAATGGTCATCCCCGGCTCAACCTCAAAGATTGTCGGTTTAATGAAGTACCCCTCGTCGCCGGGTCTAGCAGGTTCGCCACCAGTTAGGAGTGTTGCGCCCTCCTCCTTACCAGTTTCAATGTACTCCATAACACGATCGAAATGAGACTTCGAGACGACAGCTCCCATATCGGCGGACGGGTCGAATGGGTCACCACAGTTGAGGGCCTCGAACCGTTCAACGACTCTATCGACGAGTTCGTCGTAAATGTCGGCATGGGCGAGAAGTCTAGTGCCACTCTGACACGATTGGCCCTGCCATTTCAGGCTCATACCACCAACTACGCCGTCGGCGGCTTTTTCGATTGAGGTGTCTGGGAACACGATAATCGGGTTCTTCCCACCCAGTTCGAGCGAGACTGGCGTTAGGTTCTTGGCAGCACTCTCCATAACTGCCTTCCCGGACTCAACACCGCCGGTATGGCTGATGGCGCCGACCCCGGGATGTTCGACTAGCATTTTTCCAACGGTTGCACCGCCGGTAATAATATTGACCAGGCCAGGCGGAAAGCCATCAAATTTTTGGACAATCCGCCCGATAGATAGAGCCGACAACGGCGTAACCTCAGACGGTTTAAGCACAATACTGTTGCCCGCCCCGATGGCGGCAGCAATCTTCGAAAGCGCGAACATCGCTGGGTGATTGAATGGGACGTTTTTCGCCACCACCCCATAGGGCTCTCGTTTGGTCATGCTAATCCGATGTCCATCGACAGGATTCGTGTCCCCTTTGAGTTCCGTGATCAGACCCCCAAAATAGTTGAATCGGTTAATGCCCCGTTCGATATCCGAACGCAGGAGAGAAATAGTACTCCCGTTGTTTGCTACCTCCACATTCAGCAGTTCGTCGACGTGCTCTTGAGCATGGGTAGCGAACGCCTCCATTTTTGACCGACGTTCAGAGAGCGATAGGGCCGTCCACCGATCACTGGCCTGCTGGGCCGCCTGTATGGCCCGATCAACGTCCGCTTGGGTCGCTCTTGGGACTGTGGTGAGTACCTCCCCTGTGGATGGCGCTTCAGTCTCAAACGTTTCGTCAGAGGTCGTTAGGTCCCCGCCGACGAGCATTCTCGTCTCCAAATTTAATGGTACGATCTCATCTGACAGTGTTTTGAACTTCCGTTCTACCATGGTTGAACCTATTACCCAGACGTCCACCTAAACCTAGTGGTCTGGGCAGTGTTCAGATACGGTCGAAAAGTGAGGCGGCCGTCAGTTCTTGGTGTCCATGCAAGAAGCGTACCGCCTCCTCGGAGGTAGCAACTTCCCAAAGTTAGACTTTGTGGAGCGAGAGGCGACACCCGAGGATGCGATGAAGCTTGGTATCCAGTTCCATCTCGAGAGGCTATCGCTCTCAGATACCGTCTCCGTCCTCTTTGGCCCAGGTGTCGATCGATGTCGCACCACCGTCCACAACGAGGTTCAGAAAACCGACCTACCGCCTGAAATGGCCGAAACCCGGATCACGTCACCGTTGATGAGACCGTGATCCGACTCAACGACCAGCGATTCTAACTGTATACGGCGGTCGATCCCGCCCCCAACCGCCTGCTCCATGTCACGCTCTCTCCGACCAGGACCACCGCCATCACAGAGATGTTCCTCGCTGAACTCCGCGAGAAACATCTCGTCGACGACGCGATCTTTCTGGTCGATGGGGCGCCCTGGTTGCAAGCGGCCTGTCACCACTTCGACCTCTGATTTCAGCATGTTACCCATGGAAATCGGAAGAGCATCGAGCGGGTGTTCAAGGAGCTCAAACGCCGAACTGAGGCCTTTGCGAACCACTTTCTAACACTCATCCAGAAACTGCCAAGACGTGGTTGCAAGCGTTTGCTCGCTGCTGGAACCAGCTAATCTGATCAAGCCGTACCCATAGCACTGAGCAATGCGTGAGTGCACCCAGTTCAGTTCTCGGAGTAGACGCGGATGTCGCTCGGATCGATTCGCAATTTTATCATGTCACCCACCTGATGTCGGAGGTTTTTGAGCGTATGCAGTGAAAACACTAAGTCGTTCACCTTGATGTGGTAATCAATTACGTTCTGCGTGATCATGCGATCAACTACCTTCCCGTACATTATGTTCGTGTCGCCATAATCATCGTCATTTGGGAGAAACTCAGCTTCGCCTGGCCGGAAACAAATAGTAGCTGTTTTGCCCTCTTCAGCGCCTGCGAGCTTATTGTCCGAAATGAAAGTACCTACCGGTGTTTCGACAACAACCTCTGGTATCGTCTGTTTAACCTCTCCGACGATAGAGTTCGTGTGTCCCAGGAATTCCATTGTGAAGTACTTCGATGGGGATGAGTAAATAGACTCTGTTGGCCCGCGTTCCACGATCTTACCATCGTTCATGACGGCGATCTCGTCAGAGAAGTACAACGCTTCGTCCTGAGAGTGGGTGACGTAGAGTATCGTGATATCAAGAGAGTCATGTAATCGCTTTATCTCAGTCCGGAGTTCTTTCCGAAGCTTCATGTCAAGGCTAGAGAGGGGCTCATCCATCAAGAGAATATCAGGTTCCGCAACAATGGCCCGCGCTAGGGCGACCCGCTGCCGTTGGCCTCCACTTAGATTCGTAGCTAGGTGTTTTTGATACTGAGATAGGTCAACGAACTGGAGGGCCTCTTTGACCCCGCGGCGGCGTTCGTCTTTTGAATAGCTACGTTGATGCTTGAGTGGGAACTCTACATTCTCCTCAACAGTCATATGCGGCCAGATTGCGTGAGACTGAAAGACCATCCCTAGGTTGCGCTCTCCCGGCGATACATGCGTCCCCTTGCTTGGGGAAGAGACGAGTCGATCATCAATGGAAATTTGGCCCTCATCAGGTTCTTCCAATCCGGCGATACACCGTAGCGTCGTTGTCTTCCCACACCCGGACGGACCTAAGAGTGTCGTGAAGCTACCGTCGTCAATATCCAAGGAGACGCCGTCGACGGCACTCTCTCCTCCAAATCGTTTCGATAAACCCGATATCTCTACCTTTGTTCCCATGTTGGGATAGTAGTATCCAGTGCTCTTACTAAATCTTTGGAAAGATACATGACATGATTGGTCATTGGGGGAAAGTAGACCAGACAGATCTCTGCCTTTGTTCCCCTTGCACCTTCCTTAATAAGAAATCGGCGGCGGAAGGAAGGCCGTTAAGGGATGATCCGACGCACTCGATGGATCCCCACATAACCCCTTATTTCATAAATTGGCTCTACAGTTTCTCTAGACGCAAAGAATACGACTCAGATAGCGAGAAGGTTGGTACTTTGAAATCCGAATTTGGTCTCACCACGCGTATTAGGATTCAAGGTGAATCCGTGGCCGATAATTCCGACATCCGCCGACCTGATGGGGGTGGCTGGTTCGCCAAGTGAGCGATGCTCGTTCCTCCACATTCATATCGAACTGGGTGAATTCTACCGCATCGCTGCCGATCAAGCAGACCAAAACGTTATTGGTATGCGAAGGGATCGTCTGATAGTCATGGAAACCAGTACAGCGGCAATTATCGAACAGCCGAACGAATTGACACTCCAAGAATTCCCGATTCCAGACATTGACACCGACGAGGCGATCCTTGACGTGGACATGGTCGGAGTCTGTGCCAGTGACCCAGGGATCTACAAAGGGTACACAGACTTCCCCCTTCCGCTAATCCCTGGCCATGAGATCGTCGGTCGCATCCACACTATTGGCGACGAGGCAAAAAAGGACTACGGCGTGGAGGTGGGCGACCGTGTCGTTGTGTTCCCTGGTATTACCTGTGGATCCTGTCTACAATGTCAACTTGATCGGTCGCCCTATTGTGAGAACCGGAACGCGTACGGAATGCGGACATCAAGTACGGAACCACCGCACTTATGGGGTGGTTACAGCGAATACATGTATATCGCTCCCGGATCGACACTATTTCCACTCCCGGATTCAGTCGCCGACGAAGCCGGCGTCCTGGTCTCCGCCGTACTTGGGAACAGTATCCGGTGGACGCAATTGGGCGATACGAAACTGACGAACTATCCAATCCTGATCCAGGGACCAGGCCCCCAAGGACTGGGGGCAACCATCGCGGCCGACGCCGCGGGCGCGAGTCACATCATCGTTACGGGCCTCGACCAGGACAGAGACCGACTAGCATTCGCCGAACTATGTGGGGCGGACACAACGATCAACATCTCGCAACTGGATGAGTCGCTCGAAAAGGAGGTGCGGAACGTCCTTGACGGTGAACTTCCTCGAAAGGTACTCGATGTCACCGGCAATAAGACCGGGATCAAGAACTCACTCAACGCTGTCGCGAAGGGTGGTGACGTCACGCTCGCAGGGATTATCAAGGGAGACCCCAAACTGATGATGAATTTCAATGATCTGATAACTTCCGATATATCAATCCAAACACCGCTGAGCCACAACGTCTCGGATGCGTACGAGGCGGTTCAACTTGTTTCCAACCGGGGCAATCAGTACCCCTTTGAGAAGTTTATCTCCTCGACTATGGACCTCAAGGATGCTGAACGCGCTCTGAAGATAACCGCGAACGACATCGACGACGTGGAACAACCGATTCGGATCGCTTTGACCCCTTAGCCCAAAGGCACCGGATAAGTGACGTGTCGCACCCAACCTTTATATGGTGTGTAAACAGTACTCACAGATATGTGGGACGAACTTAGAACCGATGAGCCAAAGAAGTTTGTTTATGAGCGTCCAGAGACCGACCATAAGAAAGACGTCGAGTTTATGGCCGGAACCGATCATTTGACGGGCGCGATCCAAGTGGTCAGAGAAGGAGGAGCCAACAATCTGCATTCTCATACCGGACAAGACGGTTTCTGGTATGTCCTGAGCGGACGTGCGCGGTACTACACTGAGAATGAGGAGGTATTGGCAGAACTCGAACCCGGTGAAGGGATTATCATCCCCCATAATACGAAGTACTGGTTCGAGAGCGCAGATGGAGATCCAGTAGAAATCCTCCAAGTTGAGGCGAAAGTCTGCGGTGTAGAGGACCGTCGGATTGACCATCAGCCCCGGGAAATGAACCCTCAGGAGGAGTGACTGCACTGAAGTGGTGACCGCGGTCCGTTGATGGCTGATACGCGTGACGAAACTAGTTTACTCCGCTTCGCCGAGTTGTAGATGCACTCGATTGGTCGTTGTACATGGTCAATGACACCATTGTAGCCCGTAGTCGTAGCTAAATGCGCCTCATATGACAGTATTCTAGTCGGTTCGGAATAGCCGTAGCGCTGCCAGGCAATTTCGTAGGTCAAATTTTTCTACTCTTCAGAGACGGTACATTTATTGCTTTCAACAGATAGCTAGAACCATGACTGACGACCCAGATGACTCCGACGGTGAAAAAGGGTTCTACGAAGCATTGTTAGAGAAGAAAGAAGAAGTCAGGAAGCGACAGACCTACCCATTAGTAATTAATAGTGACCAACTCTCATGGCGGGACAATCCTCAGGCTCGAGTGAAGTTTTATTCGAACTTTCAGAAAGAGGACGCTGTCCTCCCTGAGATGATGATATTCAGGGAACGTTTGTTTGACAAGTCAGGTCGGCACACCCACCAAGGGGGAGTGCCGATTTTTATTCTTGAGGGCGAAGGGAAGACATACATCGATGGCGAGACGGTAGACTGGAAAGCGGGAGACCTCGTCACGCTACCGATTAAACCCGGTGGCGTCACGCATCAACACTACAATCGACGGGACAAAGATAACCCCGCGGAGTGGATTGCCATGGCATACATGCCATTCCAGTGGTGGATGGGTGGCCAGTTGACGCAGAACGAAACGTACGATGACTGGGACGACGATGCAAACCCCATCACGTCCGACACGGATGGGGACGACATAAGCGAACACTTCAAAGAGTTCCAATACAGCGACTGGGTTGATTACGAATCTCCCGACGAATTTGAGACACTGTACGACCACCTCATTGATCAACGGAATCAGTTCCGAAAGCAGATGGCAAAGGCTCAGGAGGCTGGGAAGTGGGGAAAGATCGAAGGAGACACCGTAGACTGGGAGTGGACGCCTCAAGGAAAAATCAAATGGTACCTCCATCCTGCACTCGACGATGTCACAGTCAGGACGCTGCTATACTCAATGCAAGAGATCCCACCGGAGAGTCGAAGTGGAAAGCAACATCGTCAAGGAGGGGCGGTTTACTATATCCTGGAAGGGATGGGATGTACAGTCGTGAACGGCGAACGCAACGAATGGAGCAAGAAAGACCTCGTGACGTTACCCGTTCGGACAGACGGAGTTACAGTCCAACACTTCAACCTGAGTTCAGACAACCCCGCCAAGTTCCTCCGAGTCGAACCGGCGATGCTCCACGTCCTTGGTTACGACATGGGTGCCGGGTTTGTCCAACTAGAGAACTGTCCCGAGTACGATTGAGGGAAACGATCAAGCTATCTCTAGGCCAATTTATGGCACCAAATTAATAGGTGTGGCCAACTCCCCTTTGAGGACTTGATTCTCAACAACTAGATTGAACTACAATTGGGTAGTTACCCCCGCAAGCTACTCATCTGGAGGTTTGCTACTCGGAGGATAACGGCGTACGTGGCCAACATGATCAGGATCGCAAGCACTGATATCACCGCGGCTTGAGTTCCATACCCGTTTGACCACCGCGTCCAAATTAGGTCCTGAATCACGAGACCAATGGCATCGCCAAGAATGACGGGGATTGTAAACGCCCGCCATGCGAGGACAAATGCCAAGACGAATGCCGAGATGAGGCCAGGTTTCATTAGCGGCGCGTAAATTGACCGGACGATGCTCATCGGCGATGCCCCGAAAACTCGACCTGCATCCTTTAGACTGTCACCAATTGAACGGACCGAAGAATGGGTCGCTCTCGAGGCGAAGACTAACGCCGAGGCTGTAAGTCCAATAACCACGGGGAAGATAGTCCCATAGATGACGGTTAGATAGTTCAAGACGATAGACAGGACTGCGATACCAAAAATAAGCGAAGGGACCATCGTACGGGCGATGATGAGAGAGTCCAGTATATTTGCTATGACAGACTCGGACTCAGAAATGATGTACGAACTAACCCCCGCTAAAACCATTGTGACGCTCGCTGTCAGGACAGCCATGTAGAACGTATTTCCCACTGCTCTAAACAGGGGCTCGGACTCCCTACCAAGAAAGACGGTCCAATAGTTGTCAAGTGTCAATGAATCTACTATCGAATCTAAGGAGAACGCAAGCGACTCTTGTAAACTCCCAATTAGGAGGAACACAACAGGGATCAGTAACAGTAAACTGAGGACACTAGAGATCGTCGTCGCTACGACGCGCTCCTTCGAGCCTAGGGTATACTGGAACGACCCTACTGACCCGCCGCTCCCAGTCACTGTCTCGTACTTCTCTGCATGTCGCGTCAGCCACTTCTGGATGGCAACAGTCATGAGGATTAGGACTAACAGGACTAGGCCAAGCGCCATCGCAAAGTTGTAGTTCGGGGAGCCGGACCTAATCGCGAAGTACATCAGACTAGAGAGGGCATAGGTGCTCGACCTAAGTCCGTACATTACAGGAAGGGCGAAGTCTTGCAGAAAGTAGGCGAAGATGAGAATTGCGGTGATAAGGATGGTCGGAGTGGCGAGTCTGATATTGATTTCTCTGAATATCTGTTGGGATGACGCACCGAAAACAAGGGCCGACTCCTCATAGGTACTCGGAAGCGAGGAGACCGGAGCGATCACCAAAAGGTAGACGAGGCCAGACATATTCAGACCGGTGACAAGTGCCCACCCCCAGACGGTGTAGATGTTTATGATACTTCCCTCTACGATGCCCGCATGGATGAACGCACTGTTAATGAGACCATCGGGCCGGGCGACGATGCTCCATCCGATTGCCAAAATAAATGAGGGGACTAAGAATTGCCCGATGACGATGTACTTGAGAACTGTCCGTCCCCGCATATCCGTCCGCTGTAGGAACGCTGTCCAGATTCCAACGAACAACGCGATTCCAGTACCGACGGTCGCATAGATAACCGTATTCAGAAGGGTGTCGTATACAAGAGGGTTTTGCAGGTCATAGAAACCCGCCAGCGTAAAATGACCGCCTGCTCCGGGCGCTTGCGTCCAGAATGTGCGCCAGACGTAATAGATCAGGGGCAACCCGATAATAAGGAAAACGATCATAACAGGGACCAGGATAACTAGGCGCTCTAGATTCTCTTTTGTCGCAGCTGTGAGGTCTCGATTCATACTTTTAGTCGATCATTCGTATTGGGGCATCTTACGTCCAATACAGCAGTGTGCTTCATTGGTGAGTCGTGTTGACATCGAATTCGCCATCCAACAGGTACGTAGATTGGCGTGCGACGCTCGCCGACGATTGAGCCTACAAGTCCGGGAGTGCAGGTCACTGGACGACAGGTGCACCGATCAGATTGTAATATTGTTCAACTTGCTGCTGGACATTGTCGTACCTCGACATCGCTGCCACGTCGTTGTCCATCACGCTTCTCCATTGCTCGTTGTCGGGGTTGGCCGCATCGCGGCTGTTCGTTATAGTTCCTGGTGCCACAGAGAGCTGTACCTCTTCGGCGTGATCTGGGCGGGTCAGGAAGTCAAAGAACAGTCTCGCCGACCAAGGGTGAGGTGGATTCTCCCCGATTCCTAACGGGTTAGGGATCAGCGTTGTCAAGTCTTCGACGTAGTCAACAGGGTTGCCCTGATCCTTGAAAAACGGTGTCAACACACCGAAGGGGCATATCTTAAACTCGCCCTCGTAAACGGAGAACATTGCATTGCCAACCGAGTCAATAAGGTCGGCGTTGTTCCCAAGCGCTCGGAGCCAATCTTCTCCGTTGTGATTCATCCAGTACAGTTTCAGATTAGTCTGCACGTCCCAGCCTGTTATTGTCTCTCCTTCAAATCGACTGGAAACGATGTCGTCCCACGATGTCGGCGGATCCGAAACCCTGTCAGTATTGTAGATGACGTCGGCACCCTTGAGGCCCATCGCTCCTAACTGTGTTCCATCCTTCAGAATATCAGGAGTATCGATAAATCCAGGAATGTTGCTAAGGTCGGCGAGAGGGACGCCTTGGACTGGGAAGAGCGTCAGGTACGCAAATAGCCCTACGTCCATCGTCCCTTGGTTGGCCTGTATCTCGGAAGAGTACTTCTCGTATAACTCCTGACTCGAGCCCCCATTCAACGACGGACTCAGGGGCTTATAGACCCCCTGGAAGTCCCGTTCGACAACGGTGTTGACAAGACTTTCGCGTGGACGATTGACCCAGAAGTTCACGGTCCCACCCTCCTCTTTGGCCTTCTCTGACGCGTACTTCCGCCACTCGTCAGGAGACTCCGCGGCATTTGGAGGCCCCTGCTCCGCTCGTGATGTCGTGGTTACGGTGCTTGTTGGAGTATTGTCTCTTCCTCCGCCCCCTCCATCGGTGTTTGTTGAGGTATTTTCATTTCCGTCGCCTCCGTCATTCCCTAAGCACCCTGCCGAGCTGACGATGCCGGCTGCAATCCCTGCTCTAAGAACATCCCGACGTGTTCGTGGCATACAATGACACGCAAAGTAGTAGAAATACTTATATCTTTGCCTTCTAGATGGGGTATCGTTCAGATTAGCTGGTTCCAGCAGCAAGCAAACGCTTGCAACCAGGTCTCGGCGGTTTCTGGCTGGGCGTGTCGAAAGTGGTTCGCAAAGGCCTCAGTTCGGCGTTTGAGCTCCTTGAACACCCGTTCGACGCTCTTCCGATTTCCATGGGTAACGTGGTGAAATCGGAGCCCGAGGTGGTGGCAGGCCGCCTGCAACCAGGGCGCTCCATCGACCAGAAAGATCGCGTCGTCGACGAGATGTTTCTCGCGGAGTTCAGCGAGGAACATCTCTGTGATGGCGGTGGTCCTGGTCGGAGAGAGCGTG
>Ga0207718_101036_pt1 | contig 17249 bp, 19 predicted proteins | sample A23M2SouthBayCA_FD_187749 | JGI IMG/M metagenome (GOLD analysis project Ga0207718, IMG submission 187749) | Aerobic enrichment media microbial communities from Eden Landing Ponds, California, USA - A23 M2 (SPAdes) | ecosystem: Environmental > Aquatic > Marine > Unclassified | place: Emeryville... | reverse complement strand
TCGCCTCGGCATCCTCGGCAGCACGCTCTGCGAGATAGTCCGGGAATCCCAGCAGGCTGTAAAACTCGGTGACGGTGAACGGGAGCTCGGAGAACTCGAGATCGATCTCCTGCGCATCTCGGATGAATTCGAAGAGGTCGTCGGCGACGAGTTCGACCTGGGCGAGAATCTCCTCCCACCAGGTCCGGAAGTCCCGAACGTCCCCGACGTGCTTGATGACTTCCTTGTCGGTGAGCGAGCGCATCGAATTCGAGCAGTACCCGTCCTGAGCGAATCCCTCGACGTAGACGGCGTGCTCACCGAAGAAGTCGTAGCCGGAGGTCACGCCCATCGTGATCGGGTCTGACCGCCCGGGCAGCCGGACTTCGAGGCCGTCGAACATCACGTCCATATGGACCTCGCCGCCGCCCCGGTAGCGCCGGATCTCGCCGAACATCACGTTCCCGAGCGGCGACCCGTCGATGGTCTCCTCGCGAAGGACCTCTTCCAAGGGCCTGTACACATCCACCGGGTTGATGATCGCGTAACTGTCCGTGGGGACGTGAAATAGTGGGTCTGCGTCGGGCTCGCCGTCTGTCGCGTGGTCGCGCGCTCTTGTCGGCTCGACCAGGGCGTTGAAGCGCTCCGTTTCGACCCACTCGTCGGAGTAGGGATTCCGGTATGCGACTGTCGTCTCGACGGCCTGCGGGAGGTCACGAATCGTCTCGGCGAAGGACTTCGGTTCGTCGACCGTTTTCTTCCGGCGGTACCAGTCGGGTAGTTCTGTATCGGTTCGTCCGTCGACGCCAGCGAACACGGTTCTGGATTCTGGGTCTTTCATTGCAGTCACCTCGAAATCGAATTCGTCGCTCGCGACGGCGCTCTCATCACGCGCCCTGCGCCCCTCTCACGGGCGCAAAAACAACCACTCTTAACCAACGCCCCGCCCACGAATCCAGTACTGTTGGTTAAACATCTGGACGGTCTCGACACCTGGCTTCGGCTCTTCAATTCACTCGTCGGCGTGGCGTCGACGGCGCACCTGTTCAGGATTCGGCACCCACGGATGTGCGTCCCAGCAGTGCAGGGCGTGCTCTTGTGCCGTGTCGAACAGCGCCTCACACGACCCACACTCGTAGGCGGTGTCGGACCACGGTTCCGTGACGAACATCGCCGTCACCGTCGATCTGACTGGATCTGGTGCGGCCGACCGCTGAACGTAATCATAGCCGATCACTGTCCGTCGACGAAGCGCCGACTGTGCCAGCCGTTCGGGCCGGTCTGCTGGGAGATACACCCAGCGGACGAACGCCTCTTCTGAGTCCTTCGCCGAGGGTTGAAGGATGAACCATCGGTTGTGCTCGTCGCGGAACAGATACCGCTCAGTGCCCCGGTTCTGGAGATAGAGCGGATCACCACGACCGGGAATCAGCCGAAGTCCCACTGACGGCGAGATCGGGGTGAGGAGTCGCTCTTCCAGTGAGAGCGAGCCGGACTCTCCGGATGATGTCTCGCTCTCGAAGTCATCAAGCGTCGCTTCGCCAGTCATGATTCGCCGGGATTCGTCTCGTCTGTGTCTTTCCCAGCTGTTCGCTCGTGCCGGTCGTTGTATCGCTTGAGTTCTCGGCCGATGCACTCCAGCGCCGTGACAGCGCGTTCGATGAGCTGGTACGTTGCTCGCGAAAGTCGGAATTTCTCCATCAGTTGGCCTCCTCTGGCTCGACGAGGTCGTTACTCTCAGCGACGAGTGCCTGAACGGCAGAGACAGGGTCGTTCTCGACCGGAAGTGTTCGATGGTCAAGCGGGGCGGGATACGCCCGGTCCCCCTGCGCACAAAGTATGATCAACCACTCTTCGCTCCCTTTGGCGCGGACGACGTAGTGGTCGATATCTCGACGTTGGAAGACTGTCCGATCTGTCCGGCTCACCGCACTCCAATTCGCCGGCAGTGACGATGACGGCGCCCCACCATCTGGCGTGAGTGCTCGGTACTCTTCGAATTCGGCGAGTGCCGCCTCGATATCCTCCCCGGTGAGGTGCCAGCAGTCGGCCGGGCCATCACACACCAGCTGACTGACCACGTCGTTGCGGAACTGGATGTAGTGTTGCTGGGCGACAGTTTCGTTGTCGGTGTAATCGAGGAGGGGCACACAGGCGAGCTGTGCCGGTCCGCTTCCCGTATAGCCCCAGTCGAATTCCGCCGGGCTATGCCGCACGAGACCGAGACTTCGATTTGGGGAGAGGCGTTCGTGTGCGGTGAGGTTCAGGACCACTGGCGTTCCGTCGACACGCATTCCGACGTACTCAACGCAGTCTGCACTCGCCTGCCATCGCTCACTCGCATCCTGTACGACTGCTCGTGGGTCGGTAGTCGAATTCATCTCCATCGGTTGCATGCGGGCGTTCGGATTCCCCGCACCCTGCTGGGGGTCGAAAAACTACCACCGGCTATTAACCCCTCAGCGTCGCTTCAAAGTTAGAACTCAGACTATTATAGTTCAAACTATAACATTTCTACAGATAACTAATCAATAGGGACTGTTTATTCTTCGAATAGACAGCGAGCGGCTGCATCGTCGCCAGCGAGGGTCTGCTGATCCTCGTCCGTATCAGCGAAGAGTGTTGACTGATCTCCTTCGGTTGATTGCTCAACTGCGGGTCGATCGTCGACGCCGAACACACTGGCCTCGGGCCGATCAAGACGTGAATCCCGGTCGCGATGATCCACGTCAGCACCGAAGTCCTCGAGTGAGGTCTCGACGCTCGTTTCAGTTACTTCGAGTTGGCCATCGTCGCCGAATGCGGTCTGTCGTTGAATTTCGATCTCGGCTTGATCGCTCATCTCATTCGAGCCTCCACCCACCGAGGCTCCGACAGACATCCCCGAGTGCTGCGTCAATTGTCTTCTGCGCGAATTTCGCTGGCCCGATCTTTGAGCCGGCGAAGAATCGGGATCCGTTGCTGATTCGCATTCTCGTAGGCGACGCAGGCTCGCAGCGTCTCCATGTCATGAATCGTCGCGATACCAGCATTGATGAGACGGGTATTTGGCGGTTCGAGACGCTGTTTCGGTGTGAGAGCGTCTGATTCGACGGATAGATCTGACGAATCGCTCATTTTTGTTCGCCTCCGCTCTCTCAAGGCGGCAACAAACAGCGGCCAGGCCCCTCCCAGTCGAAGAAATCTCCTGTCAGAACTCCACGTCAGTTTGGCGGTAGTTCGCGTCAGTGTCGACGCTGTCGTACATACGGCCGAGCATGTCGAGCGCTGACTGGAAGTGCGCGTAGTGCTCGTTTGCGAACGCCACAGTTTCTTCGAGTGGGATGACAGGCCGTCCGTCGACCATCTCGGCCTCGATCTGTGGCCGCGGCTTGAGTACCACCTGTATCGAACCATCGAGGTCGGCAGCAGGCAGGCGTTCTTCCGCAGTCGGGATTTCGAACCGATCGAAGAACGCCGTCCAGGCATCGAGGTCAGACTCGTGGACGGCGATGAACAGCGGATAGTCCTCTGGGTCGCGAGCGACCTGGTAGCCACCGCGAGTCCAGACGTAGACCGCATCGATGCCAGTGTATGCATACTCCATCCCCGTGAACTGCGGGAGGACATAGGCTTCTGAGATCGACGGCGGCGAGATGTCCGCTGACGCTGTCAGGAACTCGAGACCGGCGTCTCGGAGCGTCTGATCGATGAGATGAAGCCCATCGTCGTACGCGACGTATCCCGCCTCCTCGAGGCTATTCACGACGCGACGGATCGTCTCCCGGTTCTCGTCGATCTTCCGCGCGACGCCTGAGATGGAATCGCCTGGATCAAGCGCGAGGATAACCTTGAGTTCCTTCTCACCGCACACTTCGTACATCCTGCGGCTACACAATTCTGTGCAATAGTCAAAAAAGTACTATTCGTGTGGGTCGGCTGGCTGGATCTGGCGAGTGTCCTCAGCGAGGTCGTGGATATACTCGCGGAGGGTTTCCATATCCTCGCGGGCGTCTTCGAGCGTCTTACCCTTCACTTTGGCCGTGATCTTGTCTTGATCGCGGGTGCCAGTACCGCGAGTGAGTTTGACGGTGAGTGAGACGCCGACATCGCTTCGCTCGACGTACTCGGTTGGCACCTGACGCTCACGGTTCTGTTGCGATTCTGAGTCCACACGAGGCTGCTGAGTGTGTTCTGACATTGATTGCGCTCTGTGATCGTTAGTTGACGGACGGTGCGACTGGGTCGTCGACTATCTCATGAAGGGTAGCATCTATCTCGCGTCCGGTGAGTCGCCAGCAGCCGTCGGGTCCTGTACACTCTAGCTGGCTCACTACTTCGGTCTTGAACGCCTTGTACTCCGAAAGCGCTACCTCCTCATCGTCGGTGTAATCGAGCAGGAGGGCGAGTGCGAGTTGGGCCGGCCCGCTGCCACCATATCCCCATTCGAAGCCCGAAGGACTGTGATTCGCCAGCTCGAGACTCCGCTCTGGCGTGAGCTGTTGTTGGTCTGATTGCTTCTCGACGATGGCGCGGCCTCGACGACGGTAACCGACGTAAATGACGTCGGGATCAGCCGTGGTCCGTGACTGTACGTGTGAGCGTGGGTCGCTGATTCCACTCATAGGTTGGTTCGCGGGAGGCTCGTTTGATCACCCCCGCACCCCTCTCGGGGGTTCATAAACAGGACGGCGAAGCGTTCGGCAACGTATTTGACAGTTGCAACGTACTGTCCAGGTATATCGGAATGGCTGTACTGGACGACCTCTCAGGGTTCGAGTTCGAGGACGTAATAGAGGATGTCTTCCGCAATCTCGGCTACGAGAACGTCCGTCAGGCCGACCGAACCGCCGACGAGGGTCGCGACGTTATTATGGAGGAGGTCGTCGACGGCACGCGGCGCGCGATCATCGTGGAGTGCAAGCACACGGGGACGGTCGGGCGCCCGGTCGTCCAGAAGCTCCACTCGGCGATCGCGACGTTCGACTTCGACGGTCCAAAGCGCGGGATGGTCGCCACCACTGGTCGATTTACGAACCCTGCCGAGGAGTACGCAGATCGGCTCCAGCGGAACGACGATCCCTATCCAATCGAGTTGCTCGACGGCGAGGACCTCCGGGAGATTGCCGACGAGATCGGTCTCGACCTCTACAATGGGCGCATCGAGATTCTCTGCGACGAGACCCTGCGCCCGTACGACCCAGCGGTCGACGTCGACGCGCCCGTGGAGGAGGTGTTCCGCGACATCGAGAACATCGAGGCCGCCGACCTCCCAGAACCGCACTCGTCGGTGACGTTCCGCCCGGTGGTCGCGGTCACCGCGGACACGAACGCCGTTTTCGAGACATCGGTGGGTGTCATCCACCGCATCAACGACCGATCGCGATTCGTCGCCCACGCCGAGCGCGGGCAACCACAGATCGCGGACGAGGACGTCGGGACGCTGGTCACGGAGAACCTCCACGCGACGGTCGACCTCGACACCGAGCAGTTCGGAGAGGTGTTCGACGACATCGAGGAGCGCCGGTTCGGGCAGACTCAAACGGAGTACAAGGAGTGGGCCGTCGAGCGGCTCCAGCAGCACCACACGACGACGGTCACCTACACCGGCGACAACAACGTCACGTACAACAAAACCTGTGAGCCGAACCGCTCGGACATCTCCGTCCAGTCGATCGAACCAGTGTACCTCCCCGAGGTTCGACATATAAACGACATCCAGGAGTACACCTACTCCTACGAGTACTTCGTAGCGGGCCCGTCCAGAGTAACCGCCGAGGACGGTATCCATCGTTGCGTCCACTGCGAGACCAGCGGTGTCGACGAGATGTACACGTATTGTCCGAACTGCGGGGCGATCGCCTGCGACAGCCACACCGAGACCGAACGGCTTGAACAGGAGCCGGTCTGTACGGGCTGTGCAGTCACCGAGCGATTCGCGCTGAAGACGAAGTACTTCTACGACGAGGAGAACCTCGAAGCGTTCCGCGAGGAGTACGCCGACATGCCGATTCACGAGAAGGCGATGGAGAATACACTGCTGGTCGGTGGTGGTATTGTAATGACGCTACTGGTGATCCTGGGCCTCCTCGCCGCATCCGGAGTGCTCTAGATGTCGCCAGTAGCCGTCAAAACTCTGCGAGACTCCGGTTCTGTGCTGGCGTCGTCGCTCTCCCAACCTGGATGAGCTCGAACTGCGCCAGATCGACATCGACGGCTCCGTCGATTTGGTTCCGAAGCTCGTCGTCCAGCGATGCGACCTCGATCGCCGTCAGTGGTCGCTGAGTCAACGCGTAGCTGCTCGCCAACCCCGTTGGTCTGATAGCGAGCACGGAATCGGCTGGCGCGTCCCTGAGCGCACACTCCGCATCTCGGTGGGTGTAAACTCTCGCCCGCAACTCTTCCACTGGCAGCAATGCAGCTGCGTCCCCGTAGTCGAGATATCCGCCCGCATCGAAGAAATGCGCTATGCTCATCAAATTATACTTAATAATTACTTTTATTTATTTCTTGTGCTGGCCGAAGGATTATTCGCCGCGAAGCCGAGGGCTGGGATAATGGGACGAGACCTCTACGTCTGTACCGCGGGTGATCTCGCAACGCGGTCGATTGCGTCACAATCACCTGATGCCACGGTCGCTGCGACCACTGACTGGCTTGAGTCGGAGGGATATGATATCGCACCTGTCATCGACGGAGAGACAGTTGTCGGATATGTCGAACTCGACCACCTGCAGGATGCAGCGGCCGACGATCAAATTGCAGCCCACACGAACCCAGTAACACTCGAGGAGATCATCAGTACCGACGCCACGTTCGATGAGGTACTTTCGGCACTCTACGAGGCCCCGTTTTATTTCCTGGGCGGGCGGAATCGGCTGACGGGCATCCTGACGCGTGCCGACCTGAACATGTCGCCCGCGATGATCCACCTCTTCGATCGAATCACATTACTCGAAGAGCGCTCCCGTGAGCTCATTCTTGACGAGGTCCCCGACTGGAAGGATCGTGTACCCCTCGATCCGAATGTTGTGGAAGATATCGAAGAGAGACACGCTGATGCCCGCCGAACAAACATCGAACTCAATGAAATCCATTACGCCCAGTTCTCAACGCTTGCGACAATCATTAGCAGTATCGAGGCCTGCTGGGATGCCTGTGGCTTTTCGAGTGATCACCGAGCGTCGAGCCAGCTTGACGACTTGACCAAGTTGCGAAACTCCGTTGCTCATTCCCAACTGATCGTTCAGCACACTGGCGAGGGGTTGGGAAAGGGCAGAACGATCGGGTCCGTAGAGCAGACCTACACGACACTCACTGACTGTCTGGACGCTGTCTCGACGTAACTACGGACACCACAAGAATACCCTCGAAGAACCACCTGCTTTCGAGACTTCTACAATTCTATGAGAACCGATCAAACCATTTCCTACACGGGTTCAGCGAGCAGATCGTCGAGAGCGACTGACAGCGCCCCTTCGAACTGCCAAGTCGCCTGTTCAAAGGCTTCGTCGGTTGGGCCGTCCCAGCGGGGGAATGCGGAGTGACCGCTCACTTTGACTGTCCACTCGGCGGGCTCGTCGAATGCGTTCGTCGTCGGAAGTTCGACGACGTAGAGGTACTCCTCGTCGCCGTGGATGCCGTCAGCCGGATTCTCGACGCCGTGGCCCAGCAGGAACAGCGGCTGGTCGAGGTGCTCTATGTTGGACGGCTCGAGGAGGTCTGCTGGCTGCGCCGCATCGATTGTTCGTTCCGGGTCGCCATCCAGATAGAAGCCGACCGTCGAGAGCTTATCGAGAAACACGAACGTCGCCGCCGTGTAGGCTGGACCGCGCTCGGCACGGGTCGCGTCGAGAAGTTCCTTCAACTGAGCGAGGTCGCGCAGTACACTCGCCGGATATCCGTCTGAATGCCGGTACACCTGCGCGATCCGCTCGTCGCCGCCGTCCGTTTCACTGGGCTGTTCGACTCGTTGAACGAATCGGAGTTGACTACGTGTCGACATCGATCACCGCCGGCGCGTTTGCGCCGGCACCCATCGCCGGCGCAAAAATAACATTACATACCCTATAACAACAGTCTCAACGCCCCTGTATTATGTCAGAGTCGGATCTCTCTCGACGTGAACTCGTTGCCAACTTAATTTTGATACTATCAATAGTCGGGTTCCTGTTTGGGGCGCCTGGAGTGATTGAGGATGAAGGTGGCCCTTCAGCCTGGGGAAGTGGTGGCTTTGCGATGTTCGCTGATGGTCCAGGGGACGATAATAATCAAGCGGACTCTGAGGATCCAGCGATTTGGATTGGTGTAGAATCACGCGTCTCTGACACCCTAATAACAACTGAGCAAAAGGCAGAGGTTGAGGTTCGCTTGTCGAACGATGACCACAGACTGGCTCATGATGTAGATTTTGAACTGGTGGTCACTGAGAATGGGTATCGAGATATTGTTATCCTCCGGGATACGATAACAATCCCCGCTGGTGAGACGAAAGAGGTCACTTACGAATTTTCGCCGAATGAGGTGACACAGAGTTCAATCAGTTACCCTCACACCGTTTGGGTAGATACTGTCATTAGCTCTGATGAGGGAAGAGTCGGCCATTCTTCTCGAGCAACTTCCGGTCAAATCACGTTTAGACTGCCCCAGTGGGAGCGATTCAGAGCCCAGCTGTTCGTGTTCTCGTTTGTTGCGATAATTGTGTCTGCTTTGGCAAGCCCCCGCCTACGTAGGGGCGTAATTCAACTGAGAAGCGACTTTCGTCACTCATCGTCTTCGAACTCAAGTCCACGAGATACGTTGATTGGATCTATCGGTGTGGTGAGAGAGATCACTGGCCGACTCCTCAAGCTGAGTTCTCAAGGTAGTAAGGAGCACCGTGAGAGATTTAGTGATGATCCCGGTATCTCACTGGGTGCTCTCTTCCTGTCTTATTTAGTCTGCCTACCGGTTTTGTTACTTGCTGGGACAATCGTAATTGTCACTGAAACATTGGACGTATTCTTTGGTGGAATCACCGCCTATAACGGTACCATCATCACCTATTTGTTCGCTCTATATGTCGTATTAGGGTTCCTCGGGTACTTTGTCGCTTTAGGAACCTCTCGAGAGTAGTTCTAGTCTAAATCATATTATGCCAAGTGGGATATTTCGCTCGGCTCCTCAATCTCCTCGAATTCCCCTCGCTCGACCGGCTCCCAGTCCTCTCCAGGTGCTGGACTCCACCAGTCAACCTCGTAGGCACCCGGTGCGCCGAGGATCTTCACCCGTGCCGACCCATCGGGTAGGTCGCGACGGAGCTTCTCGTCGACGTGGAGGTTCCACGTCGAGTGGGTATCGAAGCAGGCGAGCACGGCCTCCTCGTAGCCGCGTGTCTCTCGGGATTCTTGGAGTTCGACCTGCGTGTTGCAGTTCTTGCAGAACACACCTTCGAACGGAATGTGACTGAATACCTCGTGCCCGCAGACGGGACACCAGAGGAACTCGAACAGTGCTTCGCTGTGGCGGTCGATGACTTCCAGACTCATCTGTGGATCTGGCCCGATTGAGACGGGCCACCCATTCCGGCCCAAAATAAACGTCACCGCAGAAACGTTCCCATCAATCAGCGCTCGGCGCCGTACACGATTCTCGAGGATGCTTCGTACCCACAGCTCCGACACTCAAACCAGCGCTGAATCTTCGCGCCGTCAGCCGTTTTCCCACCGATCGCCACGTCGCTGTTCGGACACTCGGAACAACTCAGTTCGGGCGCTGGCCGGTCCCGGAGCTCATCACGGAATGATTTCGCGTCTTTCGTCTCGTACCCCCGCGACCACACTGGGTAGCCGTCGACGAGGATTGCGCCACGCCACTTGTAGCGGTACGAGTCCGGGGCTCGGTGTAGGACAGCCCGAGCTCCGGTCTCGGTATTCCGGTATGCGAGTGTGGGTGTGCGACTCTCGCGCTTCCAATTTGTGATCCGGGACATCTGTTAGAAGTGGACGTCGGCGGGCACGATCCAGAGCTCCTCGCTCTCCTCCAGCACTTGATCCAGCTGCTCACGGTGACGGATACCGTTCGCATATTCGTTGTACAGGAAGATTGTTGGCCCGTCGTAGGCGCCGACTTGGTGGAAGGCGTGCCGAGCGAGATCTTCGTCGTGCATGATCTCCTCGTCGGAGAGTTCCTCGATGGCCTCTTTCACCCGGTCGAGATTCCGCTCGAACTCCTCTTTCGTCGCCTCCCAGCCACGCTCGAGGAGGTCCTGGCCGTCATCGGAGTCGACAGGAGCCGCCGTCGGGTGCTCACCCCATCGCGCCTTCCCCGCAACGGACGTGTCCTCCTCATCAAAACAGACGTAGTAGTCGAAGACGGCGCCGGCGTGTGGGTCCGCGCCGACCAGGCGGTCGAACACCGTCTTTCCGGTGGATAGTGCTTCGTCTTCTGTCGATGCTTCTACCAGGCTGTAAATGACTATGTGCATCTCGAACACCTCGAAGCGCCGACGCACCGGGAATGATTGCTCGCTCGCTCCTGCTGCGCCGGCACCCATCGCCGGTGCAATAACAAACACGGCTCTCATGAGAACTCATAACTGATGATTGGCATCTGAGGCTGTGTGAATGGCTGAACGTAGTATGAGTGGCTTGAGCTATATTGGGTGTGTGATTGATTAGAACAGAAGGGAACTTTTACGGCTGAATGTGTTTGGAATGAAATGAGGATCGCAACCAAATCGGACTTCTCCTCAACACAGTACTGCTGTTTTCGATTCTAAGTAGTTCCAAATACAAAACCAGATACCTGAAAGCAGTCGATCCTACGCGATTTCACCCGGAACGCGTCACGAGTCGGTCAGAAGTTGCCGAAGCACGTAGTGCAGGATACCGCCGTGTTCAACATATCGCACACCGGCGGGCGTCCCGACCTGGGCCGTCACCGGGAACTCGACCGACGACCCGTCCGACCGCTCCGCAGTCACCGTCAACTCGGCCATCGGCTCCAGCCCGTCGTCCAACCCGTAGATAGCGAAGACTTCTGACCCGTCTAGTCCGAGCGCTTCACACGAGTCGCCGTCCTGGAACTGCAACGGCAGCACGCCCATCCCGACGAGATTGTCCCGGTAGATGCGCTCGTAGCTCTCGGCGATGGTTGCGCGAACGCCGAGGAGGTCGGTTCCCTTCGCCGCCCAGTCACGACTCGAGCCGGTTCCGAACTCCTCGCCCGCCATCACGACGAGGGGCGTCCCCTCCTCGTGGTAGCGCTGGCTGGCCTCGAACACGGTCGTCTGCTCGTCCGTCGGCTGGTGAATCGTGTAGCCGCCTTCGACGTCGTCGAGCATCTGGTTCTCGATGCGGACGTTGGCGAACGTCCCCCGCATCATCACCTCGTGGTTGCCCCGGCGGGCACCGTACGTGTTGAACTCGTGAGGCTCGACACCGTGGTCCATCAGCCACTGCCCGGCGGGGAGGTCCGAGCCGAACGGTCCTGCGGGGCTGATGTGGTCGGTCGTCACCGTATCACCCAGTGTCAACAGACACCGTGCATCCTCGACGTTGGAGACGCTAGGTTTCTCCAGTGGGAAGTCCTTGAAAAACGGCGGTTCCCGGATGTACGTCGAGTCCTCGTCCCACTCGTAGACCTCGCCAGTCGGCGCATCCAACGCCTCCCATCGTTCGTCGCCCTCGAACACGGAGGCGTACTTCTCCTCGAACATCGACGGGTCGACGAAGTCGTGGACGGCTTCGTGGATCTCGTCGCTGTCCGGCCAGAGGTCCGACAGATAGACCGGGTTGCCGTCCTCGTCGTACCCCAGCGGGTCGTGCTCCAGATCGATGTCCATCCGACCGGCCAGCCCGTATGCCACCACCAGCGGTGGGCTGGCGAGGTAGTTCGCCCGCACTTTTGGATGGATGCGTGCCTCGAAGTTCCGATTCCCGGAGAGTACGCTCGTCGTCCAGAGGTCGTGTTCGTCGATCGCGGTCTCAATCGGTTCGGGGAGTGGCCCTGCGTTTCCGATGCAGGTCGTACAGCCGTAGCCCACGACGTTGTAACCCAGGTCTTCGAGGTACGGCAAGAGTCCCGATGCTTCGAGGTACTGGGTGACGACGCGGCTGCCGGGTGCGAGGCTGGTCTTGACGTAGTCCGGGACGTCGAGGCCGCGCTCGACGGCGTTCTTCGCCAGGAGCCCGGCTGCCAGCATCACGGACGGATTTGACGTGTTCGTACAGCTGGTGATGGCGCTAACGACGACGCTCCCGTGCCCGATCTCGATTTCGTTGCCGTCGAGGTTCACTGTAGCGCGCTTCGTGAGGGGTCCCAGATTCTGTTTTTCAGTGTCGCCCGCTTGTTGAACGCCGCCGTCAGTTCGTTCGGCGTCGGTTGGTTCTCCGGTCAACTCGGCCTGGGTGTTGCCGCCCTCTCCGAGCCACCGGGCCAGCGCCTCCTCATCGATTTCATCGAGGGCTTCTTCGAACTCGCCGTGGAGTAACTCCCGGAAGTGGCCCCGCATGTCACCCATCTCGACGCGGGACTGGGGCTTCTTGGGGCCGGCGAGGCTTGGAGTGACTGTCGAGAGGTCCAGTTCGACTGTCTCGGTGTATTCGGGATTCTGCTCGCCGAACAACCCCTGGGCGTCCAGGTAGTTCCGGACGAGTTCGATGTGTTTCTCGTCGCGGCCCGTCAGTTCGAGGTAGTCGAGGGTGGCCTCGTCGACGGGGAACATGCTGATGGTCGAGCCCTGCTCGGGGGCCATATTGGCGATGGTCGCCCGGTCAGGGACGGTCAGCGTCTCCACGGCGGGGCCGTAGAACTCGACGAATCGGTCGACGACGCCGACGTCCCGGAGCAGTTCGGTGACGTGCAGTACGAGGTCGGTCGCTGTCGCACCCTCGGGGAGTTCACCCGTAAGTTTGACGCCGACGACTTCGGGGAGGTTCATCGTGATGGGCTGGCCGAGCATCGCGGCTTCGGCCTCGATGCCACCGACGCCCCAGCCGACGACGCCGATGCCGCCGATCATCGGCGTGTGACTGTCCGTGCCGACGAGCGTGTCCGGAAGCAGCCAGTTCTCGCCGTTCTGCTCGCGTTCGTGGACGACCTGCCCGAGATACTCTAGGTTCACCTGGTGAACAATTCCCGTTCCAGGTGGGACGACGCTGAAGTCGTCGAAGGCGTTTTGCGCCCACTTCAGTGCCCGGTACCGTTCGCTGTTGCGCTCGTACTCCAGTTCGACGTTCTTCTCGTAGGCGTCCTCGCTACCGAAGTAGTCCACTTGGACGCTGTGGTCGATCACGAGGTCGATGGGCACCTCGGGTTCGACGAGAGTTGGGTCGCGGTCCTTGCGGTCGACGGCCGACCGGAGCGCCGCGAGGTCTACGACGGCAGGGACGCCTGTGAGGTCCTGGAGGATGACCCGGGACGGCTGGAACGGAATGTCGGCGTCGGAAACGTCCGGTTGCCAGCCAGCGAGGTCACGGATGTCGTCCTCGGTAATGTCCTCCCCATCGGCGTTTCGGAGGACGGATTCGAGCATGACACGGATGCTAACCGGGAGTTTATCAAGTTCACAGAGGCCTTCCTCTTCGAGGACGGTGAGGTCGGCCATCTTGTAGGTCGTTCCATCGGCTTCGAACTCGCGGATCGCATTGAAGGGGTTCATTATTGTGGAATACTTCAAACGGAGTAACGGTTATTCTTGTCCCCGTTCTCGGGAGACGGGATTCGAGCAGTTGGACCTGCCCGAAGGGGTTCAGAGAGCTCGTTGCTCTCGCGTTCGACGAGTGGTACAGTTCTGCATAAGGTGGCACTGCCTTCCTCGCTAGTGTTCATGGGTTCAGGCACCCGTTTCTTGGCCAGTCTTACTGTCCATGCGTTCAGGCGCGATTCGTGACAACCGCATCGCGTTCCCGGTGACGCCGAGGCTCATCCCCATGTCGCCGACGATGACCGCGACCGCGACGCTCACCAGTCCCAGCGGGACGCCGAGTGCAAGCAGGGCCTTCACGCCGAGGCTCGACCAGATGTTCTGGCGGATCACGCCGTTCGCCGTGTGCGACAGCCCGTAGAGATACGGCAGCTTGCCGATGTCGTCGCCCATCAGCGCGATGTCGGCGGTCTCGATTGCGGTGTCCGTTCCGGCCGCGCCCATCGCGATGCCGACCTCAGCGGTCGCCAGCGCGGGCGCGTCGTTGATGCCGTCGCCGACCATCGCCACGTCGCCGTACTCCGCCTGTAACGCCTCCACGGCATCGACCTTCTCGTCGGGCAATAGTTCTGCGCGATACTCGTCGACGCCGACCTGTTCGGCGATCGCACGGGCCGTCCCCTCGTTGTCGCCGGTCAGCATCACGACGTGCGCGACGCCGAGTTCGTGCAGCCGTGCGACCGCCCGTTCGGCGGCCGGCCGCACCTCGTCGGCAATGGCGATAATGCCGATCAATTCGGTATCCGTGCCGACGAGGACGACCGTCTTCCCCTCATTCTCGAACCGCGAGATCGCGCCGTCCTCGAGGTCGGCACAGTCCTCGCGTTCGCACTGCTCGTGGGCCACTTCGGCGACTGCGCCGCCGTCGGCACGGAGGTGGGCGTGCGACAGGTCGAAACCCAACTCCTCGAAGAGGGCGGGCTTGCCTGCATAGTACGTCTCGCCGTCGATGTCTGCGCTGATCCCCTTTCCGGTGATGCTCTCGAATTTCTCGATACTCGGCACGTCATCGCCGGCATCCTTTTCGGCGCGTTCGAGTATCGCCTCGGCGATTGGGTGTTCGCTTCGCTGCTCGAGTGCAGCCGCGTGCTGGAGTACCGTCTCGTCGTTCGTACCGCCAAGCGCTACGACGTCCGTGACCGCGAGTTCGCCCTTGGTGAGGGTACCAGTCTTGTCGAGGGCGATGGCGTCCACCTCGCCCATCGCTTCGAGGTGGTTGCCGCCTTTGATGAGGACACCGTTCTTCGCGGCACTGGTGATCCCCGACACCACGGAGACTGGGGTCGAGATGACAAACGCACACGGGCAGGCGATCACCAGCAGAGTAAGCCCCCGAATGAACCACGCCTGCCAGTCGCCCGCGAAGGTGAACCCGTAACCGGCTAGGTCCACCGACACCGGATCAGCGATAACCAGCGGCGGGATAGCGGCGGTCAGGATTGCCAGCACGACGACGAGGGGTGTGTAGTAGCCGGCGAACTGGTCGACGAACTGCTCGGACTCGGTCTTCTTCGCCTGTGCGCCCTGCACCATCTCGATGATCTGCGAGAGCGTCGACTCCGAGGCGGCCGAAGTGGCCTCGAACTCGAGGTATCCTTCCTCGTTGATGCTGCCCGCGTACACTTCGTCGCCGGCAGCCTTGTCGACGGGGACGCTCTCGCCCGTGATCGGCGACTGGTCGACTGCACTCTCGCCTTCGATGACCGTCCCGTCGAGCGGAATCTTGTCACCGGGGCGAACAACCACGGTCTCGCCCACCTCCACCTCCTCGGCGGGCACCGTGACTTCCTCACCATCGCGAAGGACGGTCGCCTCGTCGGGCGAGAGTTCCATCAGCTCGCGCAGGGAGTCCCGTGCCCTGTCCATCGCATAGTCCTCGAGCAGCTCGGCGATGCTGAATAGGACGGCCAGCGTCGCCGCCTCGACGAAGTAGCCGATACCGGTCGCGGCGATGATGGCCGTCCCCATTAGCAGGTCGATGTCCAGACTCCGGTTCTTCGCGGAGTAGTACCCGCTACGGACGACCGGGATGCCACTGGCCGCGACGGCGCCGAGGAACAGGACATCTGCGATGTGGAGCGGGTACTCGAGGACACTTGCGATGGCGATGTTCTGTCCTGCGAGGAAGAACTCGAAGAGGAGCCCGACGGTGAGGAACGCCGCGCCGAGCCACGTCTTCTTCGCGCGAGGACTCGTCCAGACCTCCGATGGTGGTGCGATGTCGACGCCATCGGCCGCCTGGTTGTCCTCATCATCGCCCTCGGCGTCCGAGCCCCCGACGACCTCGTAGCCGGCGCCTTCAATCGCCTTGACGACGTCGGCTTCGCTAGTCCGATCAGGGTCGTACGTGACGTTGGCTGTGCCGGTGGTCGGCTGGAGCGTGACGTCAGTAATGCCGTCGACACGCTGGAGGCTCTTGTTCACCTTTTGGGCGCAAGAGGGACAGTCCATCTCGGGAACGGCGAGGCGGGCGGTCAGCTCACGTCGCTGTCCGCCGCCGCTCGTTCCTCCTGCTGCGTCCGGATTCTCTGTCATCACGTCACGGTAGGAGCGGGAGTTCGATATGTCTTTGTTGGAATATTCCAACTACGGCCCTCAGTGGGATGCCAGCCGTTCTTCCGCTACCCGCTCGCCGGCGACATGTTGCTTCGCCAAATGTTCTTCCGCCCGACGGAGTCGGTAGGTGAGTGTTGACCGTGGCACGTCGAGATGCTCTGCGAGTTCTCCAACATCGACCTCGCGGGGTGATTCGTAGTAGCCGTGTTCGACGGCGGCCTGGAGAGCAGCCTCTTGGGCTGGAGGCAATCCACTTGGTGTTCCGTCGCTTCCCCTAGCTGATGTTGTGTCCGCTGTGCGGAGCATCTCCATCTGGGCGCACTCCCCGACGGCGACTTTGAGAGCGTCGAAGAACGCCGCCACGTCGCCATCGCCGGAGTGGATGAGTCGCCACGTGTAGTGGCGGCCCTCGTGACGAGTCTCGAACAGCACGCCGTCGCCGAGGTGGTCGCGAGCGATGTGGGGGACTGAGGCGCAGGTCGGAGTGCGCTCCCAATCTGAGTAGAGGATGAGCGCGTCGTCCGTGCGGTCGAGGACGCGGGTGGTCTGTGTGGCGTTGCAGTCCTCGGTGGCGAGACAGTCAGCGTAGTAGTCGCCGTTGAGAAAGGCGTCCTCGATGGCGTTGAGCGCCTCAGGCGTACCGGTGGCATGGTCGACCCGCCAGAGACGCTCGGCAGTGGCGTGCAGCGAGAGCGAGCGAACGCGAGCGTCGGGGTGGTCGGCGAGGGCGTCCGCCACCCTGTTGCAGCCGGGCTCGTATTCGAGAGCGAAGACGAGTTCGCGCATACCCCGTCTAAGGCCTGCTACGACATAACCCATGGCCTGCAGCGTTGTCGACCAGTAGATCTCAGATTACGTCGTCAGGGTCGTGAACTTCCTGCATTCGCTGTGCTTCGGCCGCGTATTGCTCCTGGAGGTCGGGGTCATCGACCATGCCAAGATTGCCGGGTTCAGCATCGACTGCTGCTGTCGTATCTCGGACGTCGGTGAAGGACGTGAGTGCGCGTTCCTTCCGATAGTACTGTTCTCCATCGGGCGTTGCGTAGGT
>Ga0207718_101035_pt1 | contig 17251 bp, 24 predicted proteins | sample A23M2SouthBayCA_FD_187749 | JGI IMG/M metagenome (GOLD analysis project Ga0207718, IMG submission 187749) | Aerobic enrichment media microbial communities from Eden Landing Ponds, California, USA - A23 M2 (SPAdes) | ecosystem: Environmental > Aquatic > Marine > Unclassified | place: Emeryville... | reverse complement strand
GCTTTCTTTTTCCACAACATTAGCGAGAAAGCCCAGGCGTTCAGTGGCATCCCCGTTCATAGAGGTACTCCCGTGCGATGGGCTACTTGACATCCTCCTCGCCCTGAAGGACGAGGATTCCTACGGCGCTCAGCCCAGCCATTGAGCCTGCTCTGAGTCGCTTCGGTGGGTTCCTGCTGCTGGCGATCCTGTTGCATCGCTCACTTCACAGGCGAACCGGGCGTGTCCCGCCCTTAATATATTGACCGCACCAACCCGGTCGGCGTTGTCCTCAAAGCCGCAACCCTGGCACAGAAACGTCGCTTGAGAACGCCGATTCTCTGGCGCGAGATGACCACAGCGCGGGCAGGTCTGGCTGGTGTGCTGAGGTGGCACTGCCACCAGCCAACCACCGCGCCACTGGAGCTTGTAGTCCAGTTGGCGGCGGAACTCGAACCAGCCCTGATCGAGGATTGAGCGGTTCAAGCCGGATTTGGCTCGAACATTCGTTCCCGGCGAATCACTTGTACCTGTCGCAGACTTGCTCATATTGCGCACCTGCAGGTCCTCGATGCACACCATCGCGTGGTTTTTGCTGATGGTGGTCGTGGTTTTGTGCAGGTAGTCGCGACGGGCATTCGCGATTTGCCAATGGATACGCTGCACCCGTGCTTTGGCCTTTTTCCAGTTGTTGCTGAATTTTGTCTTGCGACTCATCGCTTGCTGCGCCTTGCGCAGCCGACGCTGGTGCTTTTTGAAACTGTTGAGCGGCTGAAGGTGATCGTCGCCCTCAAGCGCGGGCAACGCTCGATCAAAGGTGGCAAACCGAGCGACCCCTACATCAATACCGATGGCATCCCCTTCAGGGATTGGTTTTTCGACTTCGCGCTCGGTCTGGATTGACACAAACCACTTGCCGCAGGCCTGCGTGATGGTGACGTTTTTCACATCCCCCAAAACCTGTCGGCTGTTGCGATACCGCACCCAGCCCAGCTTGGGCAGATACAGGCGGTTATTACCCTGATCGAGCTTGATCTGTTTGGGGTCCGGGTAACGAAATCGCTCAGAGTGACCTTTCTTTCGAAACCGTGGCAACTCAGCCCGCTTAGCGAAGAAGTTACTATAGGCCCGCTCCAGGTCTTTCAATGCCTGTTGCAGCGGGTGCACCGGCGCATCCGCCAGCCAGGTGGTCTCCGGCGCACTTCGCCACTGGGTAAGCTGCTTGCACAGCCCCGCATAGCCCAGCTTGATCTCACCTTGCTCGTAACGCTCTTTATGAAGCGCCAGTGCCTTGTTGAACACAAACCGACAGCAACCAGCAAAACGCCGCATCTGGCGCTTTTGATGGCCGCTTGGCCTCAGTTCGTACTTGAATGCTTGCTGTCGCTTCATGGCCTCAGTATAGTTTGGTCTATGACCGATTACAACGATATACGTACAGGAAGACACTGCGTTTTCAGGATGCACGCTCATTTGGTCTTTGTGACCAGGTATCGTCGTGGCGTCTTCGATGCTGACGCCATTGAACGGCTCAAACGACTATTCACCAGTGTCTGTTGTGATTTCCAGGCAGAGTTGGTCGAAGTCGATGGTGAACACGATCACGTTCATCTGCTGGTGCAATACCCGCCCAAGGTGGCGGTATCCACTCTGGTGAACAGCCTCAAAGGGGTCTCCAGCCGGTTGCTGCGCAAGGAGCGACCGGATATTGAAAGGTATTACTGGAAAGGAGGGCTCTGGTCGCCTTCGTACTTCGCCGCAAGCTGTGGCGGTGCGCCGATTTCCATCGTTCGCGAGTACATTGAGCAGCAACAAACACCGAGTTAAACAAACAAGGCGGCTACGCCGCCGCGCTATCCTCCCCGCCCTGAACGACGGGGCTTGCCGCGCTTATTGGTCATGTATTGAAAGGCGCTGAAGGAAAGGTGCTTCGAGCACAACATCCACTTTCTGCCCCTGCAGTGCCTGACTGATCCGGGCACTCAGCCTACTGGCCGTAACAGCGGGGCGTTCGACGGGCTCTGGGCACTGCACCAGCAAGTCGATGTCCCCTCCTTTCGCCTCGTCATCCACCCGGGAGCCAAACAGCAGCACTGTCACTGGCGCCTCAAATGATTCGCGCAATATCTGCCGGATCGTCTGTCTCTGGTCCTCGGTCAGACGCATTGCCTTTCTCCTTCTGTCAGCCCCAACAGTCGCCAAGGCGTTGGTGCTGTGCAAGAGCCGAATCAGTTTCAGATCAAACAGGAGCTCGCTTCTGGCAATTGGTACGCTTCATCAGCAGTGCCATAATGCATTCATGGATCATGAAACTGAACAGCGGATCATTCAGGCACTGCAGCCCTTTGAGGGAGTGCGGCTGATTGTTGTGTTCGGTTCCGTCGCCAGTGGTCAGCAAAGACCCGGGAGCGATCTGGATGTCGGGGTTCTAGCGGCGCGAGCGTTAAGCAGTGAGCAGAAAATCGCCATGAACAACGCGCTGGCGCTGGCGTTCAATCGCCCTATTGACCTGGTCGACCTGCGCACAGCTGGTCAGCCGCTGCTCAGCGAGATCATCGCCGGCGGCCGCCCCCTCCATGGCGTAGAAGACGAATGGGGCAAACTCATTTACCGCAATATCATGGAAAACGAAGACTTCGTTCCGCTGCAGCAACGCATCCTCCGGAAGAAGCGCCAGGCGTGGCTGAACAGCTGATCGAACAGAAGCTGGAATCGCTGCGACGCTGCGTGGCCCGGGTTCAAGAGCGCATCCCCGAGACGAGCGAGGCCCTGGCAGGCGATCCTGACAGCCAGGACATTGTTGCCCTCAACCTCACCCGCGCCATCCAGCTCTGTGTGGAGATCGCCTCCCACTGGGTATCACGCCACCCTGAACTTCCCGCTCCCCAGAGCATGGGAGAAGCCTTTGAGCTGCTCGCCAGAGCGGGCGTCATTGATCCGGCTCTGGCCAACCAGCTGCGCCATTCCGTGGGTTTCCGCAATATCATGGTCCACGCCTACGAAGAAGTGGACTGGCGCATCGTCCACGCCATCGGCACCGAACACCTCGACCAATTCCGACAGTTCGCCCGCCATATCGCAGAGGCCGCAGTCCTGACCTGACCTCCCTGCGGTATCCGACGCCCGCTTTAGAGAAGCTTGCCCCGCAAGCGATACCCAAAACCGCAAGCACTCCCCATGGTTGCGTCCAAGCAAAAACCGTTATACGTTAAATAGGACGAATTAACGTATAACTATACCAATACCCATGCCCGAATCACTCCCCCTCACAACCAAAACACTGCTCGCCGAACTCCGGGAACTGGCGCTTGCTCAGGCTGCTTCCGGGGCGCAGCAGCTGCCTGGGGGGAGCATTACGGAGAAAACCGTTAAAGGCGGCCGCTACGCCTACTACCAGTTCAGGGACATTGCCTCACAACGCTATCGCCAGTATTACCTGGGCCCTGCCGACTCAGAAGAAGTTACAACCATTCGAAGCAGGCTCAACGCCCCCGAAAAGCTGGCAACAACGGACATGGCACGGGTCGCGGCAGCCTGCCGGAGCGCGGGCGCGCTGACCGTGGAAAGCAGCGTCTTCCGGGTCATTGAAGCGTTTACACAGGCCGGGGTCTTCCAACGGAGACACGTCACTCTCGTCGGTACACACGCTTTCAATGCCCTCGGCAACCTGCTCGGCGTAAGATGGGACGCAGCCACCCAGACCATGGATATCGACCTGGCAAGCCCCGGGAATATCGCCCTGGCAACCGGGCCTTCAGAACCGCCAGACTCCATCCTGGACAACCTCAGGATGGGGTTCACACCGGTTCCCCAGCTGGATCCTCGCACCCCCTCAACCTCTTTCCAGGTTCGCGGCCGGCAGCTCCGGGTGGATCTTCTGACCCCGATGACCGGAAAACCCCAAAGCCCCGTTTTCGTGCCCGCCCTCAATGCCAGCGCCGAAGCGGTCCGCTTCCTGGATTTTCTCATTGAGTCGCCGGTCATGGTGCCGGTGCTTGGGCCGAGCCGCATGGCACTTGTCAGCGTCCCGAGCCCGGAGCGCTTTGCCATCCACAAACTCCTGGTCGCCCAGTCCCGTCCATCGGCCATGGCCACCAAGTCCGAAAAGGACCGGAGGCAGGCTGCCCAGCTGATCCAGGTATTGGCCGAAGAAGCGCCGGATGCCCTGGCAGAAGCACTGGAAGCCGCTCTGGCGCAGGGCCCGAAATGGCGGAAACGGCTGCACAACGCGCACCGAAAGCTGGCAGAGGAACACAGCGACGCCGCCTCTCAGCTGAACGAACTTTGGGAAGAATAAACGCCTGAGCCGTAAGAGCTTGCCTCGCAAGCGATACTGGAGACGATCGCGAGCAAGGCTCGCTCCTACGGGCTTCTTAAACCACCATCTCCGGCAGATCAAAGAGCAACCGCACCAGCGCATGGTTGATGTAGTAGTTTTCCCGCCCGAGGCGATGCTTTTCAAGAATGCCACCCTCGGCCAGACGATCGAGGTATCGGGTAGCCGTAGCCCGGGAGACATTCAGGTCCTCCTCCAGAAAGGCGACCTTCGTGTAGGGATGGCGGAAAATGTTGTTGATCAGATCCTGGCTGTAAAAACGGTACTCAGAGCGGATCTGATGCTTGTAGCTCTGCAATAACTCGCCAATGCGTTGAACCAGTTCATTGGTATGGCGAGCGGTAGCCGCGACGCCCTCCAGCATGTAGATCAGCCAGCTCTCCCATTCCCCGGTGTCCCGCACGTGCTGCAGTTGCCGGTAGTATCGGGCCTTGGTCTGGCTGATGTACCGGCTCAGGTACAGAATTGGCGAATCCAGCAGCCCCTCCTTCACCAGGAACAGGATGTTCGCGATACGCCCGGTGCGGCCATTACCGTCGTAAAAGGGGTGGATGGTCTCAAACTGATGGTGAATCACGGCCATCCGGACCAACGGATCCTCAGCCGCATCCTCTGCATGCATGTACTGTTCGAGCGTTCCCATCAGATCCAGAATCCGCTCCGGGGAAGGCAGCTCAAACACCACAGCGCCGGTCTGTTCATTCCTCAGAATGGTCCCTGGCGTTCGCCGAAACCCCGCGTCATTGCCTACCAGAACCGCCTGCACGTCCTTGATGGTATTCAGCGTCAGCAGGCCACTCTGGCGAACCGCGTGAAAGCCTCTATCCAGTCCCTGTGCATACCAAGCCACCTCTTTGCTCACCGGGTCCGCTGACTCCGGCTGGATCTGGTGGCGATAGAGCGCGTCCTGGGTGGTGATGATGTTCTCAATCTCGGAACTGCTCTGGGCCTCCTGGAGCGAGAGCGTGGAAACCAGAAGGTTCCCATTGGGAATCGTCTTCGCCGTCCCCTTGAGTTCCCCCAGATAGCGATGCGCACGAGCCAGAGCCCTGAGGACCTCCGGAGTTTCCAACGATCCCTCTGGAGGAAATGCATCGACAGCCTGAGTGGCCACGGCCCCTCCTTTCAGTGAGCAGGCAAGGAGCAACCTTCTCAGAAAAGGCTTTTTTTGAGAAGCTCTCCAGAAACCTTCTCACAAATCGCCTCAATTGAAAACGTCTCACCACCCAAAAACCGCAAGCACTCCCCTGGTTACACTCGGGCAAGACCGTTAAAGGCGGTCGCTACGCCTACTACCAGTTCAGGGACATTGCCTCACAACGCTATCGCCAATATTACCTGGGGCCTGCTGACTCCAAGGAAGTCGGAACCATTCGAAACCGACTCAGTGCCACCGAAGAGCTGGCAGAGGAACACAGGCACGCCGCTTCTCAGCTGAACGAACTCTGGGAAGAATAACCGCCTGATCCGTGGGAGCTTGCCCTGCACGCGACCCAACAGAAGCAGGCTCAGTCAACATTTCAATGCCGGGTAAAGACCTCGTCCAGAGATCGCGCCTCGAGCACATTGTCCGTCCAACGCTCCAGATCCGCCATCGTGGCCGCCTCCAAACGTTGATGCGTGGCCTCATCAAGCTCACCAAAACGATGTTGGAGCAGACGGATCAGCAGAGTTCGCTCACCGTTTGCCTGGCCCTGCTCAAGGCCCTGCTCAAGACCCTGCTCAAGACCCTGCTGCTTACCTTCGTTCAGCAGGCGTTCTCTCAAACCAGCCATCGTCCTCGTCTCCTGCGGGTAGCGTTTTTCGTAGTCGGCCATTTCATTATTATCTAGTGCTGAGTATATGTCGATGAAGTCCACGTACTTGAGCTGGCGCTCCCGATCCGGCTCGAGTTCCATCAACCCACGCACGGCCCGGGCATAAACCTCCAGCTTCTGATCGTCACTCCAGCTCATGTTTGGAAGGTTCAGCCGCGCCACCAGATTGTCGCTGTCCCAGTAATCCTCAACGGGGAGCTGTTTCAGTTCGCAATCGAGATACTGAAATAACAGGTAGGTCTGGTGATCACTGCCAAGGCGAAGCTCTTTCGGTATAGCAAACGATGAGTGCAGAAAAATTACCACCGGCACAACGCGCTCGGTCTGATACAGCTCAGCCAGATCCGCACAATAGTGAACCAACCGGTGAATCGAAAACCGGGACGGATCCGTCTCCTCTTCCAGAACGAAGACAATAGCCTCACGCCTCCCATCAGGCCACTCCACCAGCAGCGGTACATCCAGCTCCCGAAACCGCTCACCAAGGCGCTCTTTCTGCTGCTCCTCTCGGAGCAGGCGGACGCGAACCGCATCATCCAACTGCCCAACCTCATTTTCAGCGAACAACGCCAACGCCTGCCGCGGGTAATCCACAATGAGGTTCTTAAAGTTCTGATCGTGGCTAATCATGTCCACTGCCCTGAAAACTGTATATTATTACAGCTTAACAAATCCAATATGCCTCGCAAGCGATAGCCCAAAGAATCGCGAACGAGGCTCGTTCCTACAGGTCTACCCGGGAAATGGGCTACGCTGAACAGACCAATTCCTCTACCTGACCGAGGCCCCATGGACTGGCAGTTCAACCCCAACCACCCCCACCTGAGCCACTACCCATGCCGCGCTAAGCACCCCGAGGCCCTGCCGGATCTGGATACCAGCCTGAAAACCATCGGCGAATACCAGCGCCGCCTCTGGGCGAACCGGGAGAAGGCCCTGCTTCTGGTCGTCCACGGCCCGGACGCCAGCGGCAAGGACAGCCTGATCCGAACGCTGGCCACCTACATGGACCCGGCCGGCTTCCACGCCTGGTCTTTCTCGCGGCCCACAGGCACCGAAACACGGCACGACTTCCTCTGGCGCGTTACCCCGTTCCTTCCGGCTTTCGGGGAGGTCTCGGCGTTCAACCGCAGCCACCATGAGGCCGTCATTGCCGAAAGGGCCTGGCCGGTATGGCACTCCGGGCCCGGGGAGCTGGAGGGGCGCTACACCTCACTGCGCCAGTTCGAACAGCACCTGGCCCGGGAAGGCACCTGCATTCTCAAAGTCTGGCTCCACACCTCTGAGCAGGAGCACGAAAAACGCCTGCGCAAGCGCCTTAATAAACCCCACAAACGCTGGAAGTTCGACCCCTCGGACATCGAGGGCTGGCAACGCCGGGACGAACTGCTCGGCTACGCGGAAGAGGCCATCGCTGCCACTCATATACCGGAGGCGCCGTGGCACATCATCCCCGCCGACAACAAACCTGAAGCCCGCGCCATTGTCGCCGGTCTTCTAGCGGACACGCTGCAGACCCTGGCACCGGAGTACCCCGCAGGGGATGAAGCGGTGCTCAGCCGCTACCGGCAGCTGCTGGACGACAGCTGAGCGCATTGAAATGCCAGCTTCGATCCGGCGCTGTTGAACCTTGCCAACGGACGGTTCGGATCATCCTGCTGGGTCGCTCATAGTTAAATCCTTGCACACACCCGCAAAACTGGTTATACATACAGTATTGGTGTAAGGAGTATAAGCATGAGCCAATCACTGCAGCCGCTGGCGCGTCCAGTCCAGTTTGACACTCAGGAGGATCCATCCCGGGTTGTCGCCAACGCCCCGCAGCTGAATGCCACCTCGCGGCGGCTGATCATCGATAGTCTTTCGATGAACAGCACCCGGGCCGTCAAAGCCGATCTCAAGGTATTCAGCGACTGGGGCGGGCAGTTACCCGCCGATGAGACCGAAATCGCCAACTTCCTGTCCGATCAGATTCAGAGTTCTGGCAAGAAATACAGCACCGTTAAACGCTACGCCAACAGCCTCCACCTCTGGCATCAGATGCACGGACTTGCCTCACCGGTAAAAGGCACCTACGTCAGACGGGTCCTTAAAGGCATGGCCCGAACCCAGGATACACGTGCGAACAGCGCGCCGGCACTGACACCTGAGCATCTGAGGCAACTGCTCAGTGCCATCACCCTTGAGGACGTTCGCGACTACCGCAACTACACCATGTTCTGCCTGGCGTTTTTCGGCGCGTTCCGCCGCGGTGAGCTGGTCCGGCTGCGCATTGACGACGTTATCTTTGTCGATCAGGGAATGGAACTCTACATCCGCGACAGCAAAACCAACCGCAGCGGGCGTACGGAGACCAAACCCATCATCGCCCTTCCCAATACGCCGGAACTGTGCCCGGTTTACCAGCTGCGGCGCTACATCGATATGAGCGGCATAACCCGAGGGGCGATTTTTCGTTCGGTATCCCCCAAAGGCCGCCAGGGCGCAGGAGCACTCAGCGACAACAGCTTCTACCGGATTCTCAAAGACGCCCTGGACCAAAGCGGCTTATCACAGCAGGGCTACTCACCCCATAGCTTCCGAGCGGGGTTCATCACTGAAGCCCACCGCCAGGGCAAGCGCCATCACGACATCAAAAAGGTCTCTGGCCATCGAGATCAAAAGTCGTTCGAGCGCTACATTCGGGAAGCGGATGCCTTTGACAACCACGCGGGAGCGCTGGATCTGTAGCATTTGGTGCGATCGACCAAACTTGGATCACGGGCAGCCGTTGGCGCCAATACCGCAGGTTTTCAGACCAATACGGAGAGGCGAATAATGAGTCATGAAACCGGTGTTCTGGCCGCCGTTATCCTGGGGATCATCGGTGCTGCGGTTCTGACCGGCTACGCCATCTGGTCCAAGCGTTGCGAGGACCGCGAAAAGCACCGATAAAGAGCAGATCGCAATCACCAAGCTCATTAAAACTGAAAGAGGACACCATGAGCACGAAGGCATCAATCGCAGCCGGTGAGCGCTATCACCTTTACCACCAAGTCTACCTCGGATCGGAGCCGGAAAGCGTGTTTCTGGAAATCAATCAGCCTACCGAGTTTTCGGTTGCCAAGGAGACAATGGCTGAGCGCATGATTGACAGTCTCAGCGTTGAGATTCCCGCCGAGGACATGGATGCCATCGCGATTGCCTGGGTCAAAAAACGCGGGCTCCAGGGCGTTGTTGGCGGGCCTGCCGGCAACGAACTTGGAAGCCCAGACAATCTATCGGAGTAATGGGATGGCGCTGAGGCGTGGAAACTATGCCGGAACCAGCATTGGGTTAGTGTCTTATAAATAATACATCGCCTCTTGATGAACGACAGCTGCTTGTTGGCCTTGATGGATACACCGCTCATGCTGACGCGCTCGCTGAGCCGTTAGCGCATGAACTTGACCCATCTCTAGCATCTGACGGCGGAACGCTTAATGATACTCAGCTCGAGAAACCATCATGTGAGCGTGACGATAGAGCCGGTCATGGCCGCTCTGACGTGTGACCTCGGGGATCCTCCTGGGGATCATCGGCGCCGCGGCTCTGACCGGCTACGCCATCTGGTCCAAGCGTTGCGAGGACCGCATACAACACCAACAAAGAGTTGACTGCAAGAGCGCCCAGGTCAAAGACCCGATGTGAAAGCCAGCATTGTTCCTGGATTGATCGTGTAGCTTGGACAGCAAGGCTGACACAGAGAGGAACGGCAGACTCGATTTAACTACTGTTGGCGGTATTTAACTCGGCACCTTGACAGTAGATGCATTATAATTATAATGTAATTAATGAAACACTTTTCCTTTGACTGGGATCCTGACAAAGACGCCGCTAACCGCAACAAGCATGACGTCTCATTCTACGAGGCCAAAACCACCTTTACAGACGAGTTTGGCCGCTTAATAGCAGACCCAGATCATTCTGATGAGGAGGATAGATTCATACTCCTCGGAACGAGCATCCATTCTCGTTTGCTGGTGGTATGTCACTGCGTTAGAGACGGTGAGATTATTCGAATCATTTCTGCGCGAAAGGCGAACAAGCGAGAACGAAAGACTTATGAAGGGTATAGATATGCGTGATCATTACGATTTCTCAGAGTCCGTTAAGAATCCTTACGCCAAAAAGCTCAAGAAGCAGGTTACGATCCGACTGGATGAGGACACCATCGCGTATTTTAAAAACTTGGCCGAGGAAAAAGATCTTCCATATCAGAGCCTCATTAATCTTTATTTGCGCGACTGCGCACAGTCCCATAAAGACCTCAAGATTGAGTGGCAATAAAATGTTAATGAATGGCTGCTGCCGGACAGGCATAAGCTACGGCCAAAAGACGGCCTCCGCTTTTGCCTAAAGCCGCTTTTCCCGGTAAAGCGCGGCACTCGAAGCCGTTCCGAAAGACATACCCAACCTTCACCTGATCGCCGCCGACGTAGAACGAATCGGTGACCTTGCCCTTTTTCTTGGCTCTTCACAGATCCGCGTGAAACGGTAGGGAAAAAGCGCAAGCTTCTTGCGGCATCGTATCCAATTAGATACGCTTAACATATGAACACCATCGAACAAACCCGAGCATTCAAGGATTGGCTGAGGAAGGTGAAAGACCCGATGGGAAAAGCCAGCATCGTTCGCCGGATTGATCGTGCGGGCAAGGGCAACTTCGGCGACTGCAAGGACCTGAAAGACGGTGTTTGGGAGATGCGCATCCCGACCGGACCCGGTTACCGGGTGTATTTCACCCAGCAGGGAGAGTCGATCTATCTCCTGCTGCTCGGTGGCGACAAGGCCAGCCAGGACAAAGACATTGAGAAGGCCAAGCGCATGGCCGCCGATCTTGGGGCATAGGAGAGAACCGCCATGGCTATTAACCAACAAGCTTATGAAAAATACGGCATCACCCCTTTCGATGTTGCGGAGTACCTGGACAACGATGAGGTAATCGCGTGCTACCTGTCCGAGGTTCTCGCCGATGGTGACATGGATGAGCTGCTTGAAGCGCTCAAGAATGTCGCCCGCGCCAAGGGGATGAGTGAGGTCGCAAGCGCGGCTGGACTTGGGCGCGAGAGTCTGTACAAAGCCTTGGCCCCCGGTGCCAAACCCCGATTTGACACGATTAACCGGGTTCTGAAAGCACTGGGGGTACGACTCAAGGCAGATGTGGCCTAAACGCTCACCGCGTACAACGCACCCGTGCCATGGCTGCTTTGTGGCGTCTTTTCCTGAAGATCAATGCCACCTTGCCCAGTAAAGCGCGATGAACTTGAATAAAACACGGCGTCCGGACGACAAACAGCTGCTTGCTGGCCTTGATGAATGCACGGCCCATGCTGATGCGCTCGCTGAGCCGTTACCGCATGAACTTGCTCCCTATCGAGCACGTGATGGCGAGGCGCTGCATGATGCCCAGTCCAAGGAACCATCCGGTGAACCTGACGGTAGAGCCGGTCATGACAGCTCTGCCCCCTGAGCGCCGGGGCCCTCTCGACTTGTCGGAAAACTCACGATGCTACGAATAACCCAGATCCGGGAATGGCCGCATCAACTGGCGTTCTTCACCAGCGGACAGAGCAACCGACCACAGACCAACCACCTTCCCTTTTACCGAGCAACGGTTGAAGGCCTCTCACCAGAGGACGGTGCCGTGGTGCTCATCAGTGACCTCCAGGGGCGGGAGCAAGCATCCGGCAATCGCCTGCTCGGTGAAGTCGTTGCCGAGGAACTTGAGCTGTTTCAGTCGGTCGGTGAGCTTGACCGTATCCGGTTGATTGTTATTGCCGGCGATCTCTACGACTACCCGGATCTTCGAAAGCGCGGCGGGACAGGTCCGGTCGATTCCGTCTGGCATGCTTGCGCCAAGCTGGCCCCAGTCGTTGGGGTCATGGGCAATCATGACGAGCTCGATGCCCCCGACGCGCTACCCGACGATGTGCGGATTCTCGATGGATCCGTTGTCGAAATTGCCGGACTGCGCATCGGTGGCGTAAGCGGCATTATCGGCGACCCCAAACGCAACCACCGCAAGTCAGATCAGGCGTTTGGACGCGCGCTTCAGCGTGCCATTGAGGGTTATCCCCACCTGCTGATTCTTCACCAGGGCCCGGATGACCCGACGAGTGGCCAGCGCGGAGACGGGGCAACCCGCGCCAGCCTCGAAAACCGCTATCGGGGACTGACGGTGTTTGGGCACCGTCACTGGGATGACCCCTTTGTGATCACGCTGGCCAACGGCCAGGCCATCAACGTCGATGGGCGCGTGGTGATCTGCGAAGGACCTGGCCAGACAGCAATCAGTAGCTCTTAGTAAAAGCGTTTACTAATTCAGTAAGCACCGGTACTAATTGCTACTAACGGGAGGAATGGTGGTAAGCATTGAACGTTTGATATCTTGGGAAAGGCCTCCGTTCAAACGGAGTTGCCAAGCAATCGGATCTCGCTCTCACCCAAGCCGATCACCTCAATGCCACCCGGCGTCACTGCCTGATACGCCTCGTGAAGATGGCCGTGAACGATGAGTCTCGCCCCCATTGCCTCTGCCAGTTCGCTGATCACTGAGTGGCCATAGCGGTGCGGCGTGGGCGCCTCATGAGTGACCAGCACATCGGCGGACTGGTCCCAAAGGGCCTCAATATCCTCCCACCAGATCGCCCCGCGGACTTTGCGGGGTAGGCCGCCTCGCCAGAGATTGCCTTTACCGCATACGGCCAGGTAATCCCGGCGGTAGGCGAATCGAGGCTTGCCGAGTTCGGGATGCCAGATTTTCTCGACAAAGTGGCCTCCCAATCCGGCTACGCGCACACCACCAAAATCCATCACCTGGCCATGCAGGCAGTACCGCGCCCAATCAGAGCCCAAGGTATTGTCGTACCAGTGCTCGCGATCGACATCGTGGTTACCGTGGATCCAGAAAAAGTCGATCCCAGCCTGTGTGAGATCGCCGTAGAGTTGGTCAATCGGGGCATCCGCATCAAAGTCGCCCACATGGAGCGCAACCGTTGGCGCCAACTCCACGAGCTCAGCAGCAGTCCTGCGGTTACGCCCGTGGGTGTCACCGATCAACGCGATGCGTTTGGCACTGGAGTCAGGCTGGTCGGTCACAACAAACCCTCCGGTGGTGTCTTCAGAGCCTGTGAATGGATACGGGTCTCCATGGTTTATGCCAGGTCGATTTCGCCAGCCTGTGAGAGCGCCACTGTAGCACCCGGATTGAAGCCGGTTCCCACTTCCTGATGCTGGTAACCGTAAGGGTTCGCCAGCAGCGTTGTCTTCAGCATGTGACGTTTCACGGCCTGATGGATATGACCATGGACGCACACCTCTGGCCATCGGCCGGCATGGTCGAACAACCCGCTAAGATCGGAGGCAAACGCGGGCGACAGATCATCCCCTTGATATTGGGCCGGCACAGAATCCGGGAACGGTGCGTGATGCGTCAACAACACGATGGGTTCCGGGCTCGTATGCAGTGCCGTCTCGATGAATTCACGCGCTTCATAATGCCACTGCAAAGTATCCCGCGGACTGAGTCGACGAAAGCCTCCCTCGTTGGTTTTGAAGGTGATCTTCCGGTAATCGTTCATACTCTGGCCGGCTCGACGCATGGTCTCAGAACGTCTGTCCCTGCTTCCGAGCAGCTCGAAGTCCGTCCACAGATCGCTCCCGACAACTCGAACACCGCCGATCACCACCGACTCATTGTTCAAAACCGTCACGTGCGTATCGGCGAAAGACTGACGCAAAACACGCAGCGCCTTGTCCCGGCGACTGGTATACGGATCATGGTTGCCGATGATCAACACCGTGGGTATCGGAGCGGTGTGAGCGAGAAAGCGCTCGATTTGGCCCTTTTTGGGCCCATCAAAGGCGTCACCGGCGACCAGCAACGCATCAGCGTAGCGGTCAAATTCCGGCAACGGCTCGGCGTCCGAGAAAAAGCCGAGGTGCCAGTCAGAGCTGTATGCGAAAGTAGGCATTTGAATATTCTAATATCTCATCACATGCGGCTGAGGTGGACCCATTCGTCTGGACACCTCACCAAAGCGGCCCAGCCCCGGCGGTGTCGATGGCTCGCGCAGGCCAACGCACATTGGTACTATCGACGTAAAGGTAATCCTCTGCTTCCAAGTCCGTCTCAGCTGCGTCCGGCGTAGGCAGTATCACTGCTTTTTGGATTGACCCCGGTTCAATGTAAGACTCTAACATCAGATGAGGTTCCAATTATCCTGATAGGGGCAAGTGAGAGATGATCATATAGTCGCCAACCTCGTAAAGTCGCTCATATGGTGATAGGCTAATCAGCACAGTTCCGATGTAAGAGCGGGGCACAACATGCACCAAATGAGCGCGGAGAAACAGCATGAACTTGGCGCAGCTGGACTGCGCGCCTACCCCAACATAGCTCAGGCATGGGGGCTGACCGAAACCCAGGCGGCACGATTGCTTGGAACGCCCCCCAGCACCTATCGGCGCTGGAAGCGCCAGCCCGAGCGCGCCAATCTGGATGTGAATCATCTTGAGCGGTTGTCGCTGATTCTTGGCATCTACAAAAACCTCCATATCCTTCTTCCACGTGCGGATGCGGCAGACAGCTGGATCAAGCGCCCTAACGCCAACCCGGTTTTCGAGCACCAAAGCCCTCTGGAACGAATGCTGTCAGGTCAGGTGGCAGATCTGATAGCGGTACGACAGCATCTGGACGGTGCCCGTGGTTGGTGAACTTGAGCGCTTCCCCGTATCGCCGGTTCACTGGTCGCGTTCATACCGGATCGTGCCCGCTCGCTTTCCGCCGGTTGCTCTGTTTGAGGGAGTGGCCAGTGATAGCGGTGACCTGGATGCGTTGAACGAGCTTGAGGGCCTCACCTCTCCCCGCCTCCGGGAACAGGCCGGTGACATCCACCTGCTCCGCCCTGAAGATCGACGCTTTGGCCCCGGATGGTCGCCGATCATGGCTGCCATGTGCTATCCGAGCCCCAACCGTTTTACTGATGGGAGATTCGGCACCTATTACTGCGCCGACAGTGAACGAACGGCCGTTGCCGAGACGCGTTTCCACCGGGAGCGGTTTCTGGCCGAATCCGGCGAACCTCCCATGGCTATTGAGATGCGAGTCTATATTGCCGAGCTGCGCGCGCCACTGGTTGATCTGCGAGTTGATAACGCCGAAGCCTCACCGTATCTGGACCCACAAGACTACACCGCGAGTCGGCGCCTGGGTGAGCTAGCACGAGTCGGTGATCATTACGGGCTGGTCTACCCCAGTGTCAGGGACCCTGACGGCGGTGCTTGTGCCGCCGTGCTTCGCCCGCCAGCCCTTGCCCCCTCCCACCAGGGTAAGCATTTTGAGTATCGCTGGGACGGACACCGGATACGCTCAGTTGTCGAGCTGCGCCAGTCGAAGTACTAGCCGCTGTCGCAATGACAGCTCACGCCGTTCTGGCTGAAAAGACGGTTAGCATCAGTGAGCTGCGCAACAAGCCGGCAGACTATTTCACGGATGACTGGTAGCAGTATTATCGCACAATAAACCAACCGGGTATGTCATTGGTGTGGAGACCTACGAGACAATGATGAACGTGATCCCGCAATACGAAAAAGAGCACGCCGTTGGAGGGCATTTCCGACCTACCGCCGAGCGGCTTCGTGAGATCGGTGAGCGCGGAATGCGGGTCACCGAGAACGCGACTGAGGACGATCTGGGCCATTTCGTTGAGTGTCCGTGAAAGTCTTCACCTCCAGAATGATCCGACAAGCCTTGAGCAAGAAGGAACTTAAAGACCTCAAGGACGATTACGAAGCTTATAAGTCCTGCGATGGGAGGGGAGAGCTTGCGTACAGCTGCCGCCGGTAGTTTTCAACCCAGATGCGACCTGCTGCTAACGATTCGGAGGGAGTGGGGCGCTCCTCATTCCGATGCCAGTTCACGCCAAAGTGCTGCAGTTATTATCTGAATTCAGGATATCAACCACATTTTTTACGCAGTTAACACAAATTTACTTAAAATCTAAATACTGAATAACCCCCATGAAACGGGGCTTTAAAAGCTTTTGTTTTTTATGTACTGCTGGTTTTTATAACATTACCTACTTTAATCTGAATCTAAGCTTTTTTAGCGATTTGACTCAGCATGGGTTTGTGAAATAATTGCCTTGACTTCAAAGAAAAGGTAATTGTTATGAATTGCAAAAATGAAAATCGTACCAGTGGCACTTTTTGCTATTTGACAGATTTTTTTAGGGATAGGAGAGGGGAAGTTCAGTTATGGCTTCTTTTGATTGCTGACGCTCTTCCTGTCAATAAAAGTGTGCAATTAGTTGAAAAAAGTCATCGCGTTTTAAATGGTAGAGTCGATATCGAGGTTTGTACTGTAAGTGCTCCCTCCTCGCGGGTACCTACAATTCATGACCTTTTTGTCTTAAGGGTAATATTAAATGAGATCTCAGAAAATATTAATGCAAAGCCAGATACAAAAAAACCAAAAACAACATTAAGACCAAACTGTTTTTATATTGATGTAAAATATTTAGCGCAAACAATAACCAAAAAAACTCAGATCACTGCGAGTGACTATAAATTTGTCAATGACGCCATCAGAAGGATATCCGAAATGGGCTTAACTATTATAGTTAAAGCAGGCAATTTGCAAGATGGCGAAGAAATAATGTCTCTACTGGGATTGTCATCGCCATACATGAAATTTTATCTTTTTCAAGATTTAAAACCAGCGGGAGATAACGAAATTTTCCAATCGACTGAAAAACCAGAGTTTTCGGCAGTCGAATTTTCATCACCGGATATGATGGATGTTGCGCTCGACCCGTTCCGGAACGGCGAGCATTATAGGATCGGATACTGGAAAATATTGCTTGATCACGAGATATATGAAAATATTAAAAGAACGTTTTTTGATGGCAATGAAGCATCAGACAAAATCCACTGACGTTGGAACTGAATTGCTCATGCGGGGCTTTCAGGCTGTCTCGGAACTCCTGACGCTGATGATATCCATTGCGTTCACTCTTGTGTACGGAAATACGGTACAACCATAAGCCGTAAAAGCACAGACGGTGGGCAAATTTAGCGGTCGTTGCGGTATTTTTCC
>Ga0207718_101010_pt1 | contig 17614 bp, 17 predicted proteins | sample A23M2SouthBayCA_FD_187749 | JGI IMG/M metagenome (GOLD analysis project Ga0207718, IMG submission 187749) | Aerobic enrichment media microbial communities from Eden Landing Ponds, California, USA - A23 M2 (SPAdes) | ecosystem: Environmental > Aquatic > Marine > Unclassified | place: Emeryville... | reverse complement strand
GAGCCGCGAGAACAGATCATTCCCGTCAACACGGATGCCGACCGCTCGGCGGCGGCAATCGCCGCCGAACTCGACGCGCAGTTGGTGCTGTTGACCGACGTCGAGGGCGTCTACGCGGACCCCGACGACCCGTCGACGCTCATCGAATCGGTCGAGACGGCTGCCGACTGGGACGCCCTCGAAGCCGCCGCGGAAGGCTTCATGGGCCGGAAAACCATGGCCGCCGAGGAGGCGCTCGACGGCGGCGCACCCGAGGTCGTGGTGGCCGACGCCAACGCCGACGAGCCGATACTCTCGGCGCTCGACGGCGGCGGCACCCACGTGCATGCGAGCGCACTCGAACAGGACACAGACCAGACAGCGACGGAGGAACAATGAGCGGATTCGTCTTCAACGAGAAACCCATCGAGATCGAACGTGGCGACGGTGCCTACGTCTACGACGACGGCGGCACAGAGTACTTAGACATGGGCGCGTCCTACGCCTGTGTCCCGCTGGGACACGGCCACCCGGCGGTCCAGAGCGCCGTCACCGAGCAGCTGGAGAAGATCACGTACGTCCAGGCGTCGTACCCGAACGCCGAGCGGACAGCGCTGTACGACCTGCTCGCCGACACCGCACCGGACCCCATCGACAAGACCTGGCTCTGTAACTCCGGGACCGAGGCCAACGAGGCCGCGCTGAAGTTCGCCCGGTCGGCGACGGGGGACTCCAAGATCGTCGCGACGATGCAGGGCTTCCACGGCCGGACGATGGGCGCGCTGGCGACCACGTGGAAGAACAAGTACAAGAAGCCCTACGAGCCGCTCATCGGCGACGTGGAGTTCGTCCCCTACGACGACAGGGAGGCGCTCGACGAGGCCGTCGACGAGGACACCGCCGCGTTCATCGTCGAACCGGTCCAGGGCGAGGGCGGTATCAACCCGGCCTCGGACGGCTACCTCGAAGCCGCTCGGGAGATCACCGAGGACGCCAGCGCGGCGCTCATCTTCGACGAAGTCCAGACCGGGATGGGCCGGACCGGTGCGCTGTGGAACTCCCAGCGGGCCGCCGTCGCACCCGATATGATAACCGCGGCGAAAGGGCTCGGCAACGGTCTCCCCGTTGGGGCGACGCTGTGCCGGGACTGGATCGCCGAGGACTACGGCTCCCACGCCTCGACGTTCTCCGGCGGGCCGGTCATCTCGGCGGCCGCCGGCGCGACGGTGTCGACTATCATCGAGGACTCGGTGCCAGGGAACGCCGCCGTGATGGGCGACTACCTCCTGACCGAACTGGAAGCGGCCATCGGCGACGAGGTCCGGGACATCCGCGGCGAGGGCCTGATGATCGGCGTCGAGGTCGGCCGCGGCGCGAACGCGGCACTGAAGGAACTCGCCCTGAACCACCAGGTGCTCGCGCTGCCGGCCGGGCGCACGGTCGTGCGCCTGCTCCCGCCGCTGACCGTCGACGAGGCCCACGCCGACGCCGTCGTCGACGCGATGGCGGAGGTGGTGGGATGAGCGAAGCCGCGAGCCGGGAGGCCGACACCGAGGCCCGCGACCTGCTCGAAGCAATCGTCCGCACGCCGTCGGTCTCCCGCGACGAGGAAGCGGCGGCCGAACGGCTGGTCGAGTTCTTCGAGGCCCACGGCCGCGAGGCGTGGCTCGACGAGGTCGGCAACGTCCGCGCGCCCGCGGACGACGGCGTCTTGCTCACCTCCCACATCGACACTGTCCCGGGCGATATCCCGGTCCGCGTCGAGGAGACCGACGAGGGCGACGTGCTGTGGGGTCGCGGCAGCGTCGACGCGAAGGGGCCGCTGTGTGCGATGGCCGCCGCGGCCGTCCGCACCGGGGCCTCCTTCGTCGGCGTCGTCGGCGAAGAGATCGACTCGAAGGGGGCCCGCTATCTGGTCGAGGACCGCGAGACCGCACCCGGCGCCGTCATCAACGGTGAACCCTCCGGCTGGGAGGGCATCACGCTGGGCTACCGCGGGCTACTGGCCGGAACCTACGTCGCGACCAGCGAGTCCGGCCACTCCTCGCGCCCGGAGAACAACGCGATTCAGGACGCTATCGACTGGTGGTCGGCGGTCGACGACGAGTTCGCCACGGACGAGTGGCACCCGGTCTTCGAGCGTGTCACCTGCAAGCCCGTCGAGTTCGAGGGCGGCACGTCGAGCGACGGGCTGAGCGTCGAAGCGACGATGGACGTCCAACTGCGGGTCCCGCCGGAGTACAGCACCGACGAGATCCGCGAACTCGCCGACGGGTACCTGGAGAACGGCACGGTCAACTGGGACGACAAGGTCGAACCGGTGATGCAGAGCCCCCGGACCCCGGCCGCACGAGCGTTCCGAGCCGCCATCCGCAAGCACGAGGGCGACCCCACGCTGCTTCGCAAGACCGGCACCAGCGACATGAACGTCTACGCGAAGGCGTGGGACTGTCCGATGGTGACCTACGGGCCCGGCGACTCCGACCTCGACCACGCACCGAACGAGCACCTCCCGCTCGATGAATACGACCGCTCGGTCGCGGTGCTCGAGACCGCGACCGAACGCCTGCTGGAGGACTGACATGGATATACTCGACGTCGACGACCTCACGACCGACGAACTGGCGACCGTCCTCGACCGCGCCGCGGCCATCAAGGCCGATCACGGCGAGGGGAGTCCGAGCGACCTGCTGGACCAGCAGACGCTCGGTATGATATTCGAGAAGCCGTCGACCCGGACCCGAGTCTCCTTCGAGACGGGGATGACGCAACTGGGCGGCCACGCCGTGTTCCTCGGTCCCGACGACATCCACCTGGGCCACGGTGAACCGGTCAAGGACACCGCCCGCGCGCTCGGGCGCTACGTCGATTTCATCATGGCCCGCGTGTTCGACCACGCGGACGCCGAGGAGCTGGCCGAATACGCCGAGGTTCCGGTCATCAACGGGCTGACCGACGACGCCCACCCCTGTCAGACGCTCGCCGACCTGCTGACCATCCGCGAGCGGTTCGGCGACTTCGAGGACGTCTCCGTCGCGTGGGTCGGCGACGGCAACAACGTCTGCCAGTCCTTCGTCATCGGCGCGGCGATGGTCGGACTGGACCTCACGGTCGCCACCCCCGAGGGCTACGGCATCTCCGAGGACGTGGCCGACCGCGCCGCCGCCTTCGGCAACGCGCCCGAGACCACCCACGACCCCGAGGCCGCCGTCGCCGACGCCGACGTGGTGTACTCCGACGTGTGGGTCAGCATGGGCCAGGAAGACAAGCGCGGCCAGAAGCTCGAAGACTTCGAGGGGTTCCAGATTACCACGGACCTGCTCGAAGACCGGCCGTTCATGCACTGCCTGCCCGCCCACCGCGGCGAGGAGGTCACCGACGACGCCATCGAGTCGGACAACGCCGTCGTCTGGGACCAGGCGGAGAACCGCCTGCACGCCCAGAAGGGGCTGCTGGTGTGGCTGGCTGAGCAAGAGTAGGGCTGTCTAGCGATAGGTGTGCGGCGTGTCCGCGGCCTTCGGCCGCGGTTCCCGGAATCGCCGCGTCGCGGCGATTCCGCCTTTTTCGCCCACGTTCACAAGAGCGAAGCTCTTGTGCAGCCCATCAGAAGTCTCCGACTTCTGAGGACGTTTTTGTGCGGGGGTTGAGCGCTCGCCGGCGGCGAGCGCGAGGCCCCTGTAAAAAAAGGTGGTTGTCTAGAAGTGCCCGAACTTGTCCCGCCGGAACACGTCGATGCTGTTGATTGTCGTCGGAGGCTCCTGTCGCATGGCGAAAGCGATGGCATCAGCCACCTCCTCGGGTTCGGTCACCTCGCCCGGTTCGAACCGCTCGTTGAACGGGGTCCCTTCCTCGGAGCCGAACTCCGACCGGACCTCGGAGGGATTGACGACGGTGACGCCGATGTCGTCGTCGCCGACCTGACCGGCGAGGCTGTGAGCGAAGCCGCGGAGCCACCACTTCGTGGCGGCGTAGACGGGATTGAACGGCCGTGGGTACTGGCCGGCGAAGCTGCCGACGAACACGAGCGAGCCGGCGGCCTCCCGGAGGTGGGGCAGTGACTCGCGGGCGGTGTAGAACGCGCCGTCGACGTTGACGCCCATCATCGTCCGGTACTGCTCGTCGGACAGCGTCTCCACGTCGGAGCCGCGGCCGACGCCGGCGTTGACGACGACGCCGTCGAGTGAGCCGAGGGTGTCGACGGTCGACTCGACAGCAGCTGTGACCTGCGCCTGGTCGCTGACGTCGGCCGGTACGACGTGGGTGTCGACGCCGTGGTTGGCGGCGATTTCGTCGGCCAGTTCAGTGAGGCGGTCCTCCCGGCGGGCAACCAACGCCACGTCCGCCCCGTCGCTTGCCAGTTTTCGGGCGGTCGCCGCGCCGATGCCAGCGCTCGCGCCGGTGACGAGTGCGGTCGTCTCTGCCAGCGGTGCCGAGGTCATGGTCGGACCCACGGGTGTCTCGGAGTTAGCGTTTGGGCTGAGCGCGTCCCGATGTGGTGGGCGACCCCCGCGAGTCAGAAAAAGACCGACGAGGCCCGCTTGACGAAGTCGACGGGGTCGGACCGGAACTGTTCGACGTATCTGAGGGGGTCGGACTTGACGGCCTCGATGGACATCCGGCCGTTTCTGGCGACGCGGTTCAGATACCCCTGCTGGAGCATCCGGTTTTGCTCTTTGCTGTAGACGGGCTTACTCGTCTGCATGGCTATCGTCCGCGCCTGGGAGTGTGAGCTCTCGATGAACAACTTCGCCTCCGAGGACTGGTACACCTCGGCCTTGTACTCGCCGTGGTTGCCCGCGGCGACCCGCGTGGCCTTGTCCGGGTACTGCATCATGACCAGTTCGTTGTACTTGATCCCGTGCTTGTCGAGCCAGGCGGCGGTCTCGCTACGGTACTTCTCCAGCCGGCAGGTGACGATCTTCCCTATTTCCACCGAGGGAACACAGATCGGGTCGACAGTCGCGATGAACTCCCGGTATTTCGCCCCGTCGTCGTTCTCCTCGGGCGTCGGGTCGCGACAGAGGATGCCGTCCAGGTCGACGCAGGACTTCGCGAGGAAATCGTGGTGCATCATGTTCCACTCGAACACCCTCGGGAACTCCAGGGTCTGAGCGTACGTATCGACGAACCGCTCGGAGCCGCTATCCACGTACACGGCTCCGTAGTACACGTTGGCGGACAGGCGAAAGCCGCCAACTGTCGACCGTGCGTCGGTCATTGCGTTCCCGGTGTAGACGGTGTCGTCGACGACCAGTATCTTCGAGAACTCCGAGATGTCGAACTCACCGTCGTACCGCTCCCCCGTCTGGAGGAGTCTCCCATCCCGGAGACCGTCGATATCCGTCATCGGGAGATTGAGATGCAGCGAGAGTAAGTTTGACACTAACATCCCGCTTCTGGGTATTCCGACGATCAGATCCAGGTCGTCTGGCAGATCAGCGATCCACTCCTGCGTGTCGGCACTGAGATGGGCGAAACTCCTGTAATTCATTGGTTTCTAGGATCGGGAAGTATTAGCATCCTCACCGTAGCTCGGACGCCACGAAGAGAGATCCGACTAATTCTTTTTAACTGACATATGTCGGCGAGTGTTAATGCTTTTGATTTGTAACTCGCTACGACATTTAGATGAGGAGGAACGTGGTTTGTACCAACTCTAATTCCGCAGCTGGTAATTCTCCACCCGAAACAGCGCCCTTTTCGAGGCGTTTGTCAATATGGCTCACAGTACTAGTTGCTGCTGGAGTCCTGATAGCTGGCGGCCCCTCCTTAGAAATATGGGATACTTGATATATTTGGAAACCGTTTCCACGATAGGCTTTCTGAGCCGCCGGCGACGGTTCGGAGCCAGATGGACGCGGGACAGCAATGGTTTCGCCGCGGTGAGGTTGAGGTAACGACCCAGTTTATCCGGGTCGGAATAATACAGAGGGGTATGTCTGTCAACCCGTCTCCGGATCAGTTTCACGACCTGATGGTCGACGACGAACCGGCGCTCTCGGACGTGATGGCCTGTGTTTTCGGTGTTCAAGAACACGAGGTACGGACGTATCAGACATTGCTTGAGACACCAGCAAGCACTGTCGAGGAACTCGCTGACGAACTCGGCCGGGACCGCTCGAACGTCAACCGGTCGCTGTCGACGCTCCGCGAGAAGGGGCTCGCGACGCGGAAACGACGGTTGCTCGACGGCGGCGGCCACGTATACCAGTACACCGCGACACCCCTGTCTGAGGCCCGCGAGTTGATGCACGAGACCCTCGACGAGTGGACTGCCGCGGTCCATCACCGTATCGACGAGTTCGACGCCAGCCCCAGCGAGTGATATCCTCCGCGCCGTGAGCGCCGGCGGTATGGCCGACAACCGTCCGACTTTTGCCCACTGGGAGCATGGTCCCGACAATGGCTGACCTGCAACTCACCGACGACGTGCCGCCGGTTGCCGACGACGGCGTCTGGCTGGCCTGTATCGAGTGTGGTGAGACGTTCGCTCCCTTCGACGCGATTCGCTACACCTGCGACGACTGCGACGGCCTGCTCGAGGTCCGCTACGCCGACCTGCCGACCTTCGACGAGTTCGATGGCTCGGGGGTCTGGCGGTACAACGCTGCCCTGCCCTTCGAAGAGGGTGTCACGCTCCCCGAGGGTGACACGCCGCTGCACGAGATGCCGCGCCTGAAAGACGACATCGGCGTGGACGCGCTCCGCGTGAAACACGAGGGGATGAACCCCACCGGCTCGTTCAAGGACCGCGGCATGACCGTCGGTGTCCGGGTCGCTCAGGAGGTCGGCGTCGACCGACTGGCCTGTGCCTCGACGGGGAATACCTCCGCCGCACTGGCGGCCTACGGCGCTCGCGGCGGCATGGAGACACTCGTGCTCCTGCCCGCGGGGAAGGTCGCGGCTGGCAAGATCGCGCAGGCGAGCCTCCACCGCGCGCGCATCCTCGAAGTCGACGGTAACTTCGACCAGTGTCTCGACATCGTGCAGGACCTCGCGTCCCGCGGCGAGGCCTACCTGCTGAACTCGCTGAATCCCTTCCGTCTGGAGGGTCAGAAGACCATCGGGCTGGAGATCATGGAGGAGTTCTACGCCGACCACGGCGAGTACCCGGACCGCATCGTCCTGCCGGTCGGCAACGCCGGCAACACCGCGGCGCTGTACAAGTGCTTCCGCGAACTCGTCAAGGCCGGCGCAATAACCGAGGACCAGGTGCCCAAGCTCACCGGCGTTCAGGCCGAGGGAGCCGCCCCGATGGTCGAGGCCATCGAGGAAGGGTACGAGGACACCCGCCGCTGGGAGGACGTCGAGACCCGTGCGACCGCCATCCGCATCGGCAATCCGGTCAACGCGCCGAAGGCACTGCCGGGCATCCGGGAGACCGGCGGGACCGCAGTGGCTGTCTCCGACGAGGAAATCACCGAAGCCCAGCGCGACATCGCCGGGGAAGGCGTCGGCGTCGAACCGGCGTCGGCCGCCTCCGTCGCCGGCCTCCGGAAACTCCGCGACGAGGGCGTCGTCAGCGGGGACGAATCGGTCGTCTGCCTGACGACGGGGCACCTGCTCAAAGACCCCGATGCAGCCGCCGAAGCCGGCAACGAACCCGAGCCGGTCGCCAACAGCACCGAGGCCGTGCTGGAACTCATCGAGGACGAGTCGTCAGTCGCCGAGACGGTTCGGCGACAGGCGTCGAAGGCCGCCGACGCGCCGCTGGTCCCGGCGCTGGTCGCCGGCGGCCTCGGCGTCGCGTATCTCTACCGCAAACTCCGCTCGAAAAAGTAAGTCGGCGCACGAGGCCGATAGCGACGAGTAGGCGGTCTATCTGACTGCGTTCGTTCCTCAGTGGTATTCTCCCGCTGCTACCCAGCAGACATATCTATCTGGCTCGGGAACAGCGAGCCAATGGATGTACCGCGGATCACAGTCCAATCGCTGCGGCCGGACACTGTCATCGAATGGCCGCCGGCGCTGGCGACAACAGTCGGCCGGGGTGAACTGTGACGGGCGTCTACGAGCGGGCGCTGGGCGAGGCCGCGGCCGACCTCCATCCGAAGGTCCGCGACCGCTACAGTCTCACCCCCAATGACGGGACGGTCTGTGTCGGCCGCGGCGAGATGGACATCACCCGTGGGACGCTGGTTCTTCCGGCGTTGTACGCGATGACGACGCAGAACATGTTGTTTCCCGAAGCCGGCGAGGACGTGCCGTTTTCGGTGACGACGGTGGCCTACACGACCGAGGGCGGCCACGAGGCCATGACGACCCGCCGCGCCTTCGACTTCGGCGACACCACTCGCCTGTTTGACTCGCTGACCGTCTGGGACGCCGAGGCCGAGCGGCTGCTTGACTTTCTGGGGACACACGGCCGGATCGCCAGCGAACTCCATCCGCGGGTCGAGGACGGGGCGCTCGTGGTCGCCGGCGGCCGGCAGTGGGCCCGCCTGGGCAACCGCTACGTTCCCCTGCCGGGACCGCTTGCCGCCGATGTTGAGGTCCGTGATCGCTACGACGAGGACGACGACCGGTACCACGTCACCGCGACTGTCGAGAACGACCTTGTGGGCCACATGCTCGGCTACCGCGGGACGTTCACGCAGGACCAGACTGCTGGCGACGGGACGCCCGACGAGCTACGCATCGTCCGCGGGCTCGACCGGCTCCCGCCGCGATGAGCGACCGCGTCGTTAGGTCCCGGAAACCGGAAGTCGATAGCGTCGCCCAGCCGGCCATCGGGGACGTCGCCGTGGCGGACCTGAGCGCGGTGCTTGGGACGGCGGTCTGGCTGGCGCTGACGGCTACCGGTGAACTGGACGCTATCGAGCGGGCGCTTGCACTCGCGCCGCTCGTGCTGGTCCCGCTCGCGCTCCGAACGGCGGTCATCGGGGCGTTTCAGATGCCTGCGAATCGGTTCACGACCACAGCCATCTGGCTCCAGCCGGTCGGCGCACTCCTGTTCGCGGTATCACTGGTCGTCCCGTCACCAGCACTGCTGGCCGCCGCGCTCGCAACGCCGTGGCTGGTCGTCACCGTCCTCCTCGGACTTGCCGCGCTCGCACGGACTCTTCGGAGCGGCCTGACGCTCCCGGAGACGGCTATCGACGCCGGCTTCGCCTACGTCTCAGTTGGTGCAATCGCGCTCCTGCTGGCCCATCTCGACCTGACGTTCTGGTTCGATCGCGTCATCATTCGATTGACCGCGGTCCATTTCCACTACGCTGGGTTCGTCCTCCCGGTCGCAGCAGGACTGACCGGTCGACACCTCGGTGACCACTCGCGAGGATTCCGTACCGCCGTCGGTGTCATCCTCGTCGGGCCGGCGCTCATCGCGGTCGGTATCGCCTTCTCGCCGCTGGTGGAGGTCGTCGCAGTGAGTGTCTTCACCGTCGCCGTCGCGGCCTTCGGCGTTGTCGTCTTGAGCCGTGTCATCCCCACCTGTCCCCAACTGCAGGGGCTCTTGCTCGGCATCGCGGCCGTGGCGCTCCCGATTTCGATGGCGCTCGCGCTCGGCTACGGGGTATCGACGTTCACCGGCCGCTCGCTGGGTCTGACAATTTCGACGATGGTCGCGCTCCACGGCTCGCTCAACGCCTTCGGGTTCGGACTGTGTGCGACGCTCGGGTGGCGGCTCTCGGTCCAGTGACGCCAGTCAGTGCTCCGCTCGCTCCGGCTCTAACCGGTATCGCGTCGTCTCCTGCCCGTCGAACCGGGGACCGTTTCCAGTGGAGGTGAATCCGACCGCCTCGACAGCGGCCCGGACTTCTGATTCGTCTTCCGGGAGAAGCAACTCGACTGACATATGTTCCCGGCGAGCGAACTCGATGGGGTCGGAAAGCAGTTCCTCGCAGGCGTCGCTCGACCCGGCCAGTTGCGTCACGTGGACGGTCCCACGCTCGGCGTCAAAGCTCACGAAGCCCACAATCTCGTCGTCGGCCTCGGCCACGCGGACGGTGCGGTCGTGGACGAGGTTCCGCATTACGTCCGGCGGCCCGTCGGCGAGGGCGGCCAGTCGCTCGGCGTCGTCCTCGACAGCGTCGCGGATATCCATGTATGTGTGTGGGAACCCCATGCAAATAAACGGTGTGTCGCCGGCAGTTGGACGCTCCGAGTGACGCTCGCCTCCGCGGCAGCAGGTCTTCACACGACGGAATCTGCCGGGCCCTGCCGGCAGTGCGGTGCGGAAACAGATGAACACAGTTATCCCGAGCGACGGATAACGCGAGGGCAATGACTCACGTACACATGGACGCGGTGGTAGCATGCGCGTAGTCGCCAAGTTCGGTGGGACGAGCCTCGGCAGCGGCGACCGCATCAACCGGGCCGCGGACTCGATTGCCGCGGCCGTCCAGCAGGGCCACGAGGTCGCGGTCGTCGCCTCGGCGATGGGCAACACGACCGACGAACTGCTCGACGAGATCAACTACGACGCCGACTCCGCCGACCGCGCGGAAATCGTCTCGATGGGGGAGCGGACCTCTGTCCGGATGCTCAAGGGGGCACTCGCTGCCCGCGGTATCGAGGCTGTCTTCCTCGAACCCGGCAGCGAAGACTGGCCGATCATCACCGACGAGTACGGCGAGGTCGACGTCGAGGAGACACAGAAGCGCGCCCACGCGCTGGCCGGCCAGCTCAAGGACGTTGTCCCGGTCATCACCGGCTTCCTCGCCGAGGACCACCAGGGCAACGTGACGACGCTCGGCCGTGGCGGCTCCGACACGAGTGCCGTCATGATGGGCGATTACATGGACGCCGACGAAGTCGTCATCGTCACCGACGTCGAGGGTGTCATGACCGGGGACCCGCGCGTCGTCGAAGGCGCTCGGAACGTCGGCAAAATCTCCGTCGACGAGCTCCGTTCGCTGTCGTTCCGCGGGGCCGAGGTGGTCGCGCCGTCGGCGCTGTCGTACAAGACCGAAGACCTGGGGGTCCGCGTCGTCCACTACCAGCACGGCGACCTGCTCTCCGGTGGGACGTCCATCGAGGGCGAGTTCCAGAACCTCATCGACCTGCAGGAACAGCCCATCGCCTGCGTGACCGTCGCCGGCCGCGCCATCCGGAACAGCCCGGGCATCCTCGCGGACCTGGCCAGTGCTATCGCGGACGAGGAGATCAACATCGAGGCCAACTCCTCGGGGATGGATTCGCTGACGTTCTACGTCGATGAAAACGACGCCGAGGAGGCCGAGGCGCTGCTGCACGCCCGCATAGTCGACGACGAGACGCTCTCGTCGGTCACCGTCGAAGACGAGATCGCTGTCATCCGCGTCACCGGCGGCGACCCCAGCCAGTCGGCGCTGGCCCACCAGGTCGTCGAACCGCTAGCTGACGCCCACATCCACCTCTACGATGTCATTACGTCCGCAACGTCAGTCTCCGTGTTCGTCCCGTGGGAGGACCGCGAACAGGCCCTCTCGCTCGTACAGGACGTGTTCTGATACTGTCGGCTGTAACTATTGCAAGATATTCCAGGCGGCGAAATTCTACGGACTTACAGCCGACAGTACGAGCTTTTAATCGGTTGAGGAGGCCTGCTCGAACCGGCTCGCGGGCAGCAGGAGTTCGCTGACCTCGGGGAGGTGTTTCAGGTTGTAGACGATCTTTGCGTCGTCAGAAACCGGTGCAGCGATACACGACAGTCGAATCCCTTTCTCGGTGAGTTCGGGCGGGAGGATGTGGCTCGCCGGCGACGGCATCTCGCCCTCGACGACCGCCACCGCGCAGTTCGTACACGCGCCGCCGCGGCAAGCAAAGGGCCACGCGAAGCCGTTCTTCTCAGCCGCTTCCAGCAGCGTGTCGTTCGGGTCGACGTAGAACCGGCCGAAGTCGGCCGAGCGCAGACCCGCCTCGGCGGCCTTCTCGAACAGGTCCTCGTCTTCGAGCGCCCAGCCGTGGTCCTCCAGCACCTCGAAGTTGAGAAACTCCACCATCGGGTCGTCCGGCTCCGGCGGGCTCTCGGGTTCGGGCTCCGGCGTCTCGTCCGGAAGCGGGTCCCCGGGCTCGTAGCCGTTCTGCAATCGCTCGTAGGCCGTTTTCACCGCCTGGAACTCGGCCGCCGATCCGCCCTGGTCGGGGTGTGCCTCCTTCACCCGCTCGCGGTAGGCGTCGACGATCTCCCCGTCGTCGGCGTCCGGCGTGATTCCGAGGACCTCGAATGGGGACTCCACACCACACAGTAGCGGTCACGGACATAAATCCCCTCCTCCCGCTGCAGTATCTGCAGGCTGCCGGCGACGGACGACCCGTGCCCTGTCTGACTACCGACCCTGCGTCAACCGGAAGCCGATTTCCCGCGGAAGGTCGGCGTCCTCGACCGCGTCGATGACCGCGCTCGTGTCGTATTCCACGCGGTGCTCTTCGACAGCCAGGTCAGCGAGGTCGAGCACGGCGTAGGCGGCCCGGTGGTCCCTGTCGCGGGGTTGGCCCACGCTGCCGGGGTTCATGACTATCCCGTCGTCGTACACCTCGTGGTGTTGCTGGTGTGTGTGGCCCATCACGAGCACGTCCTCGTCGCCCAGCAGGTCCGGGCCGAACTCCTCGGGGAACGTGTAGTGGTCCGGGTCGTCCGGGTGGCCGTGGACGACCTTCACCCGGCCGTCACAGACGTGGCGCTCGTCTGGCAGCGCCGCCAGCCACGCCATCTGTTCGTCGGACAGCTGTTCCGTGGCGTGTTCGACGCCGGCCTGGGCCATCCCGTTGAACGCGAACGGCGTCTCGACGGCGACCGCTCGGTCGTGATTGCCCATCACCGTCGGGACCGCTTCGGTCGGCCAGGGAACACCGTCCGGGAGCGCGTCGGTGTGCCCGCGCATCGCGTCCACACAGTCGGCGTGCCAGGGGTTGTAGCCGACCACGTCGCCCGCACAGACCAGCCCATCTACCGCCGGCATGTCCGCAAGCACTGCCGCTAGCGCCACCCGATTGCCGTGGATATCAGAGAGTATACCCAGTTTCATTGCTAGTGTCTACCCCCTGTGGGGTCTTGAGTGTCGGTCCTGGCTCAGTATTTGTGTCCGCTGTGCGTTCGCAGCTATCCGCTCACTCCCCGTTGTACACTGCCACGTCGAACGCGCCCGCCGACCCCGCGACGCCGGCCGAACAGACGGCGTGTTCGTACTCGTGGTCGTACACCTCGCGGGCCACCTCGCTGGCGTCGGTCGCGGCCAGATCGAACGCCGTCGGGCTGTCCTCCTCGTAGGTCGCCACCAGCGTCGGCTCGGTGACTTCCTTGACGAGCAGGGCGTCCCGGCGGACGGTCCCGATGACTGCGCCCGGGCCGTCGGCGTCCGTCGTCGGGTCCGCCGCGTCGACGCCGACGATGCCGGCGACCCGCGGCGTGTCGTAGTCGTCTTTCTCGAAGTCCAGCGATAGGAGCGGCTCCGCGATGGCGTCCCGCGCCGGATAGCCCAGTTCGAGCTTTTCCGCGATGGGGTCGACGTGGGAGCCGTTGCCGACGACCGCGCCACGTTCGGTGACGCGCACGCCGTTGTAGGAGATGTAGGGGTTGTCCGTCTCCGGGGCCTCCGGCGTCGGCTCGACGGTTACCGTACCGTCGCGCTGTACTGCCTGGCGGTTGGGGAACGAGCGCGAGGAGACGCGGTACGCGCCGACCTCGGGACTGACGACGACGAATCGTCCGACGTACATACGCGAGTGTGGACGGCACCCCGAAAAAGCGCTGTCGATGTTCTGCTGCGCCGAGACGTTCGACCGGTAGCGTATTTGAGAGCTGGTGGCATACGCCATGCGGCGATGAATCGCGCAACGCTTACAAAGGGGCACCCGATACTGTAGAGTGCGCACAGTCCATTGGGGTAGAGGCCAATCCTGAAGCCTTCTGGGGGCTTCGACCCTGGTTCGAATCCAGGATGGACTATTTCTGCGGCGAGCAAACTCGCGAGCCGCGAAATCGTAATTACTGGTTCGAACCCCGCCAGTCGCGCGCAGCGCAGCGAGCACGTCTGGCTTCGGTTCGAATCCAGGATGGACTACTCTTGTCGCGAACGAACCGTAAGCGACAGCGTCGTGATTAGTGGATTCGCGCCCTGGAAGACGAGCGAAGCGAGTCTTCCTCTGGTTCGAATCCAGGATGGACTATTTTTCTGACGCAAGAAGGTGAGCGACAGCGGTCCGTCCACTCGTCCGAACGCCGACAGACCAGCACAGTGAGTTAGTCGCCGCTTCGGGACAGGGCCTCGCCACTGGCTACTTATAGCTCCCTTCCAGAGAGAACATATGGCACCGACGCACGTCCTCGTCCCGCTGGATGGCTCACCGCTGGCCGACGAGGCGCTGACCTACGCGCTGGAGACGTTCGACTGCCGGATTACGGTGTTGAACGTCGTCGCTCCAATCGATACGGGGATGAGCGAAGGCGGCTTGCTCGAACCGGACGCGGACCGCCAAGAGGCCGCCGACGAGCGGGCCGCGAATCTCGTCGACCGGGCGTCACAGCAGGCCAACGAGGTCGGCCGGCAGGTCGAGACAACTGTCGAGACCGGTGACCCCGCTGAGACGATTCTGGGCTACGTCGAGGAGGCCGACGTGGACCAGGTGGTGATGGGCGGCCACGGCGGGACGCGAAACGAGATCGCCCGGCGGTTGCTGGGGACCGTCGCGACGGTGGTCGTCAGCGAAGCGCCGGTGACGGTGACGGTCGTCCGGTAGTCGTCGACCCGGACAGCACGCGGGAGCTTTTCACGCTTGGCTGCCGAGGGCCGCTTCCAGAACCTGATACACGCCGTAGCCGAGCACGACGCTGGTGACGAGTGTGATGAGCCAGAACCCGACAGTCACGCCGATCTTCCGGCGAGAGACGCCAGCGGAGCCACCGGCCAGGCCGCCGCCGATGACCCCGGAGATGATGATGTTGTTGAACGAGATGGGGATGCCCAGCGCGATGGCGGCCTGGGCGATGATGAACCCGGGGACCAGTGCGGCGATTGAGCGCCGGACGCCCAGCTGGGCGTACTCGCGGGAGGTCGCCTGTAGCAGACGGGGAGCGCCCATCCACGCACCGCCGAGGATACCTACTGCACCGAGCGCGAGCAACAACAGCCCGGGCAGGCCGAGTTCGACGCGGTAGAGGTTCTCCAGCGGTCCGGTCGCGAGGCCGACCTGACTCCCGCCGCTAGAGAAGGCGACGACGCTGCCGAGAACGACCAGGAAGGTCTTGATACCCTTGTCGACGGAGGCCTGGGTCTGGAGCCGGATGTAGTAGAAGCTCCCGGCGGCGACCAGCAGCGTCGCGGCGGCGGCGGCGACATCCGTACCGGCGACCATCGCGGCAAAGCCGGCCAGCGAGCCCTGGTCGGTGCCGGCCGGTGACGGGATGATGCTCAACTGGACGTTAGCGACGATACCACCGACAACGCCGGCGAGTAATGGGACCCCGACCGTCTCGGGGATGTCGTCCCGGCGCAACACTGTCGCGGTGAGATAGGCCAGACTCCCCGAGACAGGCGGGACGAGCAGCCAGAAGGTGGCGATGCGGCGGTAGGTGTCGAAGACCGGCTCGCCGCCGAGCGAGAGGCCGACGCCGACCATCGCGCCCGTCGTCGCGAACGCCGCCGGAACGGGGTAGCCCGAGTAGATCCCGAACGCCATGAATCCCGTCGCGGTCAGTAGCCCGGCGACGGCTGCGAGCGATGTGATGGCGACACCGTCGATGAGACCAGCGCCGACCGTCTCCGAGATGCTCCCGCCCTGGGTCAGTGCGCCCAGCGCGGCGAGAATGCCGATCAGGAAGGCGGCACGCATCGTCGAGATGGCGTTCGCGCCGATAGCCGGTGCGAAGGGCGGTGAGTTGCTGTTCGCACCGAGTGTCCAGGCCGTCACTAGGCCGGTGATCGTCGCGAGGGCGACCAGCGCCCAGAAGACGACGGTGGTCACCGCGTGTTGGGCCCCTTTGGAGCCTGCCAGTTGCTGCTGTGTGAACGCGACCAGACTATCATTGGCAGCCGTTCACACCCAGTACATAAAATGCCCGCGGCGTCGGCGGCAGAATCCGACGGACTCCGCCTTGCCATGGTTTGTCACCGATGTGGCTAATGTGTGACACCGAAGTCTTTAACGCCTATCCACACCGCTGGTGGGACATGTCACAACGGAGACGCACGTTCATCAGTAGTGTGGGAACCGCAACTGCAATCGGGCTAGCCGGGTGCCTCGGTGGCGATGGCGGTGACGGAAGCGGTGGCGACGGTGGCGACGGTGGCGACACCGACAGCGATGGGAGCGATGGCGGCGACGGCGATAGCGGGCCGGCCGCTCGAATCGGAATGGTGTACGCGACTGGCGGGCTCGGCGACGGGTCGTTCAACGACCAGGCCCAGACCGGTATTATCAGGGCAGCGGACGAGCTGAGCATCGAATACGACGAATCACAGCCGGAAGCGGTACAGGACTTCGGCAGCCTCCAGCAGCAGTACGCACAGTCCTCGAACCCGGACTACGACCTGGTCTGTTGTATCGGCTTCCTGCAGGCGGACGCCCTCACGGAGAACGCCGAGCAGTACCCGGACCAGAACTTCATGATCGTCGACTCCGTCGTCGAGGCGGACAACGTCGGCTCGTACGTGTTCGGCGAGCACCAGGGCTCGTTCCTCGTTGGTCTGATGGCCGCTCGGCTGTCCAGCCAGGACTTTTCGGCCGGAGCCGGCTCCACGCAGGGAGACTCCACGAACGTCGGCTTCGTCGGCGGCGTCGAGGGCGACCTCATCGGCCGCTTCGAAGCCGGCTACAAGGCCGGCGTCAAGCACGCGAACGAGGACATCGACATCCAGACGGCCTACGTCGGGGACTTCAACGACCCCTCCGGCGGCCAGGAGGCGGCCCTCTCGATGTACAACTCCGGCGCGGACATCGTCTACCACGCGGCCGGCAACACCGGGACCGGCGTGTTCCGGGCGGCTCAGGAGGCGGGCCGGTTCGCTATCGGCGTCGACCGCGACCAGTCGGTCACGAAAGACAACTTCAGCGACGTCATCCTCGCGAGCATGGTCAAGCGCGTCGACAACGCGGTGTACACGTCGGTCGAATCGGTCGTCAACGACAACTTCGAGGGTGGCGCGGTGAACACGCTCGGCCTCGAACAGAACGGTGTCGAAGCGGTGTACGGCCAGCAGCTCGGCTCGGAGATCCCGCAGGGCGTCAAAGACGAGGTGTCCGAGGTCCGCCAGAGCATCATCGACGGCGACATCAGCGTGCCGACTGACCCCGGCAACGTCTGAACCGGCCCACTAACCACACGCAGGTACCGCATATTTTTGCCAGACCTGTGGAACCGTGAAGTTAAAACTACGGGCGGATAACCGCTCTGAGTATGGAACAGGCCGTCCACCTCGACGGTATCACGAAGCGGTTCCCGGGGGTCGTCGCGAACGACGATGTCGATCTGGCGGTCGAGAAGGGGACGGTCCACGCACTGCTCGGCGAGAACGGTGCGGGCAAGACCACCCTGATGAACGTCCTCTACGGGCTCTACCAGCCCACCGAGGGGACGGTCAACGTCCACGGCGAGAAACAGCAGTTCGACTCGCCGCGCGACGCCATCGACGAGGGCGTCGGCATGATCCACCAGCACTTCATGCTGGTCGATCCGATGACCGTCACCGAGAACATCACGCTCGGCAACGAGCCC
>Ga0207718_101001_pt1 | contig 17832 bp, 20 predicted proteins | sample A23M2SouthBayCA_FD_187749 | JGI IMG/M metagenome (GOLD analysis project Ga0207718, IMG submission 187749) | Aerobic enrichment media microbial communities from Eden Landing Ponds, California, USA - A23 M2 (SPAdes) | ecosystem: Environmental > Aquatic > Marine > Unclassified | place: Emeryville... | reverse complement strand
GTCGGTATCAGCGGATTGGATATCGGATGCACTCATGGTACTTCCCCTATATCCAATACAGAGTGATAATATTTTCTGTTCGTGATTATGCTCTGTGGAAATCTTTCGGCAAAAAACGCGGCCACGGATGGGGTGCCAGGCCCGAAAGTTTACCTTCAGTACATCCGGTGTCACAGACGTGGACGAAGTCGAGGTCAGCACGGTCGTGTACGTTCCACCCGAAGAGGTGTACGAGTTTCTGCTGGACTTTCCGGGGTACGCACGATACTCGGAGTACCTCGACCGAGTGATGCAGGACGGCGACGGAACGCCGGGCACGAACTACGACCTCGTGTTCTCGTGGTGGAAGCTCTCCTACACCGCTCGGTCGGAGGTGACCGACGTGTCGCCACCGACGCGAATCGACTGGCGCATCGTCAAAGACATCGACGCCGATGGGTACTGGGCGGTCGAGCCTGATCCGGACGGCGTCCCGGCGGACGTGGAGACGGCGTCACGGGTGCGGTTTCACGTCGCGTTCGACCCCGGGTCGGCCTCGGACAGCGCCATCGACCTTCCCCGCTTGGTCTCGATGGACTGGGTTATCGAGAAAGTCAAGCCGCTCATCCGAAAGGAAGCGACCAAAATCGTCGAACGCGTCGTCGAGGACCTCGAAGGACAGGAACGGGACGTTGATCTGAAGATTCACACGGGTCCGGATTCGGTGTAACAGGGCGACGACCCGCTACTCGGGCGTCTCGTAGTCGCCGCCGTACCGGATGAAGAAGTACGCGAGTCCGAGCGTCGCGACCATCACGAACGAGGTTGCCACGCCGAGCGTCTTCGCGCTGTTTGGCACTTCGGGCGGGCCGGAGCTCCCACTACCACCACCGCCGCCGGAGGACTTCGTTGGGTAGTCCGTCCCGACGACGATAGCCCCCTTCATCCCGAGGCTCTCGTGTGGCACACAGACGTAGGGGTAGATGCCGTCCTCCTCGAAGGTGTGTTCGTAGTTGACGCCGGCGCTAGAGACGGCGCTTCCGGAGTCAAGCGGCCCGTCACCGTCCGAGACGACGTTGTGGCCGCCGCCGTTGCCCGTCCACTCGAACTGGACGGTCGCGCCGTTGTCGACGTGAATCGCGGGCGGGCCGAAGCCGAAGGCCCCGCCGTTGGCCTGCACGCCGACCTCCACCGTCGCCGTGTCCTGTCCGGTCGCATCAGCGACTGAGCCGTCATAGTTCCCGACCTGGTCGAGGAACCCGCCGAAATCCGGCGGCCCGCCGCCGCCACCGCCGTCGCCACCTTCGGTGCCTTCCTGTGCGGTCGCGGTGCCTGCAGCGGCCGACACAGCCGTGGCTCCGGCCGCTGTCCGTAAGAAGCCCCGACGGGACACGTCCGCTCTACCGTCTGTCATACCTGACCGTTTGGGACTCCCCGTCCTGAATATGTCGGTTTCGAATAGAGGCAGTCGTCCGTGCGGCGACAGCGCACCAGTCCCCGGTGCCGTGAAACATTTAACGCCGGTAGAACGAAACCACCGGTATGTCTACCGGAAGCCACGGGGTCGTCGGCGGGATCCGCATCGACCTCAACCGCTTACACGAAACGTGGATGGAAATCGTGTATCCGCGCCAGCGAAACGCTAACGACACCGTCCTCGGGACGTGGACGCCAGACTCCTCGGTCGGAATGGCCCTCTACCGCCTCTGGTCTGCGATCGGGGTGCCAGTCATCGCGCTGGTCTATCCACTGGTGCTGTGTGGCGTCGTCCTGCGGTACCAGACCCGTCGTATCGACGGCACGGCGACCCGTCTGGGCGTTGTCGGTGTCGTTCTACTCTCTGTGCTCGTCTGGGGCGGCCTGGCGGCTCTCGCGCGGTTCGAACCGGGGAGTATCGACCTGGTGTCGGGTGGGTTCACCGCTGTCGCTGTCGCCGGCGGGGTTGCGACGCTGTCGGCCGCACTCGCCGTCACCTTCCGACGGGTCGGTGGTCGCGGAACGACGGTCGCACTGGCGTACCCGTTCGCCATGACGGCTATCTTCCTGCCGCCGGTCGTCGCGGCGCTGTACTCGACGACGGTCGCCTCGGTCGTCATTCCAGCAAGCGATTCGCTGTCCCGGTGGTTCCTCTATGAGGTGCTGGCTACTGTCGGTGCCGCCGAGTTCTTCATCCAGAACTTCGACCGGGAAGGCATCGCCTACGTCATCATCTGGCTCGGTATCTCCATCCCGCTGGGGTGGGTGCTCGGCCTGCTGGTGACGCTTGCGGACCTCGTTCGACCGACGGAGTGACCGCAAGGCCAACGTTTAGACGACCCTGGCTCCAGTGACAGACCAGTATTGAATCCGACAAGGCACTTACCGGACACGGTGAAACAGAGTCACCTGACAGGAGAGTTTTCACGCAGATCTAAATCAGTCGACACAGAGCACGTACCGGTCACCGAGTGCACCCGGAATCGGAACAATTCAGGGTAGTGGTGCCTTGACCTCGCGGACCTTTGGACCGAGATGGACTGCTACGGACTGGCGCGGAACTCACCGTGTTTCATTCCGAAGAAGAACGCAATGACCGAGAATACGATCATCGAGGGCAGCACCATCATGAACACCGTCGAGCGACCCATCATAGATGTGAGCGCGACCGTCGCGACGGCGACAATTGCGACGAGTGGGGCTACTGCGGTCACGAAGTCAAAATCCATACATCTGCTTGTAGCCGGACAAATAAATTCTTTAACAAAGCAGAGCAACTGCCGAACCCATTGGTCGGTGCTAGTATGAAACCAACAGCGACCAAGTGCTGGATAGTCCCTCTCTATTCATGATGCCAAAAACATCTCTCCCAGGGCTTGAGACACCGCTTCACCAGATTAGACGTCCCCTCGACGAACGCAAAACGGTGGTCGTCTGTACTGTTCGCTTCGGTGTCCTCGCCGTCAGAACGTTCATGGGTCGATGCCTATAGGCACTATTTTGACGAGCATGGTTGGCCTACTCGTGTTCTGATCACGCTTCCCATCGGCGTCACACACGGCGAGTACCGCGCGACTCGCTAAACGCCTCCGTAACGGACGTTTGACAGACGCTACGACGGTGTCGCGTCGTCCGGCCGAACAACGGTTTCTTCGGGCGCATCCCCATCGGCAACGGCGATATCCGCAATCTCGTCGCCGCCGAACACCACTGTCGCGCCGGCCCGCATTGGCGCAAGCAGTCCGGCGACGACCGCGCCCGCTGTCGTCATCGGTGCCCGGAGCGCGACGGTCGTCTCCGCGTCGATGTCGTAATCGGCGACGACGCGGCCGCTTTCGGCCATGAGTTCGCCGTGCGTGTACGTTCTGTCGGCCGCCAACACGTCGTCCTCGGGCGAAACTTCGCCCGGTGGCTGGAGCGGGTTTTCGCTCCACAACTCCCGCTCGAACTGGGCGATGGTGGGGTCCTCGACCGGGCCGCCGTATGCCAACCCCTTCGTCCCCGGCCCCTGCGTGTAGCGGTCGAGCCAGGCCGCTGGCGCGATAAGCGCCGTCGCATCGACCGCATTCGGCGGGTCCATATCCACGACCGCGCCGTCGAGCGCCGCTGCGAGGAAGGCAAGCAGTGCGTCCGGGGCGTCCCGAAGGTAGCCCGGTCGGTCCTCGTCCGTCGGCTCTTTCGGACCGACGACGACGGCGACCCGCGTCCCGTGCCGGACGCCGTAGTGTCGCAGCAGATTCCCGCCTTTCCAGGCGTTCGTGGCGAAGTCGGAGTAACTGTACGGCGTCGACCGCTCCGGCGAACGAAAGAGCACGCCGTCGCGATTGCGCGCCTGCGCGACGAGATCACCGAGTACCTGCATGTGCCGTCGTTCGGTCCCGGTGATGAAAAACAGCGCGGCCACAAAGCCGATGTAGGTGGCCTCCCCCACGCTCTAGAAATGAAAAGACAGCAACAAGTTGCCGACGTACTCAGGCACAACGACATCGACACGCCGCCCGCCTACCGGCTGCTCGATGTGGTGGCTGAACTCGGCGACATCGCGGCCGAAGTCAACGAAACGACCGGCTACGGCACCGACTCGACGGCGCTGTCGATACGGGAGGACGAACTCGGCGACGCCCTGTTCGCACTGCTCGCGCTGTGTGAACAGCTCGATGTCAACGCCGATGCCGCGCTCTCGGCGGCGCTTGCCAAGTATGAGGGACAGTCTGGCTCAGACGGGACGCCGGCGAGCGGCGACTGACTACAGCGAGTTCTTCAGTTTCTCGAAGAAGCCTTCCTCGACATCGACCTCTTCGCCGCCGGCCTCCGCGAACTGTTCGAGGGCCTCCTTCTGTTCGGCGTTGAGGCTGTCGGGCGTGACGACCTGTACCTGTACGTAGAGGTCACCCCGGCCGCGGCGGCGAAGGCGGGGCATTCCTTTCCCCTCCAGCCGGAACACCTCGCCGCTCTGGGTCCCGCTGGGCACGTCGACTTCGACTTCGCCGTCCAGCGTCGGGACGGTGATGGTGTCACCGAAGACGGCCTGCGGGAACGAGATGGCCTGCTGGTGTTGCAGGTCGTCGCCGTCGCGCTCGAAGTCCGGGTGATCGCGGACGCTCACCTCGATGAGCAGGTCGCCGTTCGGGCCGCCGTTCTCCCCGGGCGCGCCCTCTCGCTCCATCCGGAGCGTCTGCCCGTTGGCGATTCCGGCCGGGATTTCGACTTCGAGGCTCGCGTCGTTCTGGACGACGCCGTTGCCCCGACAGGTCGAACACGTCTCGTCGTACAGCGTCCCCTCACCGTCACATCGGCGACAGGTCGTCCTCTGCTGGACGCGCCCCATCGGCGTCTGCTGGACCTGCGTCGTCTGGCCCTGGCCGTTACACTCAGGACAGGTCTCCGAGTCGGCCCCCGGCGGATGTCCGGCCCCGTCGCAGTCGTCGCAGGCTTCCGGCCGGGTGACGTTCAGTTGCTTCGTCGCGCCGTTGTACGCCTCTTCGAGGTCGATCTCCAGTCGCGTCTGGAGGTCCTGCCCCTGTCGCCGGCGGCTGCCACCGCGCCCGCCGCGGCCACCGCCGCCGAAGAACTGGTCGAAGATGTCCTGCATATCGAAGCCACCAGCGCCGCCGCCGAACGGGTCCCCGCCCATCCCGCCGCGGCCGCTGCCACCGCCAGCGCCGCCGCGCTTCTCGGCCTGCTCGAAGCGCTCGTGGCCCATCTGGTCGTACATCTGGCGCTTCTCCTCGTCGGTAAGGACCTCCTTGGCTTTCTTGGCTTTCTTGAACTTCTCCTCGGCGTCGGGGTCGTCGCTCACGTCCGGGTGGTATTCCCGGGCTTTCTCTCGATAGGCCTCCTTGATCTCGTCTTCGGAGGCGTCCCGAGAGACACCCAGTATCTCGTAGAAATCCTGACTCATTCGTTGTAGGATGGGTAGACGATTGAGACACTTCAAAAGAACGGGTTCCCGACCACCGGTACCGCTGTCTCGAACAATTCGATACCGGAATCACGCGGACAGACGTCACACGATACCGAGTTCCGGGACGAAGACGGTGGCAGCGAGCACGGTCCCGAATACGAGAATCGCCGCGACACGGAGGACACCGGCTCCCCGTCGGTGCCGTTTCGGGAGCGCTTCGGCAACGCCGGACAGGGCGGCCCCGACCGCCATTCCGAGCAGCCAGCCACTCGAAGCGGCGTCGCCGACGCTCCAGGCGTACGCGTAGAGACTGAGAAAGACGAGTGCGCCGGAGAACTGGACGAGTGTCTGCGGTCGGCCGGACGGCTCGCTGAACACAATTTCGGAGACGACGGAGGGCATCAGACGGATACTCTCACTCGGCGTACAAATAGAACGGTGCCAATTCGAACAGCCAGAACCGCGGGCGACGACCGTGACAGTCTCGCTGCTCGTGGGAAGACATCGACACGGGCCGGCTACGCCGGCATCCGGACCGTACCGGGGCGCTTATTTCCGTCCCGCGGGAGAGTTCGGGCAATGAGTCCTGAGTCGTCGCGCGGTCGAGGTCTCGTCACGGTCGAGCGGGTCGCCGTCTGGGGACTCGCGGCGCTGGCCGTCGCCGGACTGGTCGCGCTCGTCGTCGGTCCCGGCGCGGACCTGCGGACATCGGCCCCGTCGGTCACCATCGACGGCGAGTTCGACGCCGAGGCGGGGGTGGTCACGCTCACCCACGCCGGCGGGGACCGGCTCACGGACACCAGCACGCACGCGGTGGAGATCGTCGTCACTGACGCCGACCGGAACCGGTCGACTACGCTGACGTGGGCCGGGGCGGACCAGTTGCCCGTCGACTCCGGCGATACGGTCGTCGTTGACGACCCGCGCGTGGACGCGGACGGGGACGGTAACTACCTCGACGGCGACGTCTCCGTCGGTTTCTTCCTCGACAGCGGCGACACCGTCGCAGTACGGTGGACAGGACGCCCACTCGGTGCGCCGGACGAGCGAACGACGACGCTCGGCACGGTAACGCTCGGAAACGAGACCGGGTGAGAGGCGCACACCTCCTACAGTATCTCGGTTCTGCGAATCTTCACGGCCGTCTGTGCTGTCTGTTGACACATGGCAACTGACGAAAGCTATCAAGCAGTGGTCCCGCAAGACCGTCTCCGGAATGAGACGCCGGTTGTCGAACAGGTCGGCGGGCGGTCCATCGCCTTCTTCGCCCACGATGACCGCGTGTATGCGGTCGACAACCGGTGTCCCCACATGGGCTTTCCCCTCTCCGAGGGGACGGTCGACGACGGCCTGCTCACCTGCCACTGGCATCACGCGCGGTTCGAACTGGCCTGTGGCGACACGCTCGATCCCTGGGCTGACGACGTCCAGACGTTCCCCGTCGAGGTCCGGGACGGCACGGTGTTCGTCGACCCAGACCCCGAACCGGACGTGCCGCCCGCGACCCACTGGCGCAACCGACTCGCTGACTCGCTCCAGCAGAACCTCGACCTCGTGGCCGCCAAGGCCGTCATCCACCTTGACGACCTCGGCGAGGGGTTCGAGACGCCGCTGTCGACGGCGCTAGATTTCGGCATCACGTACCGTTCGATGGGCTGGGGCCGCGGGCTGACGACGCTTGGCGCAATGGCGAACCTCTACGACGACGTGGCCCACGACGAGAAGCTCCGGGCGATGTACGTCGGCGTCACCGCAGTAGCCGACGACTGCGCCGACGAGCCGCCGCCGTTCCCGCAGTACGAACTCGGCAACGACGACCTCTCGAAGTCCCGCCTGAAGTCGTGGTTCCGAGAGACCTGCGAGGTGCGGGACAGCGACGGCGCACAGCGCTGTCTCCGAACTGCCGCGAGCGTCCTTCCACCCGTCGACGTAGTCGAGATACTGCTCGCGGCGGCGACGGACCACCTGTATCTGAACGCTAGCCACACGCTGGATTTCGTGAACAAAGCCGTCGAGACGCTGGACCACGTCGGCTGGGACCGCGCCGACGACGTGCTGGCGTCGACTGTAGACCAGTTCACCGACGCCACGCGGAGCGAGGAACGGTCCCAGTGGAGACAACCCGTCGACGTGGCACAGCTGTGTTTCGATGCCCATAGGGCGCTTCCTGACCTCGTCGCCGCCGGCGAGGGTCAAACCTGGGACCGCCCCGACGACTTCGTCGAGACGCTCCTGCAGGCCGACCCCGAAGCCATCGTCGACGCGCTCCGGGACGCCATCCGATCGGGCGCGACCGCCGAGCAACTGACGCGGGCCGTCGCGCTCGCGGCGACGCGGCGGGTGGCCCAGTTCGGGACGAGCAACGAGTTCTCGGACTGGAACACCGTCCACCACACGTTCAGCTACGCCAACGCCGCCCACGCGCTCGCGGCCCGAACCGACGCGACCGAGGCCTTCCGGCCGTGTTTCGACGGCGCGATGTCGGTGTACCTCGACCGGTTCCTGAACTCCCCGCCCGCGCCGCTGCCCGAACCCGGCGAGTCCGACCGCGACCCGGCGTCCATTCGCGAGGACCTCCTGGGAACCTTCGACGAACAGGGCCGCGTCGACGACGCCGGGGCGCTCGTCAGCGAGCACTTCGACGCGGGCGGGACCGTCACAGCCCTCCAGCGGACGCTCGCGGAAGGGCTGTTGCGCGAGGACGCGGGCTTTCACGAACTGCAGCACCTGGAAGCTGCTATTCGACAGACTGAGCACGCCGCGACTCCGGCGGAGCGACGGCTTTCGCTGGTTGCGACAGCCCGTTACCTCGCCGCTCACTTCCCGACGCGACGGGAGCGAAACCAGACGTTCGACATCGCCCGCCGTCTGTTCCGTGGCGAGAAACTTCACGGGAGCGGGGCCACACCGGACCGGACGGGCTAACTAATCCGGCGTCCCGTCGATATCGGCGGTACCGTTGCGGTGCGGTCACGAACGGGCGTGCTCTGTGCGGACATACACGTCCCCGGTGCCGGTCACGGTCACCGCGTACTCGCCCAGCTGAAAGGAGAGCGATACGGCGCTGTCCGGGGCTGACGCATGCACAAACAGTTCATCGAGCGCGTCCGGATCGAGTGTTTCGATGAGCGGTGAAAGCTCTATGGCCTCCCGGTCGGCCGCGGTTGCGACCGTCTGAACGACGGCCACCGATGGTGAGACGACGTCCCAGTCGAACTCCGCGTGGAGGCTGTCTGGATCGTCAGATATCCGGCCGGGCCGCTTGTCGGACCCACTCATTACTAAAAATATGTCTATCTATCATATTAATTCTACTGTCAATTTATTAGTTGGAATTGTGATGTAGAAAACGACTACCTGTTATCCGAGTAAACACCGGTGCCGTATTCGCGACCAATCAATAACGACCGTGTATTATAAATTTACACTGACACAATAGCTATTCGATATACTTGTTTTTTTCAGGGAGACAGCTTGGCCTGAGCAGTGCGATTGCACCTGAAATACGGTCTCTGGCATGACTGCCGCGGTGGATTTGCCATAACGGTCGTCGATGGAGCCAGGCCGAAACCCGTCGCTTGCCGTCTGTCGGTGCGGTTTTGTGAAAGTAACACGCAGCAGATGTGGTTGGGACACATAGAGTGCTGCGTGCCAACTACTCATAGTCCGGACCCATGTATAACAGTTGTGTGATTAATTGAGTAAACAAAAATGTAGTGTTGAAATAACGTAGACACCGATCATCGAGTACAACTACTGTGAGCCCGTTCCGTCACTGTACGGTCCGAACTGCCCACCGAACAACGCTAATTAGGATGATAGCCGACAGTGTGACAGTAACAACGTCTTTTACCTGTGGGCGTCATCTCTCCACATATCCTCGGTTACCACCGAGATGAAGGTTGGGACACATGACATCTGATGCAACACACGAAGAGGCGGTTAGTTTACTCCAGGAGTTGGGCCTGAAAGAGTATGAGGCGAAGTGTTTTGTCGGACTCTCTCGGATGTCCAGCGGCACAGCGAAGGGACTGAGTGAAGTGACAGAGGTCCCGAGAACGCGCGTCTACGACGCCGTCCGGATTCTCGAAGCGAAGGGGCTGGTCGAGGTCCAGCATTCGAGCCCCCAGCAGTTCCGGGCTGTCCCGCTCTCCGAGGCCACCGAAACGCTCCGCGACCAGTACGAAGAGCGCGTCGAACGCCTCCAGTCCGCACTGCGCGAGATGGGAGGCATCGAATCCGACGACGACGAGGCCGAGCTGCAGGAGGTCTGGTCGCTTTCCGGGTCCGACGCTATCGAGAACCGTGCCGCGGCAATCATCGAGGAGGCCACTGACGAAGTGGTCCTCGTCATCGGTTCCGACGCGGTCCTCACTGAGCCGCTGATCGAGCAACTCAATTCGCTCGATACGGACACCGACCTCATCGTCGGGACCGGGTCCGCTTCGATACGGGACCGTGTGGAACAGGAAATCCCACGCGCTACCACGTTCCTGTCGGAACTGGACTGGCTCCACGGTGAGATGACGCCCGAGGAGGACGCCGCCGTCGGGCGACTCCTGCTCGTCGACCGGTCGGCGTTGCTGGTCAGTTCAATCGACCCGCCGACGGGCGACGAACAGGCCATCTTCGCGACCGGACTCAGAAACGGACTCATCGTCATCGCGCGCCGCCTCCTCTCGCAAGGCGTTGTCGAAATGACACCAATAGAACAGGATTAGCGAACAACCCAGTTCGGGGTTTTCGTCGCTCCCATTTTTCACTCGCAGTAATTCTCGGAGAGGAACGCAAGTAGCGGTCGGACTCGCTCGTACTCCGGGCCACGCGTTACCCAGTGGGTTTCCCGATCCCATTCGATGAGCCCCATCTCCGCCAACTTCGGGAGATGCCGGTGATAGAGGGCCGCCGGGATCGCCGGCTCTCCTACTGGTGTCCGACCGCCGTCAAACTCCGAGACGGATGGCCGCCACCGCTCCGCGTCACGTAACGCGAATAGTATCTGACGGCGGTCCTCGTGTCGCACCGCGTCGAGTTGGCGCTCCTGTGGCTGGATTCGCTCCTGATTGCTCACTGCGCGGCCATACGCCCGTCTATCTGATATATATGCACTATTTTCATTATCACTGACTGTTTTGATTATCAGGGTAACTAATGCCGGGCTACCTCTACTAACACTTCGAATATAGCTGTATCAGCATCGGAACAGCGATGTACTCACTGTTAGCGATGATCACCTCAACATGATGGATATCAGCCATGCACTGAATTGATAATATTTCTGACCCAATTCGACCGCTTCGCGAACCCGACACCACTCCGCAGGCCCGTGCACTCGGCTTCAGTACTCTTGTCCGGTTAAAAATCCGTGCAGCTTGCCCTGTGGGAGTCCGGCAGATCACGTCTGACAGGGTGGTGAAAACGACTTATTCTTTTCTTCGTCGTCTTCGAGGCGTGAGCGGAGCGAACGTCTCGAAACACCGGAAGATATCGCTTCGCTCATCTTCCGAGCCGACGACTCGGCCTCGTCCTGCTAGTCCTCGTCCTCGTCGTCGACGTCCTCGAAGTCGGCGTCGACGTACTCTTCGCCCTGCTCGGCCGCGCCGCCTGCTGCGCCACCTGGCCCGGCAGCTCCGCCGGGACCGGCTGCGCCGCCCGGACCAGCGCCCGCAGCGCCGCCGGCGGCCTGCTGGGCCTGCTCTTGGTACATCTGCTTGCCGATCTCCTGCAGTTCCTCGCTCAGGGTCTCGGTGACTTCCTCGTAGTCCTCCTTCGTAGCGTCCTCGTCTTCGAGGACTTCCTCGACGTCCTCGATCTTCGCCTCGATGTCGGACTGGAGGTCCTCGTCGATCTCCTCCTCGTTTTCGTCGAGGAGCGTCTCGGCACGGCGGACGGAGGCTTCGGCCTCGTTGCGCGCCTCGATGCGTTCCCGGCGCTGTTCGTCCTCTTCGGCGTGCTGTTCGGCCTCCTGTTGCATCTCCTCGATCTGGTCGTCGGAGAGGCCGGCACCGCCCTCGATGGTGATGTCCTCCTTGTTGCCCGAGCCCTTGTCCTCGGCTTCGACGTTGACGATGCCGTTCTCGTCGATGTTGAACGACACCTCGATCTGGGGCGTGCCCGCGGGGGCCGGCGGGATGCCGGAGAGCGCGAACGCGCCGAGCAGTTCGTTCTCCTCGGCTATCTCACGCTCGCCCTGGAAGACGCGGATCTGGACCTGCGTCTGGTTGTCCTGGGCGGTCGTGAAGATCTTCGACTCCTCGGTCGGAATAGTCGTGTTCTTCTCGATGAGTCGCTCGAACAGGCCGCCCTTGACCTCGACACCCAGCGACAGCGGCGTCACGTCGAGCAGGACGATGTCGTCCACGTCGCCCGAGAGGACGCCGGCCTGGATGGCCGCGCCCAGCGCGACGGCCTCGTCGGGGTTGACGTTCTTCTTCGGCTCCTGCCCGGTCATCTCCTCGACCTGGTCCTGCACCTGGGGCATCCGCGTCGAACCGCCGACGAGGATGACCTCGTCGATGTCGCTCTTGGTGTAGTCCGCGTCAGCAAGCGCCTGCTCCGTCGGCCCGACGGTTCGCTCGATGAGGTCCTCGGTGAGCGATTCGAATTTGGCGCGCGTGATCTTTTGTTCGAGGTCAAGCGGCCCGTCGTCCGTGGTCGCGATGAACGGGAGGTTGATGCGGGTCTCCTTGCGCGAGGAGAGTTCGATCTTGGCTTCCTCGGCGGCCTCGGTCAGCCGCTGGAGGGCCTGCCGGTCGTCGCGGAGGTCGATGCCGTGTTCGGCCTCGAACTCGTCGGCGAGGTAGTCGATGATGGCGTGGTCCCAGTCGTCGCCACCGAGGTCGTTGTCCCCGTTGGTCGCGACGACCTCGTAGACGCCCCCGCCCAGGTCGAGGATGGACACGTCGAAGGTCCCCCCGCCCAGGTCGTACACGAGGACGGTCTGGTCGGATTCGTCGTCGAGCCCGTAGGCCATCGCGGCCGCGGTCGGCTCGTTGACGATGCGCTCGACCTCGAAGCCGGCGATCTCGCCGGCGTCCTTGGTCGCCTGGCGCTGTCGGTCGTTGAAGTACGCCGGGACCGTGATAACGGCCTTTTCGATCTCGTCGCCGAGGTACTCCTCGGCGTCGTGTTTGATCTTCTGGAGGATCATCGCCGAGACCTGCTCGGGCGTGTACTCCTCCCCGTCCAGTTCCACCGTGTAGTCGTCTTCGCCCATGTGGCGCTTGATCGACTGGATGGTCTGATCGGGGTTCTTTACGGCCTGATTCTTCGCCGGTTTCCCGACAAGCCGCTCGCCGTCGTCGAACGCGACGACAGAGGGTGTCGTCCGCTCGCCTTCGCCGTTGACAATGATTTCGGGGTCGCCACCTTCCATGACCGCGAACGCGCTGTTCGTGGTCCCGAGGTCGATACCCAGAATCTTGTTGCTCGCCATCTTACCCGCTCATAGCGGATTGGGCCGGTTAAAAGTTGCTAGATGTACTGATTAGAAAAGCGGTCAACAACCCCTCCTCCGGGCGGTTTCATACCCGGTTGCGTTCCCTGACCGGTGATTATTTAATGTACCGCAATACGACCGCTATACCGCCGGGTTGCCCGCTACTCCTCGCTCTCGCTGACGGTCACCTGTGCCTCTCGCAACACTTTGTCGGCCATCTCGTAGCCCGGACGGTGGACATCAGCGATGGCTCCGTCCGGCTGGTCGCTGTCGACGCGGGCGAGCACCTGATGCTGTGTCGGGACGACGTCTCCGCCCGGGTCGGGGTCGATAACCTCGACGTTCTCGGCGTCGAGTACGTCGTCAAGCTGACGCAGCGTGGACTCGACCCCGCCCCTGATGTCCGTATCCTCGTCCTGTTCGAGCGCCCGCTCCAGATTGTCCCGGACGTCGAGCAGGCGCGTCACGAGGTCCTCGGTTGCGCGCTTTTGCTCCTGTTCCCGGCGCTTGTCCATCCGCTTCTTGTAGTTCTGGAACTCCGCCTGCTTGCGCTTGAGCTTCGACTCCAGTTCTTCGATGTCGTCGTCCTGTTGTTCGACCTGCGACTCGAGACTGTCAACGCGTGTTCGCAGCGCGGAGAGTTCCCGAGCGATGTCGTCGGGGTCCGATTCGGCGACCCGGTCGACCAGGTCGTCGTCGACGTCGAACTCGCCCAGCTCAACCTCATCTGCGGAGACATCCTCGGGCGCGTCCTCGAAACCCGCGTCGCCGTCCGCTTGCGCCTCGCTCGCGGTCGACTCCTCCGTCGCGGCCGTGTCGTCGGTTGCGTCCTGCTCGGTCATACCCGATAGAAGTCGTCACGTGGATAAAAGGATTCAGAAACGGTGCGACGATGACACTGCCCACCGAAACCGGCGTCACAGGAGGAAGCTGACGACCATCAGGACGAGGAACACGACGACGAGTATCTTCGCGATTCGCATGCTGAGCCCCGCCACGCTCCCCAGGCCGGCCAGTCCGGCGACGACAGCGAGGACGAGAAACAGCAGCGCCAGTTCGAGGAATCCGCCACCGGGCTGGAGCGGGACCGCAGTTAGTAGGTGGTTCATGTCGTTGTGTACCGCCCCATCCCGGTTTATTATGGATCCACTAATCAGGGGCCGATGGCGAACGCGCCGGGGTCGTACTGGAACCGTGTTCGATAGGCCCCCCATTCCCCGAGTTCCTCTAGTCGGTACTTCGCAAAGGGCGGGTTCCGAACCAGTTCCAGCTCCGCGAGCCGCTCCCGGACCGGGTCGAAAAGCGCCGCCCAGTCGAGCTCCCGGAGTGATTCGTCCGGGTTCTCCTCGCTCGCGGTGAAGGTTAGTCCGTCGTCTGTTCGCTCGATGGTCCCGTACTGGTACCGGCTCCAGACGGTGTACTCCCCGAACGGCACGCTTTCGGTGGGTGGTGGCGAGCGACGGTACTGCGCCTGGAACCGCTGATGTGTCTCGTCGCCGCCCCATAGCACACCGCGAGTAAGGAGCTTGATTCGGCGTTTTGCGTCCACGCCGCTGTTGTAGACGATACGTGCGTGTTCGTACTCGCTGGATCGGAACTGCTCAGCGACGCCGTCGGTGTGGTGGATATCGATCTCGTACTGATACGGTAGCGGCGTCCGGCTCGCGCGTTCGAGTACCGAGACCGTCTCCCCGCCCCGACGCAGGTCGTCGTGCGGCCCCGTTCCACGCCACTGCGCCGGATCGGCCTCGTCTGGGTCGACCCACCGGTCCATGCTAGCAATATGCAGGAAATCAACTTAGCTTTTCGCGCGGTTACGGTCCGACTCAAACTAACACGCGGTCGAGTTCGACAACGAGGCCGCGCTCGGCGTCCGGGTCGCCGACGAGCGTCCCCAGACAGACCGCTGTGCCGTCGGGTGTGACACAGACGACCTGGGAATCTATCTCGGGCGTCGCTTCGCCCACTTCGGCCGGCCCGGCTCCGATAACGCCCGGCGCATACACCGGCGCGCCCTCAGCGACTTCGCGGGCCGCACTCGGTGCAATCGTGACCCGCGGCAGGTGGCCCAGCGCGCGCTCGGCCGGCTGGACAATCTCGCGCACCCGCGACTCGTCACCCTCTTCGGCGAACGCCAGCGCGTCGACGAGGTCGTGCATCGTCGAAAGCGACGCATCGTCGAAGGTGCCGGTCGCCGTCCGGCGGAGGTCGCCCATGTGTGCGCCGGTCCCCGCCGCCAGCCCGATGTCGTGACACAGTTTCCGGATGTACGTGCCCGAAGCGCACCGGACCCGCAGCAGCAGTCTACGGTCCCCTTGTTCGAGGATGTCCAGCGAGTGAATCCGTCGGGCGCGCAGTTGTCGCTTGACCGCGCTCTTCCGCGGCGGCTTCTGATAGATGTCGGTCTCGAACTCGGCGACGATGTCCGCAACGTCGGCCGGGGCCTGGTCGTGGAGTTCGAGCACTGTGACGTACTCCTTGACGGCGTCGTCGAACACTTGCGCCATCCGGGCGGCGTCGCCGAGCAACACGGGAAGACAGCCGGTCACCTTCGGATCGAGGGTCCCGCCGTGAGCGACCCGGTCCTGGCCGGTGGCATCCCGAATCCAGGCTGCGACCTGGTGGGCCGAGGGTCCCGGCGGCTTGTCGAGGTTGACGACGCCGAAAGAGCGAAGCGAATCGAGATCCCGTTCGTCGGGCGGGGCACGGAGCGTCATCTGCTCAGAACTCGTACCGGATGTTCTCGACCGGTGCCTTCCCCTCGTCGCCATCGGGACTGTAGGACTCGACGGCGTGCAGGGTGACGCTCAGGACGCCCTGTGGGTCCCAGCGGGCGGTGTTGACCGACAGGTCGTAGATAGAGAGGTCGTCGAAATCGATGTCGTAGTAGTCGCTGTAGCGCTGGGCCTCGCTGTCACCGCGTTCACGCGTCTCCGTCTTGGCCTGCTCGAAGGGCTTGTTCTCCCGCGTCGCGATGCGGTCGGCGCGCACGTCGAGCGGCGCGGTCAGCCACAGTTTCATGTCGGCGTACTCGCCCGCCATCCAGCCGGCGAGACGGGACTCCAGTACGAGGTCGTCGCGCTCGGCGGCGATGTCCCGGAGCCGGCGGTCCAGATCGCGGTCGATCTGGTCGTCCTCCTCGGCGGCTTTGTTCAGTTCGAGCGGTGTCATCCCGCGTTCTTCGGCCAGCGAGCGGAAGATATCGCCGCCGCTGACGTGCTCGTAGTTCAGGGCGTCGGCCAGGCTCTTGGCAAGTGTGCTCTTGCCGCTGCCGGCCGGGCCGGAGACGGTAATCAACATAGAGGTGTTCGGGGGGCCCCGATAGAAAGGGCTGTCTCTTCGCGCCTACCCGGTCGGCGTCGTCTCGACGTTGAGCGCCTTCCGGATGATCTGGGTGAACGATAGCGAGCACAGGAAGTACCAGACAATCCAGGCCTGAATCGGGCCGGCGACGCTGTTGCTCCACGCTTCGACCTTACCGAAGATGGGGAGCGTAATCACCGGACTCGCGTCGACGCCGGCTCCGAAGACGATCCAGTAGAGCCAGAGGAACAGCGGGATGTTGACCAGCATGATCCACACCATCGGGCGGAACTGCTGTTTGAACATGCCCATCTGGTCGGTCATCAGCTCCATCTGCTCCTCTTCGAGCCGGTCCAGTGCCTCCTGGTCGTCGCGTTCCTTTGCGGCTTTGCGGCGTTCTTTCAGGTCCTCCATCTTCTCCTGGTGGTCGCCCATCCCCGACATATCCATGAGGTTGTCCTGCAGAATCGTCGAGGTAGTCCCGGTGATGATCGCCAGTACCAGGATAACGACGTAGAACGGCAGCATGTCGTTGAGCGGCCCGAGGAAGATGTCGATGAACCCGCCCGCGATGACGTCGCGGACGGAGGTCATGGAGTAGCCGGCGAACAGGCCGAGCGTCCCGAGGCCGGCGAGCTTGTCCCACTTCGACCAGCCGCTGTCCTCGTCACCGTCGCTCGGGGCCGCGTCGGACTCTTCGAGCGCCTCGCGGACGCCCTCGGGGTCGTCGATGACGAAGCCCTCGCCGTCGGCGTCGATGAGCAGGCCGGACTCGATGAGTCGGCCCCATTCGCCGCTCGTGAGGTCGTCGCTCACGTCGCTCCAGGTGACGGTCCCGTTCTCTTCGGCCGCAGCGAGCACCGTCGAGAGCGCGTCGGTCATTGCCTCGCCGTCTTCGGCGAGTCGTTCTACCTTCGGCGCGGTACGTGCCATTGTGTGTGCTTGAGGTGCGACGGCATATCAACGTTTTACTCTGGCTGTCTCGCCGGCATCGGCCTCGAACGGCGGTCCCGGCCGGCTTCAGGCTGTCTGCGCGTCGACGGCGTCCCGGATGTCGTTCCAGACCCCGTCGGGCGTCTGCTCGCCGTCGATGGCGACGAAGCCGTCGTGGTCCTCGTAGTGGTCGATGACCGGCGCGGTGTTGTCGTCGAACACGTCCAATCGGTTGCGGACGGACTCCTCGTTGTCGTCGTCGCGCTGGATGAGTTCGCCGCCGCACTCGTCACAGACGCCCTCTTCTTCGGGCTGGTTGAACTCGACGTGGTAGTTCGTTCCGCAGTCGTCACAGACCCGCCGTCCCGTGAGTCGGTCGACCAGTTCCTCGCGGGAGACGTCCAGCGAGAGGATCACATCGAGGTCTGTCATCCCTTCGAGTTCCTCGGCCTGGTCGAGATTGCGCGGGTAGCCGTCGAGGACGAACCCGTCGGCCTGGGAAAGCGCCTCCTCGACGATGGCGTTGACGACCGCGTCCGGAACGAGGTCGCCCGCTTCCATGTACTCGCGGGGCGTGTCGTACTCGGTGTCCATGTCGCTGATGTCCATGTCCTTGTTCGCCCGGAGCGCGTCGCCTGTCGTGACGTGTTCGACGCCGTACTCCTCGGCGAGGTTGGCGCTCTGAGTTCCTTTACCGGCTCCCGGCGGCCCGAGAATCAGGATTCGCGGATTCGACATAGGCAGGGTTTCCCAGGGGTCCGTTAAATGGTTGTCCAAATCCTGCCGGCGGGTCGCGCTA
>Ga0207718_100995_pt1 | contig 17931 bp, 16 predicted proteins | sample A23M2SouthBayCA_FD_187749 | JGI IMG/M metagenome (GOLD analysis project Ga0207718, IMG submission 187749) | Aerobic enrichment media microbial communities from Eden Landing Ponds, California, USA - A23 M2 (SPAdes) | ecosystem: Environmental > Aquatic > Marine > Unclassified | place: Emeryville... | reverse complement strand
TGGCCTCGCTCTCGGGGTCGGCGATCCACCCCAGGTCGATGAGCGTCTTCGTGATGATCGCCGACGAGGAGATGTAGACGATACCGGCGAGAAAGAGCGATTCGATGGGTGAGAACCCCAGCAGGATCCCGAGGACGAGTCCGACGCCGCCGTTGACGACGAGGTCCACGACGCCCGCCCCGAGTACCCGGTCGCGGGCGGCGGCCAGCCGTTCGAGGTTGAACTCCAGCCCGATGAAAAAGAGGAGGAAGACGATCCCCAGTTCCGCCAGCAGGTCGACGAACTCGCGGCTCTCGACGAGGACGAAATCGACCCCGAACAGCGTCGGGACGTTCGGACCCACGAGGACGCCGGCGACGAGGTACGCGGGGATCACCGACTGGCCGAACCGGGAGGCGAGCCCGCCCCCCAGCGCGAGCACGACGAAGACGACCCCTGCCTGGAGGAGGAGATCCGGTGCCGCCATCGACTCAGGCGTCCGGATCCGGTCCGGAGTCGGCCGTCGAACCCCCGACCAGGGTTTGCAGTGCCTCGTGTTCCTCTCGCGTGCCGAGCGCGACCAGCAGGTCGCCGGGTTCGAGGGTGACGTCCCCACCGGGGTTGGCGATGGTGTCGGGACCCCGCTGGATCGCGATGACCGAGACACCCGTCTCGACGCGAACGTTCGTGTCCGCCAGTTCCCGACCGGTGACCGGCGAGTCCTCGGCGAGTTCGATCCACTCGATGATAGCGTCGCCCAGCGGGACCGACAGCTCCCCCGTGTCGACGGATTCGAAGTGTGCGCCCGTGAGGATCGACCCCAGCTGGCGGGCTTCCACAGCTGTGAGGTCGAAGACGCTCTCGCTGTCGGCCTCGGGGTCCGCGCGACGGAACACCTCGCGACGGCCGTCGTGGTGGTGGACGACCACGGCACGCTCGCCGCCGCCGAGTTCCACCTCGAACTTTCGACCCACGCCGGGGATGTCCGTCTCGTAGACTGTCATGTCCCGATGTTCGGGTGGTTCCGACATAAGCGTGGACCGGAAGCAGGCCAGAAACGAGCTCGCATCGAGACGCACCGACTGTTAGTTCACCGGAAATCTGAGGAGCGCACCGACGCCGAACGTCTCGCCGAAGCGTGCGCCGCGGTCGGAGCCGTCAGTGACGACGACCGCCCCGCCACCCTGTTCGGCAACGGCCGTCTCGACTCGTTCGCGAGTGTCGGACGCGACATCGGCCGAGACGAGCGCGGTGTCGACGGCGCCGTACTCGGCTGCTCGCAGGACGTCCTCGACGCCGTAGGCGACCGGGTCGTCGTCGCGGAGTCGGCCGAAGAAGTCGTCGACGTGTTCGCGGACCGCGCGCTGTTCGGCGTCGAGGAGTTCGGCCTGTGCCGCGTCGACGAGGTCGTACAGACCCGGTTCGGTCGCGTACTCGACGCCGTAGGTCCCGAGCAACCGGTCGCGGAGCCGGTGGTCCAGGTAATCGCCGTCGACGAACTGCTGTGCAGTGCCCATCGACCCGCCGACGACGACGCCGGTGACCGAGTCGCTGTTCGCGCCGTTCCCGTCGGCGTTCGCGCCGTTCCCGTCGCTATTCGTGGCTTTCCCGCCGGCGTCCCCGAGGAACGACTCTCTGGCCGTGACGCCGACTTCCTCGAAGAACTCGTGGACCTGTCGGGCGCGCTCGCGTTCGAAGCGCTTGGCGGACTGGCCGCCCGCCCGCGAACTCCCCATGACCTGACTCTCGAAGGTCCTGTCCGGGACGACGCGGTCGCCGACGAGTCGACCGACGGCGGCCCGGCCGCGTTCGACGACGACCAGCCCGAAGGTTTCGCCGGGCGCGACAGTCGCTCGCACCGGGTCGAGGTGAAAGCGGTCGTCACACCGGTAGGTGCTCTCGGTGATCGGTTCGGGCAGGTCGTCGAAGACGGCGGAGACGAGATCGCCGTCGACGACGCCGGCACAGACTGCGAGTCCACAGTCCGGTGTCGTTTCGTAGGGCCGAAGCAGTCGCTGAATGCGTTTCAGGGCCTGGCGGACGCGCGTTCTGGTGCGTTTTGCCCTGATGTTCTCGGCGGCGGCGTGTTCGCGAGCGACCCGCTCACGGGTGGCGGCGAGCGAGTCACCGGCGGGGACCGTCACCGTGACGAGTTCCGTGCCGGCGCCGTCGGTCGATTCGAGCTGTTCGATACGGTCGCGGAGCGTGGCGTGTGACATTGTGGTGGTGGGTGTCGGATAGTCGGGAAGCACTACCGTGCTGTGGCCCGAGATGGGCCTCACGAGGCCTCGAGGGCCGTCACCACCGTCTTCAACGGAAGAAATCGGAGTCGCCACTCACGACCGCGGCGACGACGTGCGCCGCCGCGTCGGATCCGCGACCGCCCGCCTTCGACGGGCGACCTGGCTGTGAGTGGTTCATACCACCAGCGAGAGACGGTAAACGGAAAACCGTTCTGTGAGTATGTGAATCGATGACAATCAGTGAGAGAAGAGAGGACACCGGTCGTCAGTACCAGCCCCGGCGCCGGACGACCGTCCGGGTCGCGAGCAGTCCGCCGACGAACACGAGCGCGTAGATCCCCCACGGCGTCGGATCGTAGTAGGAGTCGCCGCCCTCCCAGTAGATGGGATGAGTCCTGACCTGGTAGAGTGTCCCTTCGTACCGCACGCCGTACCTGACGGTCTCCATGCCGTCGATGCGGGCGGTACCGAGCCCGTTCTCGTCTCTGACGGCTTCCTCGATCCCGGCCCGCTGTCGCTCGGGCAAGTCGGCGAAGTCGCGCACTGGTCCGTAGACGGCAGTGGCATCGACGCTGGCGTCGGAGTCAGCGACCCGTTCGACGCTCACGCGGTGGACCGGGTCCGGCGGTTGGTACAGGACGGCGAAGACGACGAGCACGACGACGGTCACCTCGATAACCGTGTCGGCAACCGGACCGCCCATGGCTCGAACGTGTGAGCCGTCCGGGATAAGTTTCCAGGTGGATCGATGGACTACTTCCACCGTGGTACCTGAACCCTTAACAGCGGGCGCGGCCAACGAATCCGCAATGGCAGCTACCGACGAGGGTGACGGAGACGAGGCGTTCGTCTCCGGGCCGTTGCTGGTCGACGGCGTCCTGGAGGACCGGCGCTACCAGCGCCGACTGGCCGACGCCGCGCTGGAGGGACACACCCTGGTCTGTCTCCCCACCGGCCTCGGGAAGACGACCGTCAGCCTGCTGGTGACCGCCGAGCGACTCGCCGGCGAGGTCATCAACAAGTCACTGCTCCTGGCGCCGACCAAGCCCCTCGTCACCCAGCACGCCGAGTTCTACCGGGCCGCCCTGGAGGTCCCCGACGACGAGATCGTCGTCTACACGGGCGAAACGCGACCAGACGACCGCGCCGAGCTCTGGCAGAGCGCGCGCGTCGTCGTCGCAACCCCCGAAGTCGTCGAGAACGACCTGGTCGGGTCCCGTATCGACCTCTCGGACGTCGTCCACTGCACCTTCGACGAGTGTCACCGCGCGACCGGCGACTACGCCTACACCTACATCGCCGAGCGCTACCACGAACAGGCGCGGGACCCCCTGGTGACCGGGATGTCCGCCTCGCCGGGCGACGACGAGGAGTCGATCCTGACCGTGTGTGCGAACCTCGGTATCGACAGCGTCGAGGTGATGACCGAGAACGACGCCGACGTCGCCGAGTACACCCACGACACCTCCGTCGACTACGAGCGCATCGAACTCCCAGAGACTGTCGTCGAGATCCGCGACGCGCTCCAGGACGTGATCCGGGACCGGCTGACGAAGCTCAAGGAACTGGGTGTGACGAACAAGACCGCCCCCGACGTCTCCGAGCGGGAGATCCAGCGGATCCAGGGCAAACTGCGCGAGTTGATGGACAACGACCAGTCCGAGGGCTACCAGGGGATGAGTTTCCTGGCGGAGATACGCAAGTTGCGGACCGCCGTGACCTACGCCGAGACACAGAGCGTCGAATCGTTGCGCCGGTACCTCGACCGGCAACAGGAGGCCGCACGCACGTCGGGCGCGTCGAAGGCCGACCAGCGGATGGTTTCCGAGCCGGAAGTCCGGGAAGCGATCCGGAGAGCGGAGGACTACGACGACCTGCACCCGAAGTTCCGCCGGACGCGAATGTTGCTCGCCCAGCAGCTGGGTATCGAGGGCGGCGAGCGCGTCATCGTCTTTACCGAATCCCGGGACACGGCGGAGACGCTGACGGACTTTCTGGGCGAGCACTTCGAGACGCGCAAGTTCGTCGGCCAGTCCGACACCGACGGCAGCGACGGGATGACCCAGAACGAACAACAGGAGACCCTCGACGCGTTCCGCGCGGGCGAGTTCGAGGTCCTCGTCTCGACGTCCGTCGCCGAGGAGGGACTCGACGTCCCCGAAGTCGACCTCGTGCTCTTCTACGAACCGGTGCCGACCGCGATCCGTGCCATCCAGCGCAAAGGACGAACCGGACGCCAGACCGAGGGCGCCGTCACCGTGCTGATGGCCGAGGACACCCGCGACGAGGCGTACTTCTGGAAGGCCAAACGCGACCAGAAGCAGATGCGAAACGAGTTGCGCTCGCTCAAGTCCGTGGCCGAGAAGATCGAAGCCGCGATCGGGAGCGAACAGGCCGCCGTCGACGCCTTCGACGAGAGTGGGAGTGAACGTGACGACAGCGGCGGAAGTGAGAGCGACAACAGCAGCGGTGATGAAGGACAGAGGAGTGACGGCAGCAACGGCGGCGATAGCGACACCACCACTGGAACCGCCGCGGCGTCCGGTGGCGCCGAGGGCGACGGAAACGACGGCGTTCCACCGGAAACAGAGGGGGAAACCGAAAAGGACTCGCAACTATCCGGCGAGCACAAGCAGGCATCCGGCGAGCGATCCGAAACCGGCGCGGACGGACAGGCAGGGCTCGACGCGTTCGCGCGTTCGAGTGCCACCGACGACCCCGGCACCGGGAGCGATTCCGCACCAGAGACCGGCGAGGATGCAGGCGGGGACACTACGGGCGACGATGCAGGCGGGGACACTACGGGCGACGATGCAAGCGGAGATACTGGGAGCGACGACGCGAAGGAAGCCGTCGAAGACGAGGCAGGGACGACGCCGGTGCCGAGTGCGGACGGCGACGACGAGGTCGAGGTCGTCGTCGACCAGCGCGAACTGGATTCCTCCATCGCGAAGGACCTCTCGCGGCGCGACGGGATCCAGACTCGACTCGAAACGCTCGCCGTGGGTGACTACGTCCTCTCGGACCGCGTGGTCGTCGAGCGCAAGACCGTCTCGGACTTCCTCGACACCCTGACCGGCGGCGACGAGCGCTCGATGTTCGAGCAACTGAAAGACGCGAGTCGGAACTACGCCCGTCCGGTCGTCGTCGTCGAGGGTGGGGACCTCTACGGCGAGCGCAACGTCCACCCCAACGCCATCCGCGGGGCGCTCGCCTCGCTGGCGGTGGACTTCGGCGCGAGCGTCCTCCGGACCGACGACGAGAGCGAGACCGCCGAACTCCTGCGCGTCGTCGCGACCCGCGAACAGGAAGACGCCGACCGGACTGTCAGCGTCCACGGCGAGAAGAGTTCGAAGACGCTGGCCGAACAGCAGGAGTACGTCGTCGCCGCCGTCGCCGAGGTGGGACCGGTCACCGCACAGTCCCTGCTAGATGAACTCGGGAGCGTCGAGGCAGTCATGACTGCCGACGTCGAGACGCTCAAAGAAGCCGACGGCGTCGGCGACGTCACCGCCGAACGCATCCGCGAGGTCGTCGCCAGCGACTACGACAGCTGACCTCGGGACAGGCCTTTTCGGTTGGCGGTGGGGGCCGGCCTTCTGATTGGCGGTGGGGGCCGGCCTTCTGATTGGCGGTGGGGGCCGGCCTTCTGATTGGCGGTGGGGTCGGGGAGTAGTGTCAGTCGAAAAGTTCGAATGGCTGTGTTGATCGTGGCGAGTGTAAGAAACAGGGATAGGAAAGCTATCACGCCTGAATTCCGGCTGAGCCGGGCTAAGCCGGGGACGGAGACTCCGGTCGCCCCCTCGTTTCAAATCGAGAAAGCGAGAGATCCAAAGAACGAATATACCGCAGGTAGAAGTCGAACGTAACACCGGGAGTCACGAATGAGCGACGGGATGCAGTGGATAGTCAGGTTCGAGTTGCCGAACGGGGGACCGGGACCCGAGACGGTCGCCAGCGACGACCTCGCCGCGGAGTTCGACGCGGTCGTGGTACTCCTGTTGCGTGAGCATTACTGTCAGGTCTCGCGGAACCGCGCGTCGGCCTACAGCGACGCCGTCGACTCGTTTCTCGAGGAGGACGTCGCGCTCGTCGCTGCCCTCCCCGATACGGACGACCGTGCCGCCTACTGGCGCAAGCGCTACGACCTGGATTTCCCCGTCCTGTCAGACTCCTCCGACGTCACGCCCGACTCCACCGAGACGGCCGACGCTGCTGGGAGCCCCGGGACTGGACCCGGGTCGTCGCCGGCTGCGATGGCCGACGGTACCCCCCGCTTCGACGCCTTTGCCGACGTCGAACTCGGCGTCGAGTCGCTTCCGGGTATCGGCGTCCTCGACACCACCTCGAAGTTCCCCCGCCTCGTCCACACGGACGGTGGTGACACCATCCAGGACTGTCCCACGCCCGAGGAAGCTCTGGACCTCGCGACCGACCTCGTCTCGTAACCTGGACCTCGGGACCGCCCTCGTGACCTTCGCCGGAGTTTCGCTTCCGACACCCGCAGGAGTTCCGTTTCGGTCACCCGCAGGAGTTAGTACGGTTCCCGCCCTACAGCGGATGTGAGACCGCTCGCGCTCGCGTTCGGTATTTTCCTCGTCGCGCTCGCGGCCTACACCGTTCGTGACCCCCGCTGGTGGGCCAGGTGGCGCGAACGCGAGTACAAATTCGAGCGAACCAGGATCTTCGCCGAGGAACAGGAGCGGTGGTGGGGCCACGTGTTCGCCTACGTCTGCTGGTGGGCGGGGCTGTTTCTGGTCGTGGTCGGATTCGCACCGCGCTGAGACCGCTTTCCCCGTCGACCCGGTGCCGTCAGTACGAGGAGAGTGCCGAGAGCGCCTCGGCCGCCTCGCGCGCGGCGGCGAGGTGGTCTTTCGCTTGGCGAGGGTCCTCACAGCGCTCGGCCTGGCGCGCCTGTGCGAGGAGCGTCCGGGTCAGCGACTCGCGCGCCGCCGCGTAGTCCCCCGTGACGTCCCCGGACTGCTCGGGTGTCTGCACTGAACGAGTCGGCTCCGGCGCGGGCGTCTCCGCCGGTGACGACGCTACCGACGAAGCTGTCGGGTCCGACGAGCGAGTTCCCTTCTGCTGGTCGCGCTGCTGGTGTGCTGGCGTGGCGGTCTCGGCCTCTGTGGACGTGGCAGCCTCAGTACCCGTGGGCGTGGAGGTCTCGGTTTCTCTGGATGTGGCACTTTCGACCTCGGTGGACGTGGCAGCCTCGGCCCCTGTAGGCGTCGGGCTCTCGGCTTCTCCGGGAGTGGCACTTTCGGCCTCGGACTGTGTGGGTGTCTCGCCGCCAGTCTGTGCAGACGGTGCGGTCGCGCCGTTCGCCTCGGCCTGCGTACTGTGCTCTTCGGCTGTGTCTGTCTCGTTGGTCGCGTCGGTGTCCCCAGCATCGGCGACCTCGTCGGCGGGTGCGACCGGCTTCTGGCAGGTCGGGCAGAACTCCTCGCCGTCGTAGCGGAAGATGGGGTCGCCGCAGTTGTTACAGTGGGCGTTGGTCATCGTCGCCCCCTTGAGGAGGAGTTCGCTCATCTGCTCCGTCGACTTGCGTTTCTCCTGTTCGCGCTCGTATTTCTCGCGAAGCCGCTCGCGCTCGGCTTCCTTGTCGAAGTCGCTCATACCAGTCAGTGGCCGGCGACGAATGAAAAGCGCGTCGGCACGGACGTGTTCCCCTCCCACCGCCGAGAGAGCCGCTCCGGAAATGTATCGACGTTTGTCGATCCGAGATGTGGCGACTGACGCACTGTGCTCGGCGGTTTCGAAACCCTTACGCCGAAACGTGGGGGAGAATGACGTGGTATGACGAAAGTTAGCATCGTCGGTGCGGCAGGCACCGTCGGGGCGGCCGCGGGGTACAATCTCGCACTGCGCGACATCGTCGACGAACTGGTCTACGTGGACATTCCCGAACAGGAAGACGTGACCGTCGGGCAGGCAGCCGACGCGAACCACGGCGTCGCCTACGACGCGAACACCACTGTCCGCCAGGGCGAGTACGCCGACACCGCGGGCTCGGACGTGGTGGTCATCACCGCCGGCATCCCGCGCCAGCCCGGTCAGTCACGACTCGACCTTGCGGGCGACAACGCCGGCATCATCGACGACATCGGCTCCTCGCTGGCCGAGCACAACGACGATTTCGTCACCGTGACGACGTCGAACCCGGTGGACCTGCTCAATCGCCACCTCTACGAGACCGGCGACAGGGCTCGCGAACAGGTCGTCGGCTTCGGTGGTCGCCTGGATTCGGCCCGGTTCCGATACGTCCTCTCCGAGCGCTTCGACACGCAGGTCGGGAACGTCGAGGCGACGATCCTGGGCGAACACGGCGACGCACAGGTCCCCGTCTTCTCGAAGGTCCGCGTCGACGGTACCGACCCCGAGTTTTCGAGCGACGAGAGAGAGGAGATCCTCTCCGACCTCCAGGAATCGGCCATGAACGTCATCGAACGCAAGGGCGCCACGGAGTGGGGGCCCGCGACCGGTGTCGCCCACATGGTCGAGGCCATTCTCCGGGATACCGGCGAGGTACTGCCCGGGTCCGTGGTTCTGGACGGCGAGTTCGGTCTGGACGACGTCGGTCTGGGCGTCCCGGTCAAACTCGGGTCGAACGGCGTCGAAGAGGTCGTCGAGTGGGATCTCACCGACGAGGAACGCGAACAACTCGGCGAAGCCGCCACGAAGCTCGGCGACCAGTACGACGAGATCGCGTAGGCGGACCGGTCGCGTCGCCTCGCGAACTCACCGGTTTGGAGTCACCGACTCGAAGTTACCGGCTCGCCGGACCCTCGGTGACCTCTCCCCACTGGTCGCTACAGCCCCGCTCGACTGCTTCGTCCGCGACGCGTTCCCCGAGTAGCGACGCCCATTCGGTGACGTGTGACTCGGTTCGACGTGACATGTGAAACACCTCGATAGAGCTATCTCCGCGCGAAACTATAACGATTGTGCCCGCCCAGTGAGATGTCACTGTGTCTGGGTCAAGCCTGGAGTGCCAGTGAAGTGAGTCCGCCGCTCGAGTGGAAACGTCCCCGTTCAGACGTCGGCGTCGCGCCAGGTTTCGGGCACCTGGATGCTGTAGCGGCCGTCTTCGCGGAGCGCGATGATGTACTCCTCGCGGTCGTACAGTTCCATGAGGTTGAGTTCGTACTGTCCGGGTTCGACGACGCGGATGCTCTCGAACTGCTCGTTGAGTTCCTTCCGGAGTTCGGCGACGTCCGGTCGGTCGGCCGTCTCGGCGTCGGGTTCGGAAACCTCCGTCCGGGAATCGGACGCCGGTTCGTGGACCGATCCCGCCTCCGAGTCCGACGCGGTGGCCGACTGTGACTCCGGTTCGACCTCGGTACGTTCCGGGGCTTCAGCTTCAGATTCAAATTCGGATTCGGATTCGGACTCGGACTCGGATTCCCCGGGGAGTTCGTCGGCCGTCGCGAACCCGCTCCGCGCATCGGCCTGTGCAGCGTCCTCGTGTGTCTCCTCCGCCACCGGGTCCGGCTCCGCGACGATGATGTCGTCGTCTGTCTCGCCGTCCGACGCTGTGTCTGCCGACTCGTCCGCGACAGCGTCTTCGCCAGGAGGTCGAGCGGCCGTCGCGTCCGGGCCCGCCGAGCCACCGACGAGGTCACGAACCGTCGCCGCGGCCGAGCCGACGGTGCGACTCACCGTCTCGCTCCGCGACGTCGAGACGTCGTCGAGCGACTCCGACCCGGGCTCGGCCGTCGCCGAACTGGTGCGGTCGACGACCCCGTCGCCGCTCGTCCCGGCGGTCGAACCCGCGCCCGTATCCGATTTCGTCCCGGTAGCGGAACCAGCTCCGTGGTCGGAACCAGCTCCGTGGTCGGAACCAGTCCTGTCCTCGACGGACCCGGGGCCCGGATCGGATTCCTCTCCGTCGAACCCGTCAGGTTGGAACTGGAACTTGGTCCCCGAACAGTCCGGACAGCCCGACAGCATCTCCTTGGAGCCGTCGGCGAACGTCCGGCCGCAGTTCGTGCACTGGTGGGGCATCCTACTTGCGCGAGACCAGCGCGCTGATGAGGGTCTCGTCTTTGTGCAGCGTCTCGATCTGGTTGGCCGGGCCGATCACTGTCAGTTTCTTCGTCTCCTCACGACCCATCAGCCGACCCAGCAGGCTGGAATCGTCGGCCTGGGACTGGGGGTAGGTCTCGATCTCGATACCGTTGAACTCGTCCGGGCTGATCTCGGTCATCGTCACCTCGATCAGTCGGGACTCCTCGTCCGGCGTCAGCCCGGATTCGAGGATGACGATGTTTCCCTCCCGGACCCCGTCCAGGATGGTCCGGATCTTCTCCATCGTCGTCTTCCCGTCCATGCGCTCGGCGCTGATCATGTCGATCTGGACGCCGGACGCGTCGTCGTCTGGGTGTTTGGCTTCCGGCATCGATCTCACCCGAAGTACTCCGCTATCTGGTCGTACACTTCGTCCATGTTGTCACCTTCCAGCGCCGACAGCGGGGTCGTCTCGTGTTGCGGGAACGCGTTACGGATCCGCTGGACGCTCGCCTCTTCCAGGTCGATCTTGTTCGCGAGGATCAGTACGGGGAGGTCCTGGCTCTCGATGATGCCGATGAGCATCGTGTTCACCTGCGTGAACGGGTCCTCCGCCGCGTCCAGGACGTAGATCACACCGTCGACGTCCTCGCGAAGCCAGTGCATGGCCTCGGCGACGCCCTCGGTCGCCTCGCGGGACCGCCGGACGGCGTCGTCTTTCTCCATGTCGTGTTCCAGGAACTCGGTGTAGTCGACCTTCGTCGTGACACCCGGCGTGTCGACGATGTCGATGGTCACCGTCTTCCCGTCCCGTTCTATCTCGACGTTCTCCTTGCGCCGTGCACGGCGCGTCTCGTGAGGAACGTGACTCTCCGGCCCGACCGCGTCGCCGGTCCAGTCACGCGCGATCCGATTCGCGAGTGTCGTCTTCCCCGCGTTCGGCGGACCGTAGATACCGATCCGCTTCGGGTCCTCCTCGGAGAACAGCGTCGATGCCGCCCGTGAGATGCTGTCTTTCAGGTTCGTAAGCAGTCCCATCCTATCCTCCGCGCCGTGTGGCGCGTCTGCCCGATGTACCCACCCCGACTCACTTAAGCCTACGTCAGACATACATAAATAATCTTATGGATTTTCGAAGAATACGGTAGATTGAGGCCGTTCTCTCCCGATATCTGGTCCGGATTTGCGTGTCGTATCCGAAACGTGACACAGACTGGGGCTGGACAGTGTGTCCAGTGGAGGGTGCAACGGGAGGTGGCCGATAGACAGTACAACGGAAGGTATGGGACGGATAGTGTAACGGAAGGGTCCGGGAGACAACGCGATACAGGACGTATAATCCCGGTCTGTCAGGAAATTGCGATCCGGGCGAGAGCGGACGGGAAACGACGGGTCCAGATGGTGGGATACTGGAGAGGTCGAGAAAGAATGGACCTATGGAACAGGGAGGCGGCTCCCTGACGAGAGAGATAACTGGACGGTCCGATGCGGGACCACGAAGTCCCCTCAACCCCCACCCCTTCGTTTCGAGTGGAACTCCAGGAACGGGTAGGGTGCAGGATCTCAAGTCCAGGTGAGAGCCAGTTCACGACGACAGACGGACCACCATCGGGATGCCCTCTAGTTATCCCATCCTAGGTGTAGATTACTACGAGTTCTTTCTTCCTTATCTAGAGCCTAGACCACTCCAATACTAGAAAGATTGTACCGTGAAAATTAGTTTTCTTTCTAGTGCGGATTTGATTTAAGGGTATGTGTATTAAATCTTTCTCTCGCAATAGCCAAACAAACCTCATCCCCTCCCCCCACCCACTCTTTTCTGCCGTTCCACTCGAAACGAAGGGGTGGGGGGTTCCGACTGTGGTCCGGACAGCCCACTCCTCTGGGGCTGCTCCTCGATCGTTCGGACTGGATATTGTTGGAATCCTGACTTCAAGGCGGATACTCGTCACGTCTGGGCGAGAATCCCGTCACAGTTCCCGCTCCAGCCGAGGCGGACCAGGCCGGGTCAAGTCGAATCGGACCAAGTCGGTCCAGACAGAGTCGAGTCGAACAGGACCAAGTCGAACCAGGTCGAGTCAGCGATCGAGAAGGGTCCGTTCGAAATCGTGTCTCCCGACCATCGTTCTGGCGGATATGGCTGTCTCCTGTGTTCTTCCTGTTTACGTACTCACCGGTCCGTCGGACGACGGGAACTGGCAGTGACCGAAATATTTAATATCTCTACAACCACGGGTTCTTGTGGTTCAACTGGACGACCGGCATTCGCCAATACTGGTGGACGGTGGCGAATCTCGGCGTTTGAGCCGCGCTCGCGGTCCGCGCGGCATGGTTTCCACTCGAAACAGAGGGGTTCGAATCGGAGTATGAGTGACGGGAACGACACAGATCAGGATACGACGCTCGACTCGAAGCGGTTCGTCGACGGGGAGACAGAGATCCCCGACACCGCGGAAGCGACTGCTACGGGGGAGGAGGACCCGACCGACGGTGTCCCCGATGTCTCGACGGATCTGGGGTCGACGGGCGGTGAGGAGAGCAGCGAGATCGACCCGTCGCTGCTGGACGACGCCGTCCTGGACGAGATCGAAGGCGAAGACGACTCCGACGAGGCCTCTCGGGGGCTGTTCGACGACCTCCTCGAGGGCGACCCGATATTCGAGAACAAGGAGGTGCTGCGCCCGTCCTACACCCCGCGCAAACTCCCGCATCGCGAGGAGCAGATCAACAACATGGCGACGATCCTCGTGACCGCTCTCCGCGGGGATACGCCCTCGAACATCCTCATCTACGGGAAGACGGGGACGGGCAAGACCGCCAGCGCGAAGTTCGTCAGCGAGGAACTCGAATCCACCTCCGAGAAGTACGAGGTCCCCTGCGAGGTCGAGTACATCAACTGCGAGGTGACCGACACGCAGTATCGTGTACTCGCCCAACTGGCCAACAAGTTCATCGACAAGAACGAAGCCGTCATCGACGAGCGACTCGGCGAACTCACGGACCTCCGCGAGCGCGCACGTGAAGACTCCGAAGTCCTCGTCGACACCGAGTACGACTCCGTCGAGGCCGTCACCGACCGAATCGAGGACCTCGAAGCCGACCGCGAGGAGTTCGAACAGGTCCCGATGACGGGGTGGCCCACGGACCGGGTCTACAGCACCTTCTTCGACGCCGTCGACTACCACGAGCGCGTCGTCGTGATCATGCTCGACGAGATCGACAAACTCGTCGAGAAAAGCGGCGACGATACGCTCTACAACCTCTCGCGGATGAACTCAGAACTCGAATCCTCCCGGGTGTCTATCATGGGCATCAGCAACGACCTGAAGTTCACCGACTTCCTCGACCCCCGCGTCAAGTCGAGTCTCGGTGAGGAGGAGATCGTCTTCCCGCCCTACGACGCCAACCAGCTCCGGGACATCCTCAATCACCGCGCGGAGGTCGCCTTCGAGGACGGCGCACTGACCGACGACGTCATCCCGCTCTGTGCTGCCTTCGCGGCACAGGAACACGGTGACGCTCGCCGGGCGCTCGACTTGCTGCGCACTGCGGGCGAACTCGCCGAGCGCGACCAGACCGACGTCGTCGACGAGGCCCACGTCCGCAAGGCCCAGGAGAAGATCGAACTCGACCGGGTCGTCGAAGTGGTACGCACGCTCCCGACCCAGTCGAAACTCGTCCTCTTCTCTATCATCACCCTCGAGAAAAACGGCGTCAACAACATCAACACTGGCGAGGTCTACAACGTCTACCAGCGTCTGTGTGAAGAGATCGACGTCGACACGCTCACCCAGCGCCGGGTCACAGACCTGATCAGCGAACTCGATATGCTCGGCATCGTCAACGCCGTCGTCGTCAGCAAGGGTCGCTACGGCCGCACCAAGGAGATCTCGCTGTCGGTCCCGATCGCCGAGACGGAGGCGGTCCTGATGTCTGACTCGCGGCTCTCGGACATCGAGGACACCCAGCCGTTCGTCCAGATGCGCTTCGACAGCGACAACTGAGACACTGGCATCGTCGAGACGTGCTCCTCTATCGGAGTCGCTTCTCCATATCGACGACCGCTATCTCCGCGGCGGTTCCGTCGAGCGTGACCGGTTTCTGGTGTGTCCCGACGCGCTCGTAGCCGACTCGCTCGTAGAACGGAACGGCGTTCAGTGACGCCTCGACGGAGACTGACTCGACCCCCTGTGACCGAAGACGCCGATCGATCGCGTCGCTCAGTGAGGTTGCAACACCCCGGTGCTGGTACGAGGGGTCGACGTACAGCTTGTCGAGTTCGGCGTCGGCGATGGACGCTTCGGCGAATCCGGCGATCTCGCCGTCCCGTTCTGCCACGAGAAATACGACCTCCGGGTCGTCGAGCGGGTACGAGGTTGCCGCTGCACCGGACTCCCATACCGCGAGTTCTTCGTCGTCGTATACCGAATCTTCGACGCCCCGAACCGACGCGACGTGCGTCCGGGTGATCGCCTCCCGATCGACGGGGTCCCCCTCTCGAATCTGTACCATTACTGACCACGTTGATCGCGAGAACAGAAGGAACTGGCGTGCCCGTGGTAACGGCTCACCCGGTATCGAGGACCAGTTCGTCTCGACGGGGTACCCGCCCGATCCGCATCGTTCGGCGAGACGACCACCGCGAATTCGACGGGCTACGTCTCCCGTGCTACCGTCCGACCGGCACTCGACAGCGCTCACAGCCCGGGGGTGCTGCCTGGCCGACGGTCCCGAAGATCCCGTTCGCACAGCGGTCCGAACGCAGTCGGAGACAGCCCAGCAGCGGGATCCGGACCTCTGCGGTGCCGACGACCCAGGCGGGCCTGACGGGGCCGCTCAGCTGGTCGACCTGGTCGTAGCGGCCGTTCGCGTCGCCTTTGGTGATGAACCCGTCGTGAGGCGCCGGGCAGTTGGGAAGTGCCTCACTCGTGGAATTGCCACAGGCGCTGTAGCGGCCGATCGACTGCTTGTCGGCTCTGTCGTACCAGTTCTCCCCCTCTTCGACCCAGAACATCGCCCGGTGGATGATCGGCGTCGTATCGCCGTTCCCGTTGGGCTGGTAGACGATGACGTCGCCCTGGCGCTTGAACTTCCGGTAGTCGGCGTCGGTAGTGGCGCCGGTCTGGTGTGTGACCACACCGGTGTCGTCCTGGGCGCCCTCGCCGGGGAAGCGCGTCTCCTCCATGACGAACACGAGGTCGCCTGTCTTCATGTGGGGGGTCATGCTCGGGCTCTCGACAGCGACCATCGGCGGCCACACGCCACTGACTGCGAACAGCAACGCCCCCACTAACAACACCGCCACCGCGCTGTTGACGATATCGTAGACGAAGACCCACCAGTCCGTGCCGTCTTCCTCGTCGCCGGTCCCGTCCTCGTCGCCGGTCCCGCGCTCGTCCAGTTTCCGTGGTCGGTTCCGGTCGGCGTCCGCAGTTCTTTCGGTCTCTGTCGCCCCGACTTCGTCTCGCTGACTGCCCGCAGCCAACGAGTCCTCTCTGTTTGCCGCTGGACGGGCGTCGCGCCGATCGCTGTCGGACTCCCGGACGCCCGCCGACGAGTCGCGGTGAGAGGGTTCGTCCGCTGGGAGCCGGTCCTCGGCACCGGTATCGTCGTCCGTCGGGCGGTCACTGTCGTCCGCGGTTCCGTGTGGCGGGGGGTCCTCGGGAGAGTCGGAGGGGTTTGCGTCGGACGGCTCGCGGTCGCCGTCGTCGGGCGGACTCATTGCCCGCCTCTTGGCGCACTCGCGGTTTGAATGTTCTGACCCGTAACGCGTGAGACCGTCCCGGAACTCGTAACGCGAGTGACCGTCCGGGGGAGGTGCGAGTGTGTCGCAACGGTTTTGCTGGCCGCCACCGACCATCGACTGTGTCCCTGGAGACGCCGGTCCGTGTCGCGAGCGAACTCGCCCGGCGAGGCTACAACGCCGACCCCGAGGCCGTCACGCTCATCGCCGGTGCGAGCGACCCGGCGACGGCGCTGGAACGTACACTCGAAACCGTCCCCGAAGACGCCGTCAAACTCACTGCAGACCACGTCAAGTCGGCTGTCGAAACCCGCTCCAGGTCCGCCGGACCGCCGGAACGACCCGAAACGCCGACGCCCGACGACTCCGGATCCGACGCGTCGTCGACCGCCGGAACGAACCCCTCTGTTTCGTCTGGAGTTAGCGAGGGAAAACCGCCTGACAGCGGCGCCAACTCTCCAGTCGAAACGAAGGGGGTTACGGACGACTCACGCGGCGAGGTCGTCGGGGGAACCGGGGGAGACTCGACGGGGTCGGACGCGGCGGAGACCGCGTCCGGCAGAACGCCCGCGGCCGAGCGGTCGATCGAGGTCCCGGGGGAGTTTTCGAGCACGGGAACGGGGGAGTACGAGGACTTCGTCGCGGTGTTCCGGGACCGCTACGAGAAACTCTCGAAACTGCTGCGCTCGCGGATCAACCACCGACCGACGCGGGCGTTGCGCTCGATGGCGGGCAACAGCGAGGCCGCAGTGGTCGGGATGGTCTCGGACATCCGCTCGACGGCGAGCGGCCACTGGCTGGTCGAACTCGAAGACACCACCGGGACGTTCCCGTGTCTCGTGATGAAAGACCGGGACTTTGCGAGTCTCGTCGACGAGCTCCTGCTCGACGAAATCATCGCCGTCGAGGGCAACCTCGCCGACGACGGCAACATCCTGTTCGTCGACGCGATGTACTTCCCGGACGTTCCCCGGACCAACTCCCCTTCTACTGCCGACAGAGAGGTCTCGGCGGCACTCGTCAGTGACGTCCACGTCGGGAGTCAGGAGTTCACCGCCGACGCCTGGGAGCGGTTCGCCGACTGGCTCCACACCCCCGAGGCCGACCACGTCGAGTACCTCCTCATCGCGGGGGACATGGTCGAGGGCGTCGGCGTCTACCCCGACCAGGACGAGGAACTCGACATCGTCGACATCTACGAGCAGTACGAACAGTTCAGCGAGCACCTCAAATCGGTCCCCGGGGACATGGAGGTCGTCATGATCCCCGGCAACCACGACGCCGTCCGCCTCGCCGAGCCTCAGCCGGCGTTCGACGAGGAACTGCGGTCGATTATGAGCGCCCACGACGCCCGTATCGTCGCCAACCCCTCGACTGTCACCGTCGAGGGCGTCGACATTCTGATGTACCACGGCGTCTCGCTCAACGAGGTGATCGCCGAACTCCCGGACGAGAAGGCATCGTTAGAGGAGCCGCACAAGACGATGTACCAGCTCCTGAAAAAGCGCCACGTGGCCCCGCAGTTCGGTGGGATGACCCGGCTCGCCCCCGAGGATGAAGACCACCTCGTCATCGAGGACGTCCCCGATATCTTTCACTCTGGCCACGTCCACAAACTCGGCTGGGGAAAATACCACGGCGTCCTCACGATAAACTCGGGGTGCTGGCAGGAACAGACCGCCTTCCAGGAGAGCATGAACATCCAGCCCGACTACGCACACGCGCCTATCGTTCGCCTCGACACGCTCGACCTGACCGTGCGGGACTTCCGGTGAGGAGCGCACCGCGACAGTCGATGCGAGGCCGCTCACGTCACTAATTGCCGGGTGTGGCTTCGCCGAACTCCGTTACATTCCGAGAGTGTACTGAACGATTGCGGTGGCGCGCGCCGTTGAGCGTGCCGAGCCCTGCGAGGCCGCGAGACGGAAGCGCGAGGGATGAGCGAGCGACGGAGGA
>Ga0207718_100983_pt1 | contig 18175 bp, 19 predicted proteins | sample A23M2SouthBayCA_FD_187749 | JGI IMG/M metagenome (GOLD analysis project Ga0207718, IMG submission 187749) | Aerobic enrichment media microbial communities from Eden Landing Ponds, California, USA - A23 M2 (SPAdes) | ecosystem: Environmental > Aquatic > Marine > Unclassified | place: Emeryville... | reverse complement strand
CAGAGCGATCCGCGAGTTCGCGCGCGACGAGCAGACCGACCCGCTGTGGTGTGTCGACGGCGACGAGCGCCTCGATCACCCGATCGAGCGGTTCTACTTCGCCGAGCGCGACGACGCGGTGTACGAGACGCTCGACGCCGACGGGCTGGCGACGCCGCTGCTCGACCTCGGCGCGGGTGCCGGACGCGACGTTCTCAGGTTTCAACAGCGGTACGACGGGGAGGTGGTCGGGCTGGAACCGTCCGAACACCTCGTCGCGACCATGCGCGAACGCGGCGTCGACGCGGCGGTTCGGGGCGACATGTTCGCCCTGCGCGAGTCGTTCGAGCGGGACCGATTTCGGGCCGTCTACGCCCACGGCACCCAACTCGGCTTGGCGCGACCCCCACATCGACTCCGCGAGTTCCTCGGCGATCTCGGGGTCGTGACGACCGACGACGCCGTCGCCGTGCTCGACAACTACGACCCCGACGCCGACGGCGCCCGCGACCTCCTCGGATGGCGGCCCGACCCCACGCCGGGAATGGGCTACCGCGTACTGCACTTCGAGTACGAGGGCGACGTGGGCGACACCCTGCTGTTCCGGCCGTTCGCGCCCGACGTGCTTCGGGAGGCGTGCGTCGGCTCGGAGTGGACGGTCGCCGAGGTGCGGTACACGAACGACCACCACTACGAGGCGGTGTTGCGGAAGTCCTGACCCCCGGACTCCTACGACCCGTCGCCGCCGGCGCTCGCGTCGTCGCGCTCGGCGGCGTCCCAGTCGTCGAGCGGGTCGCCGCCGAGGACGAAGTCCGTCCCCTCGTGTTCCGTGAGGACGACGTACACCGTCCGCTCCGGGACGCCGAATCGCTCGCCGAGTTCGGCGGTGAGGCGGCGGGCGAGCGCGTGGCGCTGCTCCACGGTCCGACCGACGCGGACGTCCGCGTTCACGAGCGCGACCGGGTCGCCGGGGTCGGCACCGCCCAACTGGGGGTCGCTCTCGACGACCGCCACGCCCACGTGGTCGGTTCCGGTGTCCATGACCGCGGCGTACGTCTCCGCGACCCAGTCGGCGAACGACGCGCGCTCGGCGTCGGTGACGGCGACCGAGAGATCGAACCGGAGGTGTGGCACGAGTGAACGATCGACGTACGACGGATAGCTGTGTCGGCCAGCACGGTCACGCCCGGTCGCTCCCGATCTCCTCAGGTCGACCGTTCCGCGACGATGGTCCCGCTCGCGTTCCGCAGGGTCACGGTCTCGCCGTCGTTGTTCAGGGTCGGCCGGTTTCGGCCCCAGTACAGGTCGGTCTCGGTGTCCTCGCCACTCCCGACGTGGAGCGTGAGGGCGTCGCCGGTCCCGAGCCTCACACCGTCGGGGAACTCGTAGGTGAAGCCCGCCTCGTCCGACAGCGTCCATCCCGCGAGGTCGACCGACTCGTCGCCCCGGTTCGTGAGCACGACGTACTCGTCGTTGAGGTTCTCGCCGTCTGCGCCCTCGGCGTCGGCGTGGATCCGGGAGACGACGACGCCGTCGCCCGTCCGTGTCGCGGTCACCGTCTCGGCGATGGTCGTCTCGTCGTCCCCCGGCGGCGCCGGCGTGCCGTCGCGGCAGGACCACAGTCCTCGGCCCGCTTGCATCGCTCGCTCCTCCGCGGCGTAGAACGTGTCGCCGCGCTCGAACGAGGAGTCGTACACGCGGGCGAGCCCTCGGTCGATCAGCGCGTAGTTGAACGACGCGCCGTCGCGGTGGACGTACACGAGCAGCCGGTCGTAGTACCCGCGGCGCGGCTCGTTCGCGTCGAACGCGAGCGTCACCGCCTCGCCGAGCAGCCGGTTCCTCGCGTAGGCGCTGGCGCGGTCGCCGTACTCCCGAAGGCACGCGCGGCCGGCGTCCGTGTCGGGCACGCCCTCGAACTCGCCGGGCGTGTTCTCGCCGTACACCTCGGGCGTGTCGACGCCGAGGAGGCGAGCCGTGTCCGTCGTGCCGTTCTCGTACTCGAATCGGAACGTGTCGCCGTCGACGACCTCGACGACCGTGACGCGGGGCCCGTCCGCGGGCGGCGCGGCGGTGACCGGCGTTCCGCCCGATCCGGGAGGCGCCGTCCCCGTCGCGTCGGCGGTCGCGGCCGTCGACGGGCTGGCCGGCTCGGCGGCACAGCCCGCGACCACGAGGAGGAGGCAACACGCGAGCACGGCGGGACCGCGGGTGAGCATAGCCGACCCGTCGGGTGGCATATCGAAAGGCGTTCTGGAGCGACTGGGGGAATCGGATGGAACGAGCGCGAAGCGGTCTACCGGGCGCGCTCGTAGACGACGAAGTCGAAGTCGCCGCGGTCGTCGCGTTCGACCTCGCGCCACCCGTCGGAGTCGAACTCGGGAAACGTGGTGTCCCCCTCGTACGGCTCGTGGATCTCCGTCAACACCAGTTCGTCGGCGAGCGGGAGGAACTGCCCGTAGACGGCGCCGCCGCCGGCGACGTAGACCGTGTCGACGCCCCGCTCGGCGGCGTCGGCGCGGGCGGCCGCGAGCGCCGCTTCGACGGACTCGGCGAGGACCACGCCGTCGGGGAGATCCGGGCTCGATCGCGAGAGGACGACGTTCGTCCGGTTCGGGAGCGGGCCGCCGACGTCGCTCGCGATCGACTCGTACGTCCGGCGCCCCATGATCACCGGGTGCCCGGTCGTGGTCTCCTTGAAGTGACGCATGTCCGCGGGGAACTGCCACGGCATCCCGCCGTCGGCGCCGATGACGCCGTTGGCGGCGACGGCGGCGATGAGCGAGACGCGGACGGCACCGTCCTCGGCGTCGCCGCCGGCGGTCGAGCCGGGACCGTCCGTCATCACTCGGCGACCGCGAACTCGATCCCCGGCGCGGGATCGTAGTTCAGCAGCTCGATGTCCTCGAACGTCAGATCGTCGAGTGGCTCGTCGGCGACGCGCAGCGTCGGCTTCTCGCGCGGCTCGCGGCCCAACTGCCGCAGCAGGCCCGGCACGTGGTCCTTCCGCTCGTCGCCGTCGGCCTCCGCGGGCGCGGCGTCCTCGACCCAGTCGGCCAGTTCTCGGTACTCCTCGCCGGACCCCGCTGCGGCGACGCGCTCGGCGAGTTCCTCGCGATGCTGTCCGTACCAGTCGCCGCGTTCACCGGTGCCGCAGTAGACGTGCGCGTCGACGACACTGTGGGCGAACGTTCCGGGCTCGAAGCCGGTCCGCTGGGCGACGGCCGTGAGGAGGATCGAGTAGGCGGCGATGTTGAACGGGATGCCGAGCGCCATGTCGCCCGAGCGCTGGGTGAGATGGAGGTTCAGCCGGTCCCCCTGGACGTTGAACACGAAGGTGTAGTGACACGGCGGGAGCGTCGAGACGGTCGCGTTCGCGGGGTGCCACGCGTTCACGACGATCCGCCGGGAGTTCGGGTTCTCGCGGAGGGTGTCGAGGACGTACGCCAGTTGGTCGAAGGTGCGCTCGTCGTCGTTCATCCAGCGATGGGTCTCGTCGGGCCACGTCTCGCCCTCCAGCCCTCCCTCGGGGACGGGGTAGCGGCGCCAGAACCGGCCGTAGGCGGTGTCGAGACGACCCTCCTCGTCGGCCCACGCGTCCCAGATGCCGGTCTTCTCGCTGAGGTCGCGAACGTGCTCCTCGCCGGAGAGATACCAGAGCAGTTCGTGGATCAGCGAGTTCCAGCGGAAGCCCGACAGGTCCTTCGTCGTGAGCAGGGGGAAGCCGTCCGCGAGGTCGGCCTCGTAGTGCGCCGAGAAGGACGAGAGCGTGTCGACGCCGGTCCGGTTCGGCTTGTAGGCGCCGTCCCGGAGCACGTCCTCCACGGTCGAGAGGTACTGCTGCATACGCGAGAGGGGCGGCCGGGCCGCCGTAAACGTACCGAAGGTGGCGACCGGCGGCGGACGCGGACCGCTACAGATCGCAGTCGAGACACCAGAACGCCTCCCGGAGACGGTCGTGTCGCTCCGGTCCGATCCCCGGTACCTCGGTGAGTTCGTCCATGTCGCAGTACGGCCGGTTCCGCTGGATCCGCTCGAACAGCGTCGGTCCGAATCCTTCCAACGCCGTGACACGCTCGGGTGGGACGACGTTCACCTCGGTCCACAGTTCCTCCCATTTCGGGTCGCCCTCGAACACCGTGTCCGCCTCCAGCGCCAGTTCGTGCGCCTTCTCGACGCCGTACCCCTCGGCGCGGAACCGGATCTCGCTCAGCTCGTGGTGGAGGAGGTATCGCTCGTAGGGGCGGTACAGCTCGCTCACCCACACCTCGTTCAGCGGCACGCCCTCGCGCCGTGCTGCCGGCGGCGCGATCACCTCGCCCTCGTACTCGACGTTGTAGAAGGCGTTGTAGCGGGCCATCTCCTCGTGCGGCCAGTACACGATGTCGTAACCTCGCTCCTCCATCTCCGCGCGCGGATCGGGGACCGTCGACGCGTTCGTCGACATGGCCGGGAGTTGGCACCGGGCCCTGCTATCGATTTCGCTTCCCGGCTGCCGCCGCCGTCGCGACAGCGCCGAACGCGAACCCCCAAGACCCGTGCCGCCGAACCCACGCCCATGATCCATAACCTCGCCGCGGGCGTGGAGGCGTTCACGAGCAACGCGTTCCTCGTCTCCGGCCCCGGGGGCGTCGAGTCTCCCGTACGAGGCGACGACGGCGATACGGGCCGTCGCGTCCTCGTCGACACCGGTTCGAACTTCGACGTCCTCCCGCCGATCCGCGACCGCGTCGACGGCGTGGACGCGGTCGTCCTGACCCACACGCACCGCGACCACGTCGGCAACGTCGAGGCCGTGTGTGACGCCTTCGGCGTCGAGACGTGGGGGTTCGACACGGGCCAGCCCTCGGTCGACAACGAGATCCCCGACGGCGCGACGGTCGAACTGGGTCTCGGCAGCTACGAGGCGCTGCACACGCCCGGTCACAAGAACGACCACCTCTGTCTGTACGACGAGGACGCGGGCGTCCTGTTCGCCGGCGACCTGATCTTCCAGAACGGCGGCTTCGGGCGGACGGACCTGGAGGAGGGCGACCGCGACACGTTGATCCGCAGCATCGACCGTGTGCGCGACCGTGTCGACGGTGAGCGCCTCCGGGAGCTTCACGTCGGGCACGGGCCGAGCGTGCTGGACGCGCCGTTCGACCACGTGGAACTCGCCGGGCGGGCGGCGCGGACGCGGTAGCGGGGCGATCAGCCGCAGCGAAGCCGTCAGCTCCCGCATCGCGGGTCCCCTACCGCCTCCGTGCCGCCGCCAGCAGCTCGCTGTACGCCCCGTGATACGCCGACGCGACGGCGTCGGGGTCGTCCCGTTCTTCGCCGGTCAGCGGGCGCAGACCGTGCGTCGCGAGCGGATCGAGCATCCCGGTCACGCGGTCGACGTGGACCTCCAGCGTCCCCTCGTCGCGGTCGCCGGTCGCGGTCTCGCGTGCGAGCGCCCAGCGGTCGCCGTCGTACACGCGACACCGCCCGGGGTCGACCACGGCGACCGCGTCGAAGCCGACGTCGCGAAGCGGCATCGCCACGTCGCCGTACGACTCCACGAGCGCGACGCCCGACTCCCCGGCCTCGCGAACGTCTCCCGCGAGGCGGTCGAGCGCGGGCAGGTGACGTTCCCGCATCGCGTCGTTGAACGCCCGCACCGAGTCGACGCGGCTGGCGCCCGCGAGCGGGAGATCGTCGCGGAGCGCGTCGGGGATCTCGGTCGTTCCGTTCACCACCCACTCGTCGCCGTCGGGCGTCCGGACGCGGTCGACGAGGAACGTCCGTCCCGACTCGCCGAGCAGCCCGGTCTCGCCGGGCGTCGGCCGCCAGAGGCGGTGGATCGGGTTCCGTCGCTCGTGGGTCGCGTCGTCCTCGACGGCCCGGAGCAGTCGGTCGATGTCCTTCCCGTACAGCCGACCCTCCCCCGCCGCTCGGCGCACGTCGTCGTGGTCGAACCAGCGGTCGTTGCCGGCGCGGGGCTTGAACACGGCGGGTCGCGAGCCGTCGGCGCGGAGTCGTGCCGCCAGCCCGACCGCGAACGTCGTCTTGCCCGCGTCCACGGGGTCGCCGCCGGCGACGAGGAGCTTCACGCCCCGTCCGCAGACGCGTCGTCCGGGTGCTCGGGGGCGTCACCGTCGGCCGAGTCGCTGTCGGCCGAGCCGTCGCCGTCGAGGTCCTCCGGCCGGCGCAGGCCGTAGTAGCCGGGCTCGTCGTCCCCGCGCGGCTCCGCGACCACGAGGTCCTCCGAGTGCATCATGACCCACGGGATCGCCCAGTCGAGCAGCACCGCCTCGGTGCCCTCGTCGATCTCGGCGTCCGGATCCAGTTCCTGCAGGAGCCGCGCGATCTCGTAGACGGTGTACATCCGGTCCGGCTCGAACAGCTCGGCGGGCGTGTAGAAGTCACACGGGTACAGCCCGGGGAACTCCGATTTCTCGATCGGCATACCCGTCCGTAGTTCGCGGCCTCGCTAAAGCGCGACGGGTCGCCACCGGTCGGAGACGGTCCCGAACGGTGGCGACCGTCGGCAGCTACGTCGGGAGGTCCGCCTCGGTTCCGCACTCGGGACAGACGAACTCCATGCCGTCGTCCCCCGGAACCGCCGCGAGCGCGTCGTGTCCACATTCGCGGCACTCCGCCGGGACGCGCACCTCCGTCGAGTCGGCCGGCGCGCCGAGCGCGAGCGCCTCGACGGGCTCCTCGCCGTCGTTGCTCCCGGTCTGGTACTCGCCGGGCGCGAACCGGATCGCCTCGCCCGCGCCGACCTCGACGGCGTCGCTCTCGGTCTCGAACGTCGCCGTCCCCGAGAGGATCACGAACACCTCCTCCTGGTCGAGGTGGGCGTGCAGCCCGCCGGAGAACCCCTCGCCCGGGTCGAGCCGGTAGTGGTTGATCGCCATGTCCTCGGTGCCGAGCGCGTCGGTGAGGGGCCGCATCTCCGCGTCCCTGCCGAAGCCGCCCGTTTCGACCTCGTCGATCTCGATGTGCTCCATCGATCGGCGTCTCGGTCGGTGACGACATGAATCGCCCGGTGGCGGAACCGCCGCGGTGCGGTCCGTTCGCGACCTCGACTCCCTACCTCGAGTGCTCGGCCGACAACGACTCGTGTATCGATTCGATCTCCGGGGTCCCGGCGTCGACGGTGCCGCCGTGATAGCAGTGGGTCGTCCGCACCTCCGTCTCCAACTCCGCGAGCCGCCCGACCGATCGGGTCGCCTCGGCCATGTCGGGGGTGAACTGCTCCGCCGGGCCGACCAACTCGCCGTTCTCGCCGCGGAGGGCGTCGGCCGCGAGCAGCAGCTCGGCCTCGGGGAGGTGGAACGCCAGATGACCGGGCGCGTGGCCGGGCGTGAACACCGCCCGCATCGGCCCGGCCTTCGTCCGAAACGTCACGCCGTCCTGTAGTTCCACGTCGATCGGAACCGGCTCGTAGCGGTCCCCGTCGGGATCGCTCTTGATCGGGAACTCCCGACCGTCGACGTACGGCGCCGTCGCCTCGTGTGCGTACACGACGGGATCAGCCGCCCGTTCGCTTGCCGACGCCAGACAGCCCGCGTGGTCGCCGTCGTGGTGCGTGAGGACGATCGCACGAACGTCCGACAGGTCGAGGCCGTGCGCCGCCAGCGCCGACGTCAACTGGTCGGTCTGCCCCGGAAGCCCGACGTCGACGAGCAGCGGCCCCCGCGGCGTCTCGACGGCAACGGGATGGAACGCGGCCGTTCCCGCCTCCCGCTCCATCGTCAACTCCAGCGCGTACACGCCATCTGCGAGTTCCATGGGATCCGTGTGGGCCGCGAGCGTCCTAACTGTGGGTGTCGGGGAACCCGGTCCGTGAACCCCGCGTGCGTTCGGGACCGGCGCCACGCGGTCGCGCGGCGCCGCGGCTGTCGGACGGGGCGTCGAAAGAAATCGGGTGGTTTGCTCGGGTCCCTCCGGACCCGTTCGTCGTCGCCGGCTTACTCGAAGAGTTCGACGGCCTGCTCGTAGCGCGTCGAGGGCTCGTCCCAGTCGACGACCTCGAAGAACGCGCTCACGAAGTCGCCGCGGGCGGGGCCGTAGTCGTAGTAGTAGGAGTGCTCCCACACGTCCAGCGCGAGCACCGGGTGGCCGCCCCAGATCGCGCCCTGGTCGTGCTTGTCCACCACGACGTTGCGGAGTTGGTTCGAGAACGTGTCGTACACGAGCAGCGCCCAACCGCTGGCGTTGCCCGCCGCGGCCTCGAACTCACCCTTCCAGGCCTCGTAGGAGCCGAAGTCCTCCGCGATGCGGTCCGCGAGCGCGCCCTCGGGCTCGTCGCCGCCCTCGGGACTCATGTTCTGCCAGAACAGGTCGTGCAGGATGTGCCCCGAGGAGTTGTGCGTCACGTCGCGGATCGCGCCCGCGGACGAACCGAACTCGTGGTCCTCGCGGTTCTGTTCGAGCGTCTCCTCGGCGCTGTTCCAGCCGTTAACGTAGCCCTGGTGATGGGTGTCGTGATGCCACGTCAGCACCTGCTCGGAAATGTGCGGCTCGAGTGCGTCGTAATCGTACGGCAGCGGATCCAGTTCGTAGGTCATGATTGTATTCCTCCGAGTGTTACAACGGCGTAATAGCTGTTAAAGGTTGAGAAGCTGACTGGTACCACATGACACGGACCGGCCCCCGGGGTCGCGGTCGGCCTCGCCGGTACCGACGGAGGAAGGCCCCCGGGAGGCGGTAGTGGCGGGCATGCGGGAGTGGCGCGGCGTCGGGCTGGTCGGCGGCTGGCAGGTGTCCGCGAGCGTCTGCTTCTATGCGGTGTTCGCGACGACGGCGTTCCTCCGTGAGGACTTCGGCCTCACGCGGTTCCGGACGGGCCTCGCCGTGACGGCGGTGATCGCGGGGTACACGCTGTCGCTGTTCGCCGCGGGGGCGGTCGTCGACGCGTACGGCGAACGACTCCCGATGGTCGGCGGCCTCCTCGCGATGGGCCTCGGCTGCGTCGCGGTCGCGGTCGCGCCCTCCTACCCGCTCGTGCTCGCGTCGCTGGTGCTGCTCGGCGTCGCCTACGCGACGGCGATGCCGGCGACGAACCGTGCGGTGCTGGTCGTCGCTCCGGAGGGTCGTCGCAACCTCGCGATGAACGTGAAGCAGGTCGGCGTAACCGTGGGATCCGGGCTCTCGGCGGGGCTGATCACCGTCGCCGGCGCCGGCGGCGACTGGGCGACCGGGTTCCTCGTCGCCGCGGCGGTCGCGGTCGTCGTCGCGCTGGCGTTCGCTCGCGACTACGACGGCCGCCCGGGATCGGGCACCATCTCGGCGCCCGACGTGCGGGGCCTGCTCTCGGGTCGGGGGTACCGCGGCCTGCTCGTCGCCGGCTTCTTCCTCGGCGCGGCGGTGTTCACCACCACCGGCTACGTCGTCCTCCACATGACCGACGCCGTACTCGCGTCCGCAGCCGTCGCTGGGGGAACGCTCGCGGCCGTACAGGTGACGGGGAGCCTCGGACGCCTCGGCGGCGGCGCCGTCGCCGACCGCCTCCCGCTGTCGGCGTCGGTCGCGAACGCCCGCGTGCTCCTCGTGCAGGCGGTCGTCAGCGTCGTCGGCTTCGTCGCCGTCACGCTCGTCGGCGGGCCGTCGGTCGCCGCCGTCGCGTTCGCGCTGCTGGGCTTCTTCGTGCTCGGGTTCCCGGGGATGTACTACGGCTGTCTCACCGCGCTCGTCGACGACGACGAGGTCGGGGCGGCCACGGCGGGCGGCCAGACCGCCATCAACCTCGGCGGCCTCGTCGCTCCCCCCGCGTTCGGCTATCTCGCCGACACCGCTGGCTACGCCCTCGGCTGGTACGCGCTGGCGGGTTGTGCGGCGCTGGCGGCGGTCGCGCTCGTGCCGCTCGTCCGGGAGTAGGGCGCGGGACTGCGAGTCGCAACCGGGCCTACTCCGCGCCGGCGATCGCGCCCGGCTCGTAGGCGTCGTGCTGGCGGGTGTACTCCATCGTCGTCGCCACCGACTCCGCGACATCGGCGCCGGCCTCCCGTTCGACGATGTGCAAGGCGAGATCGATCCCCGAGGTGACGCCGCCGGCAGAGAGCACGTCGCCGTCGTCGACGACGCGCTCCTCGCGCACGTCGGCGTCGGTGGCGCGGAGGTCCTCGAGCGCGCCGGCGTGGGTGACGGCGGGTCGGCCGTCGAACACGCCCGCCTTCGAGAGGAGCATGCCGCCGGTACAGACGGACGCCACCGTCGCCCCGGCGTCGTGGTGGGCCGAGACCGCCTCCGGGATCGCGCCGCGGTCGTACTCGGCGCGTGCGCCGGCCTCGCTGCGGTCGGTCCAGCCGCCGCCCGGCACCACGAGCAGGTCGACCTCCCCGGGCTCGGGCAGTTCGGCCTCGGCCTCGACGCGCATCCCGTGGCTCGCGGTGACGAGCCCGGGCCCGTCGAGCGCGACGAGTTCGGTGTCGAAGTCGGCGCCGGCGCCCGCGGCGTTCTCGAACACCTCGAACGGACCGACCGCGTCCAGTTCGTCGAACCCCTCGTACAGCAGCACGGCGATGTCCATACTCGGTACTTGGCGGCCGTCGGCAAAGTCGTGTCGCGGGCGGCAAGCTCGTCGACCGCGCCCGCAACGCCGTCTCAGTCCGCGCTCGCCTCCTCCTCGTCCTCGCCTCGGGCGCGCTTGTACATCGAGAGCGCCCGCTCTCGCATCTCGGAGTGGTCGACCACCGGGTCCGGATACTTGGGCGCGAGCTGCCGCCGGCGACCGACGGACAGCTCGTGCCACGAGTGGACGTTCTCCGGGGAGACGCCCGACAGTTCCGGAACGTACTCGGCGATGTACTCGGCGTCGGGATCGTACCGCTCGCCCTGCGTCATGGGGTTGAATATCCGGAAGTAGGGCTGGGCGTCCGTCCCGGTCGATGCGGCCCACTGCCAGCCGCCGTTGTCGTTGGCGGTGTCGTGGTCCGCGAGGTGTCGCTTGAAGTGCTCGTAGCCGTGGCGCCAGTCGACCAGGAGGTCCTTCGTGAGGAACGACGCGACGATCATCCGGACGCGGTTGTGCATGTACGCCTCCTCCCGGAGCTGGCGCATGCCCGCGTCGACGATCGGATAGCCGGTCTCGCCGTCTTTCCACGCCTCCAAGTGGTCCATCGCCTCGTGCCCGTCGCGCCACTCGATGGGGCGTTCGTACTCCTTGTAGTTCTCCGTCACCACCTCCGGGTTCGCCCACAACACCTGCGTGTAGAACTCCCGCCACGCGAGCTGGGACCGGAACTCCTCGACGGACGCGACGGCGTCGTGTTCCGCCGCGGCGACGCCGTCGTCGTCGGCCATCGCCTCCGCCTCGCTCATCGCCTCCTCCGTGGCGGCGTACACCTCCCGCACGCCGATCGTCCCCCACTTGAGGTCCGTCGAGAGCCGCGAGGTCGCCCCCTTCGCCGGATAGTCGCGGTCCTCGTCGTATCTGTAGACGGCGTCCTCGTGGAAGGCGGCGAGCCGGTCGCGGGCGGCGGCGGTGCCGGCGGACTGCACGTCGGCCGTCGGCTCGGCGAAGCCGAGGTCCGCGATGCTCGGGAGCTCCCCCGCGTCGACGTCCTCGATGTCGACGAGGTCGGTCGGCGCCGGCGCGTCGAACGGGTCGGCCTTCGCCCGGTCGTGCCACTTCCGTCCGAAGTAGGTGAACACCGAGTACGGGTCCCCGTCGTTGGTCGTGATCGTCCCGGGCTCGTGGTGGACGGCGTCGTGGTAGGTCTCGCGGGCGACGCCGGCGTCGTCGAGCGCCATTCTGACGCGGGCGTCGCGCTCGCGGGCGAGCCCCGAGTAGTCCTCGTTCCAGACGACTGCGTCGGCGTCGTGGGCGGCCGCGAGCCGCGGGAGCACCTCTGCGGGGTCGCCGCGGGCGGCGACGAGGTCGGAGCCGCGCTCGCGGTAGTCGGCTCGCAGTTCGGCGAGCGCGTCGAGCATGAACCGCACCCGGGGACTCGCGGCGTGGTCCAACACGTCCTCGTCGAAGACGAACACCGGAACGACCGCGTCGCCGTCGGCGGTCGCCTCGGCGGCGGCCGCGAGGCCGCGGTTGTCGGCGACCCGCAGGTCCCGCCGGTGCCAAAACAGGCGCATGAAACCGGACACGGGCGCGACGGTAGTAACGTTAGTGGCGGGCGAAGCGTGGCGGGATCGCGGCGCCGGCGTTCACAGCGCGTCGATCTCGTCACGTCGTCCGTCGAGGACCGGGAACCGGTCCCCGCGGCGTCGCTCCAACAGGCGTAACAGGCGCTCGGCCCAGTCGAGCTTCCGGGGCTTCAGCCCGTCCACCCCGGGGTCGTCGAAGTCCCACCCCGGAAAGACGAGTCGATCGGCGCCGCAGCGGTCGGCGAGGAACGCCGCCCGGTCGCCGTCGGTGAAGCCGCCGTAGTTGGCGACCGCGTCGACCGGTGCCGCCTGCGTCGTGACGAGCGTGTTGGCGGCGTCGTATCTGGGGAGCCACTCGTCGACGAGATCGCCGTTGTCGCCGTGGGCGTGCGCGACGACGACCTCGCCGCGTTCAGTCCGGTCGAGACCGGTCTCGGGGTTCTTGTCGAGGTCCGTCACCATCGCGTCGACGCGAACGCCCTCGGCGGCGAGGCGGTCGGCGGCGGTCGAGGCCGCGAACACGAGGTCCGCCTCCCGTGCGAGGTCGACGTCGGCCTCCAACGACGGTCCCGCCCCGGCGACGGCGACGGTCGCGTCCGAACAGTCCAGCCGGTCGAGGTCGAACGGTTCCGCGAGAGCGGCGGCGCGGTCCCTGACCGCCTCGTCGGCGGCACGATCGAACCCGAAGTCGGCGAGGATCGCCTCGTAGATCGGCTCCCACTCGGTGAACTCCATGGTGGTGACTAGCGACGTAGCGACGCGTAGTAATACGGGATCGGGCCGAAAGCACACCAGAGTACCCCTACCCGCGGTGTCCTTTCGGCTTCCACCGTCAGCTATCGACCGATCGGGTATAAGTTTTCTTACTCTGAGGGACGCGTGACGCTCGACAGCGCGGCGTCCAACGCCTCCGTAGCCCCGCTCGCGGCCGCTGCGGTCGCGGCGGTTTCGGCGACAGTTCCGAGCAACAGCGCGGACGATCCCGTCCCGTCGGGGACCAGTACCGCCGACGCGTCGGCTGTCGCGGCACGCAGCGCCCCGAGTTCCTCGGTGTCGAGTCCGTCGAACTCGTACACGCGAGCGACGGCGTCGGCGGCGACGGTGGGGTCGCCGCCGATCCGGTCGACGTGTCGACGGGCGTCCCCGGTCGTGGCAACGTCGAGTTCCTCGACGGCGACCGCACCGCCCAGCCGCGCCCGGTCGCGAGCGAACTCGTTCCCGATGAGCGCGGCGTCGCGCGTCTCGGCCACGTCGTGCGTGCGAACGATGTGGGCGCCGCGCTCGACGGCCATCGAGGTGGCCGCAAGCGAGACCGGCAGCGCGCCCTCGGTGTCGCGACCGGCGACGCTCCGGAGGAAGTTCTTTCGATTGATCGAGACGAGGATCGGTCGGCCGTAGCCGCGGAACTCTCGAAGCCGATGGAACGTCTCTCGGTCGTCTTCGAGGGTCTTCTCCTCGGACCAGCCGCCGAAGGCGGGGTCGATCATGGTCTTGTCGGTGAAGCCGTTGCGCGACAGCGCCTCGTAGATGTCGTCCACGTCCTCGACGGCACCCGGCCGCTCGAGATCCGGCGGCGACGCCATCTTCGCCACGGCGACGTCGTGTTCCGCACAGACCCGGGGCATCTCCGGATCGGCGAACCCGCAGATGTCGTTCACCATGTCGAAGCCGCGGTTCAGCGCCGCCTCGGCGACCTCGTGATACCGCGTCTCGATGGAGAAGACGGCGTCGCCGGAGACGCTCTCGATCGTCTCGATCGCGGTGTCGAGTCGCTCCAGTTCCTCCTCGGCCGAGAGCACCTCGAACTTCTTGTTCGCCGACTCCAGCCCGACGTCGACGATGTCCGCGCCCTCGCCGATGAGTTCCTCGTCGACGTACGCCGCCGCGTCGCCGGGGTCGTCGTACACGCTGGGGTCGTACGGCGACTCCTTCGAGACGTTCAACACGCCCATGATCCGCGGCGGGTGATCGTCGCCGATCGGCAGGCCGGCGGCGTCGACAGTTCGCATGAACCGTGACACGGGAGGCTCGCGTTTCGGTGTTGTGATCGCGGAGGCGACGCACCCAGTCGATGACCGAAAGCCGGGGTCACTGGGCGCAGAGCGCGCCGCTTATGCCCTGCGCGCAGCAAGGCCGGGGAAATGGGTAAAGTGAGCATCGGCCTGCGCGGCTGGCGCTTCGAGGAGGACGAGATCTTCACCGACGCCGGCGGGTGGCGGCCGCTGGAGGAGATCCCGAAGGAGCCCCGTCATCGGCTCGTGCGACTCCAGGTCGTGATGAACAAGCCCTGCGACGCCTGCTACCTGATCCACGGGGAGGAGGACAAGGAGCGGTGCCGGGTCGCGAGCATCGTCTACGGCGAACCCCTCGACGAACTGCTGTTGTGTGACGAACACGAGGCGGACTTCCTGTTCTGGTTCCGCGAGCGCGGCGGCGCCTCGATCGCCGGGGAGGAGACGTTCCGCGACGCCTTCCACGAGTGGTTCGACGACGGCGGTCGCGCCCCCGAGGGCTACGGCGGGATGGATCACGTCGAGGAGGCACCCGAGGAACTGCCCGACCTGCGTGACCCCGAGGACCTCTACGAGGACGACGACCTGCTCGCGGACGAACGACCGGACTTCGACGACGAGTCGAGCGACACCGACGCCGGGACGACAGGGGGTACAGCCGACGAGGGAGCCGATGTGGATACGGACGCTGACACGGCGGACACGGACGACGACCTCTCCGTCGACGACCTCGACCTCGATCGGGAGTACCCGACATGAGCGAGGAGTCGGGCGTCGGTTCCGGCCACGGCGACCGCGAGTTCGTCGTCGTCGTCGTGGAACCGGAGACGCCGGGCAACGTCGGCACCATCGCGCGGGCGATGAAGAACTTCGGGTTGACGGACCTGAAGCTGGTCGACCCGCCGGCGATCGACCGCGACAGCGAGGCGTACGGCTTCGCCGGCCACGCCCGCGAGGACGTGCTCCCGAACGCCGACACGGTGACGCTGGAGGAGATCGTCGAGCGCTACCACACCGTCGGCACCACCGCGATCACCGGCGAGGACGCCCGACGCCACGTTCGCTACCCGTTCAAGACGCCCGCCGAGCTTCGCGAGTCGCTGGCGACGGTCGACACCGACACGGCGCTGGTGTTCGGCCGTGAGGGGACCGGCCTGAACAACGAGGAGCTCGAGCAGCTGGACGAGCTCGTCTCCATCCCCGCGAACCCCGAGTACCCGGTGATGAACCTCGGGCAGGCGGCGACCGTGACGCTGTACGAGCTCCGCTCGCTGTTCCTCGACGGGTTCCAGCTTCCGGACGTCGAGCACGAGCGGGCCGCCGAACCGGAGATCGAACGCTTCTATGAACAGTTCGGCTCGTTCCTCGCGGAGGCGGAGTCGCGCGATCACAAACGCGAGCGCAGCGAGCGCCTGATCCGCCGACTGGTCGGGCGTGCCCACCCGACCAGCAAGGAGGCGACGACCCTGACGGGCGTGTTCCGGCGCGCGACGGATCTCATGGAACACACCGACCACAGCGAGCGAGAGCGTGACGGCGACCGCAACGACGAACACGACGGGGAACCGCGGGCCCGCTGACGGCGAGCGACTGGCCCGCCACCGGGGACCGGTCGAGCTGTCCGGGACCGCGTACCTGTCGCCACCGGATCGCAATTCGTCCCTTCACGTCGCCAATTCGTCCCATTCCGCCTCTACTCGTCGCTCCGGCGGAGGTACATCACGTTCCCGATCATCGAGAACACCCGCTCGTCGTCCTGATTGAACGTGCGCGTTCGCGCCCGTATCAGCCCGCGTTCGGGCCGCTCGGGGACCTTCTCCAGTACCTCGTTCTCGATGTGGAGGCTGTCGCCCGGCCGCACCGGCACCGGCCACCGGAGCTCGTCGACGCCCTTCGCGCCGATGGTCGCGGCGTCGGCGAGCGTCCCCCCGACGAGCAGGCGCATCGTCATCGCGGCGGTGTGCCACCCGGAGGCGATCACGCCGCCGTACGGCGACTCTTCGGACGCGCGGTCGGGTTCAGTGTGGAACCATTGCGGGTCGTACCGCTCGGCGAACGAGAGTACCTCCTCGCGAGTCACCTCGTAGTCGCCGTTGGTCTCGACCGTGCCGACCTCGACGTCCTCGTAGTAAACCGGCATAGCCGGCGATCCGTTCACGAGCACATGAAACCCGGTGTGTGGAGGTGGAGTAGGCGTCGATTACCGGTCTCTCGCGTGTTCGCTCCGGACGTGAAACGACGTGAACGGTCGACGCCCCTATATCCGTGAGCGCCGTGGATCGGAACGCCCCTACCCCGGTGTGCGATCCGCATGCCGTCGATCGTGTCGTCGGATCGTGGACCCGTCGTGCGGCGGATCCGACGGCGCGATCGGTCTCTCACCGACGCGGAGCCGCCGCCACGACCGTCGTCGCTCGGTCCGCCCCGAGCGCGATCCGGACCCGTTTTGGGCGCGGGGAGAGAATCCTGCGGTAATGGATGACGATCTCAGAGCGCGTGTGCGCGCCGAGGCGGAGACGCACGCCCTCTACAACGCCCTGAAGCACGGTTCCGACCCCGAGGTGGGCGCCATCATGGGCCCGCTGATGGGCGAGAATCCCGACTTCCGACCGCACGGCGACGAGGTGCCCGGCGTCGTCGCGCCGGTGGTCGGGGAGGTCTCGGGACTGAGCGACGACGAGCGTCGCGAGCGCCTGCTCGAACTCGCGCCCGAGTTGGTCGAGGAGTTGGAGGCGCAGGACGAGGAGGACGACCGGGTGCTCCCGGACCTGCCGAACGCCGACGAGTACGACCAGATCCGGATGCGACTCGCCCCGAACCCGAACGGACCGTGGCACCTCGGCTCCGCACGGATGCCAGCGGTCATCGGGACGTATAAGCAGCTATACGACGGCTGGATGCTCTGCCGGTTCGACGACACCGACCCCGAGACGAAGCGTCCGGATCTGGACGCCTACGACGAGATCCTCGACGCCATCGACTACCTCGGGTTCGAGCCCGACGAGGTGCTGAAGGCCAGCGATCGCGTCGAGACGTACTACGACCACGCGCGCGAACTCATCGGGAAGGGCGGCGCCTACACCTGCTCGTGTCCGGCGGAGCACTTCCGGAGCCTGAAGGCCGACGCGGAGCCCTGTGAGCACCGCGACAAGGACGTAGAGACGGTGCGTGAGGAGTTCGAGGCGATGGTCGACGGCGAGTACTCCGACGGCGAGATGGTGCTCAGGGTGAAGACCGACATCGAGCACAAGAACCCCGCGCTGCGTGACTTCGTCGCCTTCCGAATGGTCGACACACCGCACCCGCGCGAGGAGGCCGCCGACTACCGTGCGTGGCCGATGCTCGACTTCCAGTCGGGCGTCGACGACCACCTCACGGGCGTCACCCACATCGTTCGCGGCATCGACCTCCAGGACTCGGCCAAGCGCCAGCGGTTCGTCTACGAGTACTTCGGCTGGGAGTACCCCGAGGTCGTCCACTGGGGGCACGTCCAGATCGACGCCTACGACGTGCCGATGTCCACCTCGACGATCAAAGCGCGGGTCGACTCGGGCGAACTGACCGGCTGGGACGACCCGCGCGCGCCGACGCTCGCGTCGGTGAAGCGCCGCGGGATCCGCGGGCAGGCCATCGTCGACGCGATGGCCGAGTTGGGCGTCTCCACGAGCAACGTCGACCTGGCGATGTCCAGCATCTACGCGAACAACCGCGACCTGATCGACGACGACACCGACCGACGGTTCCTCGTCCGCGACGGCGACGCCTCCGACGCGACCGACCGCGACCGACTCCCCGCCGGCGCTGCCGTGGCGTTCGATCTCGGGGACGACGCGCCCGACACGGGCCATCCGCCGCTCCACCCCACCCACGAGGACCGCGGCGACCGCGACGTGCCCGCGAGCGAGGCCGTCCTGCTGGAGTCGGAGGACGTGCCCGCCGACGGCGAGCGCGTCTGGCTCAAGGGGTTCGGTTGTTTCCGCCGCGACGGCGACAGGCTGGCGTGGGTCGGCACCGACATCGACCTCGTGCGCGAGGAGGGCGTCCCGGTCGTTCACTGGGTCGGCGCCGGCGACGACGAGCACGTCCGCGTGCGACTCCGCACGATGGACGGCGAC
>Ga0207718_100981_pt1 | contig 18225 bp, 20 predicted proteins | sample A23M2SouthBayCA_FD_187749 | JGI IMG/M metagenome (GOLD analysis project Ga0207718, IMG submission 187749) | Aerobic enrichment media microbial communities from Eden Landing Ponds, California, USA - A23 M2 (SPAdes) | ecosystem: Environmental > Aquatic > Marine > Unclassified | place: Emeryville... | reverse complement strand
CCCACTCGGGAGTCCGTCGTCGCTCCACAAACGACAAGTCTATCCACTCGATACATCCTTTGAGGCGGTCGAATTCTGCCATAGACACTCAGAACTCGTCCGCCTCATTCTCTAACTTAACGCGACCCTATCAGAAGGGCTGGCTTTTTTAATAGCGAACTCAGTAACTAGTCCCAATACCAATGTAGGGCTGAAGCGCCCTCTCCCGAAGGCTCAATCGGGACAAACTTTCGTATAATATCTTCATTTCCCCGATCAAGAGATTCATTGTCAACATTGCTGGAGGAGTTGATCTTCTGTTTTAGTTTTTTTACACCGGGTTCCCAGTAGAAACTCCGCCAATTGCGAAGGGTAGCGCTCGGAGATTGAAATTGGACCCAGTGTTCGCCAGTCCGGTCGTTACGCTCGGCAACCAACGTAAAAAACCCCTTCTCAGGGAGGATGACTTTTTCACTCTTCGTAGATGAACTTTCATATATCAAATATTGTTGATGATCCAAACTGCTAGTGTTCTGTTGCAATGGCTCCCAGTAAATTTTCAAACTAGCTGCCCGGACTGGTATCTCGTCGAGAATATGTACGAGATTAAAAAGCTCGTTAGCTGGAGCATTGCGACCCGGTGCGTGGCTCAACCGGCGAATCCCATAGTTTTGTAGTTCTTCCTGCCAACGCTCATCTTCTGTATATTTGTTTAGATATCTGTGGAATACATCATGCTGCGCATCAAATGGAAGAAGTTCAAATTCTTGTCCTATATACGGTGTTCTCTTAGCAATATTATTACGATTATTATTTTTCCTATTATCTAGGTATGAATTCTGTACTTTTTCTGGACAGAAGGCTCGGTGATATATTCGGAAATCACAATCCTCGTTATTTTCTGGGTTGTAAACGATAACGAATTCTGATTCTCCCTCTTTGATACCATCTCCATTCACTGAGTAGTAACGCGCACAAAATGGGTTTCGTAAGTATTCTTCGCTTTCCCCAGGTCCGCGATGGGACGTTTCATAAGTTTCTCCATCTTGAGGACGATAATATTGAGCAGTATATCCCGAATATTGAGAATCTAGTGAAACGTATTTTGCGCTTTCGTGATCAGTGCTTTCTTGGATCGTGTGAACCTTTTGATTATCAATATTATTTTGTTCATTCAAACCTGATTCTAATGAGATGCCCTCAAGATAGACTATCTCTCTTTCACCGAATATCGTCTTTTTAATATCTACCCTCATTTCAATGGCTATCTGATCTTTAGAATTAATCCCACACTCCGCTCTCAGTTTTTCTTCTGCATCTCTAATCAAGAAGTTCACACCGTCATCCGTCTCCACAGGGAACGCCCTCGAGGTCGTCGGTCCGTTTTCTTCGCTTGGACTTTGAGATGTTGATAGAGGGTTCTGCTCTGTATCTTGTCCTAAGATGTCGATATTTCGGGTATACTCAAGTTGATTTTTGAGTTGAAGATGATTTTCTATCGTCTGGTCCGGAATCGCTCTGCCAATAGCAGCACTGGCGCTGCTTATGATGACTGCGTCAATCTTAGAATCAACAGCATCGCGGGGTTTCGCCATCAAATAATTCATGATGTCACCGAAAACACCAGAGTGGGAGTCAGTATCTTCCAGTTTTCGAATATTTATTAGATGCTGTATGGCTTTATTTTCTATTGCCGGTTCGTTAGTAGGATCAATCCTAAACACAGCTACATTCTCGGGGATATTTGGAGTCTCTGCGTCAGTGTGGACGAATACACTCGGAATCAGATCCTGTGTCATCGCAGCCGAGGTCGCACTGATCAAAAATGGCTCAATATCGTCCTCATTCTCTGGGGTAACAACCCCAGCACAGCAGAGGGGCTTTGTTTCACTTTTCTTTATGCGTTCGATCGCCTCTTTTCGATTGGCAGCTACGTGGATATCAAAGCCGTAATTCTGCAGGAATTCCTGCACAATTGAACGGGTAGCACCATTGTCTGTAGCACAAAGGAGGGCTGAATATCGCTTGGAACCATATACTTCGGATCGATAAATTGTATTTGGACCCACGTGCTCAAATTCAATACTTTGGGGGTCTCTCCCTTGCCCGATCTCAATACTATATTCAAATCCCTGCCTCCCACCCACCATGGATGGGACTTCTATTTGGATATCAGTTATTTTCTCTTCAACACCGGGTGGGACTAACACATCAATACTATACCGCTTATTTTCATCAATATTCCAACTTGGTGAGACAGTAACTGAGCGAATATAGTGGTAGCAGTCTGAAGTTTCGTTCTTATACTGGAACCCGACAGAGCATTTTTTACCAGCCTCAATTTGATCAGCAATCAATGGGGCTGTTGAGTACTGTGACTTGTCCATAAGATTACTTATCAAAACAATCAAAATAAAAATTTTGTCAATTGATTTATCAAGAATACTTATACACAAATATCTTACTGGCTAGTTGGGTGGGATGTCGGGCCGCATGTTGGTGGCTTGCTGGTCGGTGATCTTGTCCGGGCGGTGGAAGCATGAGCTGTACCGTCGAGGAACGGAAGCGAGTTCGGCGAGCTGCGAGAGCGATTCGGGAGGAGGTGCCGACCGAGTCCGTTGATGTGCTCGCGCCGAGCTCCAGTCAGTACGACGCCTGGACACTCGATGCCGTGTTGTGTGGTACGGAGGGTGTCCCGCCTGAGATGTTACGGGAGTTGGCGCTCGCGTTTGTCTGTTCCTCAATTCAATAAAAAAGATATCCGGATGAATTTAATATCGCATTGGATCCTATATGACAATGTGGTTGACCCAGAACCGTGGACAACACTAGAACGTGAATCGACATATGTAGGAGAACGGTTTGAGACAATTAAGGAGACGGTTAAGCTCCAATCGGGGAAAAAATCAACAGTCGAATACGTTCATGAACCGGATGGTGCAGTCGTTCTTCCGTTTACATCGTCCGGAGAAGTCGTGACGATTCGAGAATGGCGTCACTCAGTCGGGCGCGTAGTCACCGGCCTCCCAGGGGGAGTTATTGAATCAGACGAAACCCCAGAAGCTGCTGCTGAGAGAGAACTACTTGAGGAAACCGGGTATGTCCCAGAACGAATTATGTCGCTTGTAACCGTTGAGACAACAAACGGATTGACTGACGGAATCCATCATCACTTTGTGGCGCATGGATGCTCGCCTACAGATGGTTCCAATCTGCACTCGTCAGAGGAAATTAAAGTCGAGACACGCTCGTTTGATGAGTTACGCGATAGTGTACTCTCAGGTGAAATCAGGGATGCAAAAACTGTCACACCCATTCTATACTATGCCATGAAAAGTCGGGGTGATGAATAGTCAGCAAATTGTGGATCACTCTACCCGAGCAATCCCGATTCCAACACGGGCCGTTTGTGTAATCCGTTCTTCGGGAAGAACTATTTCCGAGGTGGAGTAGCGGTTGCTTGCACAGACTTCGTCCCAGACTGCACTAACGCCGCCCTGTTTGTATTCAATATCGTGAAATGCTATTAGACCACCGGAACCTACTAGTGGTGCGTACTGCATAAAATCGCGTCTGACACTTGTCTCGCTGTGATCCCCATCAATAAACAGTAGATCGATCTCCCCATCAGAGAGTTTTTCAACTCGATTTCGGGTTTCAGAATCGTGCGAATCTGCACGGACAGCATCATACGAGATTTCATCCCCGAATTTGGACTGAAGTGATGGTGGCGTCTGTGGTTTCGTTGCCTTTGTAGAGGGGAGGTCAATGCTTATGATGTGAGCAGTTGGGGCCATCTGAGCAAGTACGAACAGAGATCCACCTTTTGCTGTCCCAACCTCAACGACGGTATCAGGTTCCAAATCCTGTACCACTTTTGCGAATTCTAGAAGTTCTTCTTCACACTGCATCGGTCGGATCGATGCATAGTCTCCCCAACCCTTGTAATTGAACGCGGTATCGACAACGTCTTCGGGTGTTGTCGGTTCAGCCTGTGAGAGATTCCTGGACGAGAGTCGCTGGCTGACAGAGTGTGGTAATACCTTTCCGGCATGATATCGGAGTTCTATTTCCCACATTCGGATTCGTTCATCAGGTCTGTATTCGATCGGTCTCGTGTATCGCTTCTCTCGAGTAGACGAACTGACCAAGCGGAAAACGCTGGTCATGGTTGTTCTTTTTTTGCTCCAGAGCCAAGAGATTATATTGCTCAACCGGTCACCCAACCCCATTGATTCAATTGTTCTGAACTACAGTTCTATTTGTGTCGATTCCAAAGCGTTTTCGATTGATTTGATTCACTATGCTATGCTAGGGGGACATCTCGTGATGGGTGCAGCGATGGGGAGAAGAATTATACAGAAACGTAATTAATGTTTCGTCAAAAGAGTCTGGAGATAGCAAGATGACCAAACTAGATTTTCTCGATGAAGTTCGGATTATTGCTCAAAACGGACTTGAATATGCAGATAACGTACATGACAAAGAACGATACGAAAAGTTACTGGAACTCGTTAGTCAACAGTATAGCGGACAATGTGACTTTTCCTCAAAAGAAATCAACGACCGCTTTCAGGAAGAGGTCGGACATGTGACACCAAAGGTCGGGGTAGTTGGTATAATCAGAAATGAGGTCGGTGAGGTGTTACTGATGAAGCGACCAGAGGGTACGTGGTCGTTACCAGGTGGCTGGCTTGAACCAGCAGAGTCACCACAGGTTGCAATAACCAGAGAGATTAAAGAAGAAACCACGTTAAACGTGACAGAAGCTGAACTAGTCAAGGTAGTCACACGGAAAGCAAAAGAGGGATATGGGCCACATGGTGCGTTGGGTCTCATCTATCACTGTGAGGTTGAGGGAGTAGCGCAAGAAACTCTCGAGGCAACCGAAATTAGCTACAGACAGCCCGATGATGTCTCATCTTGGCATAAAAACCACTACATGCTTGGCAAAATCACCCGGACCGAGGGAAAATAAACCATGAGCGAACAGGGCGTTATGTTAGACCAAATTAAGGAGTTATCTAAGTCACCGACAAAAGAAGATCTCGTCAATTTTTTTGCGCGCCTCCCTGATCGAGATTTGAGAGCTTGGGAAGTCAATTTGGTGAAATTGGCAGAACGCGCTCCTAAAAGTAACCAGTTATTCTACGAAATTGCAGTCGAACCTACGCACAACCATCAAGAAGCCAGTGATCGGCATATCCGATTCTCGGCATATTATGCATATTGTACCTATTTGCGACGCCATCGCAACGTAAGCGATTTCGAGAACACACTTATTGAGTTTCGAGAATTTCAAGATGAGCCAATGTATTCGCAGTTACGCGCTCTTTTTTTGCAACTCCGTGGAAACGAAGATGATCTAAAAAAGGCTGTTCGGGAAGCTGAACGAGCGGCTGAACAACTCGAGAACCAGGAAGGGGTATCTCATAACTTAGCGCTCTGTATCGTCAAAGCAATCGAGAAACAAGCGATGGAATCAACGCCAGACCTCTTGAGGAAGGCTGAGTCGAACGTCAAAGACGCGTTGCGGATGTCGGAATACCCTCGATTCTTTGCCACATATGGTCGTGTGCTAGCATTGAATGGTGACTACCGCAGGGCGCGAGCCGAAATTAATAAAGCAATTGATAAAGAGGATTCAACGAAGCAAGATTACGCGATACGTCTGGGCAACTACCAGCAACACTTGTCACGCGTTTACCTTTATGAACAGAAGGAAGCACTCGAATCGCGTATTGATACTGCACTTGAAGAAATCGAATCCGCTCGTGAGGAATCTGAATCTCGGATATCGCAGATACAGATGCGGCAACTGCAGTTTCTAGGGTTCTTTGCCACGCTATTGGCTGTCATTATTTCGTCTGTCCAAATCGCTTCCGCGCAACCGTTTCCAACCGCTTCACGGCTTATTCTCGTACAGATTGGAGGATTGTTGGCAGCATTCGGTGGTCTCGGTATTTTGCTCCCGGGCCAAGATATGCTGAAACGTAGTGCACTGGTGTTTGGGGCAGGTGCAACGGTCATCACTCTCGGAATCTTGATCCCGTCTCTTATAGGATAATAGTCAAGATGGTAACTAGGCTATATTCTGTCGGTCTTATTATAATATTCTGAACAGAGTTGGTCCACCCCAACATTCCCCGAATCTACTCGACTGGTTTTGCCGGCGAACCGACTACTCGAGCGTGCGGTTGCACATCTTCGAGAACTACAGCACCCATCCCGACTTCCGCTTCCGCTCCGATATCAAGATACGGAGCGATTCGCGCTCCCAGATAGATTCGAGCGTATGGATGTACCGTTACGCTACCGGCGATAACAGTTGCACTGGAGATCCACACCGATTCTTCAATTTGGGATTGGTGTGCTATGTACACATTCCGTCCGATTTTTGTCCCACGACCAACAGTAGTTGTTTTGAACATCGCCCTATCGACGATTGAGCCGACTCCGATATCCACATCATCTTCAATCTTAACCGTCCCGTCGTGTACCTCCCGAATTAGCTCTCCATTCTCGTCACGCCTGTAAGAAAGTGCAGGTTCACCAATGGACGCATTAGACTGAATTACACAGCGGTCGCCAATATGGACATTGCCATCGATGTATGTGGATGCCCCGATATAGCTATTATCTCCAATCGAGACACCAGCACTCACATGCGCATGTGGTCCAATGTAACAGTTAGCTCCAAGTTCTGCTTCCGACTCAACCGTCGCAGTTGGGTGAATTTGTTCTTCTGCCCGTGGCTCAGTGAAAAACTCCTTCACTAACTTCATGAAATCTATTCTGGGATTCGACGTCAAAATTTGAGTCGCGTCTGCCTCCGTAGCAGACTGAGGAGAGCAAACCACAATTGATGCATCAGAATCCTGGATGGGTTGGTGCTCAGTTCCCTCCCAAAACGTAATGTCACCGGGCTTTGCGTCGTCTATCGAATTGAATCCCGACACGTTGGCATCAGTTCCAATATATTCCGTATTAAGAAAGTCAGCTATTTCCCCAGCTGTCAGCTCTATCTCGTCTCTCGAACGCTGGTATAATCCATCGTACATCTCAATTAGTCTGCTCGCCTACGGCGACTAAGGACATGTCATCGGATGGTTTCAGTCTAGGGTATCGACGGCAATTAGGATCCGATCGCTGGATATCACGGAGAACACGAAGAGACCGTTCAACGCCGTTGGTCTCTATGTAATTCAGCGCTGCCGACCAGTCACAAAAAACATCAAAGACCTGGATGATCTGTTCGAATCCGTCAGTAAAGAGACTCAAGAAACGAACATCCCCCCATTTAAATTTCCCTGTTCTTGCATGATCAACTGCTTCTGTAGAGAAGCCAAGTCCCCAGTACCCATCTGGTGTGTTCTTGAGTCGACGGTGCTCTCTGAGCATGGGTTTGATTTCTTCAAACGCCTCTTTATGAGAATATCCCTCATGAACTAATTCTGATAGGTTTTTAATAGCTTTTTTGTCGTATTCTCTTGGCCCTTTTCCAAGGATGTCTGTCGTGGTACGGTTAGGGTGGCTGGCGACGACGCTGCAGTCGCCGAGGACAAAAAATTCCAACTCAGTCTCAGGATGAGGCCGAACGATTGCGATCGCTCCCGATGGTTCAGTAACTTTGTCGATATCATCTGACCCAGCTATCGAATAATATTTCTCCCGAATATCCTTGATACTATCCGACACAATATTGGATAACGCTTCGTTCCGATCTATTCGGTCTCGAAGAAGTTCATCGAACGTTTGTGCAAACCACTGGCCATCCGTTGAAGCGGACGTGTAGGTATGATCGGTAAGACCAGTGGCACCGTCTATAACCCACGCACCACCCTCAATGAAAGTAGCAACGTCTTCGTTGTGCTCTCCAAAAGTACCATTTCGAGAGGCTGAAACGCCAGTGAATTCGAACATATTATCGATTCTGAACCCCCTCAAGGATGGACGGTCGGTTCATATACCAATCTATGGTCGGTTCAAGTCCGGTTTCAAGGTCCATCTGAGGCGTGTAAGATAAAAGCTTCTTTGCCTTCGTTATGTCAGCGACAAAACGCTCTACCTCACCTTTTCGTTCCGATTTGACAACGATATCAGAATCCGAATCAGTCTTGCTGAGTAGCATCTCAGCCAAGTTACGCAATGAAGAACCTTTGCCAGAAGCTATATTGAATACCTCGCCTGATGCTGTTGGAAATTCGAAAATACATTTGAGGATCCCTTGGATTACGTCCTCAATATAGGTGAAATCCAAAATCTTCTCGTCACCGTATATTTTCAGTGGTTCACCGAAGTATGCGTTGGAAAGAAACAACGGGACAACTCGATCCTTTGCATCATACCGTCCGTACACATTTGACAATCGCAGGACTGACCAATTAATGTCATAACAGTTGGCATATGAACGGAGCAGCGCCTCGGCACTTAATTTACTCGCAGCGTATGGACTCTCAATTGTGTCGAGTGTTACGTGCTCTTCGGCGGCAATGGTCTGTTTCTGGTTACCGTAAACCTCACGGCTACTTAGAAACAGAACGTTGGGAATATTGTACTTCCTTGCCCACTCAAGTACTGTCCGTGTCATTTGAATATTTTCGTGGGCCATCTCGGGATTCCCAACTAGTTTTGAAACTCTTGCATTGGCCGCAGCATGGATGATACTGTCTATATCACCGAGAAAGTCAGGTTCGACGTTCGGATTACAGAGGTCCAATTCCAGGACATCAGCCTTGGTATCGAAATTCCACTTGCTTGGCTCGATATCTATGCCGTACACATCAAAATGCGTACGTTGAAATCTCTTACGAAGAGCCGTTCCTATCATCCCATTAATTCCAGTGATTAGAATCCGATGCTGAGATAGATCCGTATTCCTTTTAATCACACTGTGTGTTTCTTGTCTTGCTGTTATTAATTTTCGGCACGGCAGAAACAGTTGGATGATGATTTTACTATAATTTACTTGTCTTCCGGTAAAAACCAGAATCTCAGAACAATAGGTGACTATCAAAAACGCTAAAATAGCCGAGAATTTTTAGTATAACGAACGGTTGTTTGGATGCTAGCAAGCACGCTTTGATTAACCTCTATATATGATTATCTGCGTTGTCGGTACATCTGGTTCCGGAAAAACTACGTCATGTGAATATATTAAACGGGAGTTTGGTATTCCGTTTGTTGAAGTAAGTGACATTATATGGGACAGGTATAATGATTCTTCATTTTCGGGCGACATCAGAGAATTTGTTAAAATCCAGTACGAGCGTAACGGTAAAAATACATTCACCCTTCCGGCTATCCAACAGGCGAAGAAGTTGGATTCAAATATAAAGATATTCTGTGGGTTCCGGACTGTAGAGGCCATCAACTTTGTACGAAACTTCTACGACGAACACAACATATCCATAGTCGGAATTCATTCTAATTCAAATCTAAAGTATCGGAGAATCATGGAAAGAGAGCAGCGAGCTAAAATAAGTTATGAAGAAGCTTTGCGGAAGAGTTTTGTGGAGTATCGGGTCGGCTTAGCCGAAATATTTGAACAAGAAGTTGACGAAATTATAGTTAACGAAGGAACGATACACGACTTCTATGAACAGGTTCATCAATACGTGCAATCGGTACTCGATAGTTTCGACAACACCCCACATCGGTGAGAGAACCTCCCATGATGGTTATTCCGACGATGCAATTCTATAACCCGACTGTCGTCTGTCTCGAAAGCACAGTCACGACTTCCTCTGAAGACAGGTTTGTCTTGTTTTAGGTCAGTCTTCAGTATTATAAACACTCTCAAGCCTATCCAGCAAGTGTACACATTTTTTAAGATCGATAAATGTCTGACGGAGTTATTTGTATCACCGATATGTATACAGTATCTGTATATGGCATCAGTACAACGGGCGGCAACATACGTCGAAAAGGGAGGCGTTGGAAAGACAACCAGCGCCGCCCACATCGCCGTCGCTGCACACAATATGGGCCACAAGGTGCTTCTAGTCGACCTCGCCGGAACACAGAACGACCTTGCGACACACTTCGGTCTCTCCATCGTCGACGAAGAGACGGCCGACGACGGGGTCTCAATCGATGCTCCGATTTCAGCTGTCTTCGGTGATGACTGGGCGTTCCTCCGGGACAACATCGATGATCTCTTAGACCGGATGACGTTCGCGACCGACGAGGGCCCGGACCTCATCCCAGCTGACCCGGGTTTGGGGGGCGCAGACAACAACCTCGCGAACGTCCCACTCGAAGAGCGTTACCAGAAACTCGATGGGTTCGTCGAGGACCTCGTCGCCGAACAGTACGACCTCGTCATCTTCGATCTCCCGGGCAAAGAGGACAACATCGCACTCAACGGCCTTTTTGCTGCTCGGAATGTCGTTGCTCCGCTGAAACCCGGTGCCTTCGAGCGTGACCAGCTACAAAAACTGGACGCAACGCTGGAGGAAATCGGTGCTGACCTTGACGTCGACCTCGGCCTGGCGTTGATCATTCCCACGATCATCAGTAGTCAAGAGACCCTCTCAGAGTCGTTTGTTGAGTATGTGACAAAAGAGTATCCCGAGATCGTTGGCGAGCCTGTCACGAAGACTGCCGACATCGGAAATAACCAGAACGCGGGCCGGACACTCTTCGCCGTCCCTGACGACGAGCTTTATGCGACCGGGAAGCGAGCCCGTGAGGCGTACAGTGCGAACACCGAACAGTTGCTGCACAGACTCACAGACCTATGAGCGACACCACAGACGACCGCGATCCCGAAGAACTACTCGAACAGTCGAAGGAACAGAAGCGCCACCGAAGCGAGGCACAGCAGCAAGACACCGAGTCCGGCGACCCGTCGTTGGAGGAGTACATCGCCGATGTCTACGAAGAACTCGATGCTGGCGAAGTACCGACGAACCTCACCATGCGAGACCGGAACCTCGCAGCGTTGATTCGTGGCCTCGACGAGGCTGGGCAACTCGATGCCGTCGGGGCCGATGTTCGCGAGCATCTCGACAGAGACGCTACTGACTCGGAGAGTCGTGGGTCAGTTCTAGGACTGCTGGTCCGGGCAGGACTTGCGGAGGTCCGTCCTGATCTTATCGAGGCCGGCGAAGACGGCTACGAGCGCTTCACCGAGCGTCAAGAGACGCAGTTCTGAGTCGCCGTTTCTACATCACGGATCAGTCATCTGTATGTGCGTACAGGCCCACATATAGTGTATCTGTATATTGTATCTAGATTCTGTATCCAGATCTGCAATCTGACTCTAGTCTACAGATATTCGATATAGAAACATAGAGTTTACCGGATCAACGGCTGTGAGTCAGCACTCGCGGTGGGTCACGTCGTTGAATCGTCCACGCCGACGAAGCCGCTGGCCACGTCGACGTCGACCACACCCTCGAAGTCACAGTGTGGACACGTAATCGATAACCCGTCGACGGCACCCATCGCACTGTCCTGAAGAATGCCATGGCAGATCGCTTTTGAACACGACGGGCACGTGACCGACTCGAGCGCAACGGGTTTCTCGTAGCGGAGACAGTCCTTGCAGCCCGAGTATGTGGGCCGGACGGTGGTGGAGCGGACAATACGATACGAAGCCCCAGGGTTGCCGCCGCCACAGGCCGGTCGCGCTTCGCCGAACGCAGCTGCCTGTGGGTCCGGGAAATGATACCGGTCTGCGCCGCCGGTCACGACCACCCACGGAACATCCTGCGTGAGTATCTCGACGTCGTGGACCTCGAACACCCGGCCGTCCTCAGTCCAGTCCTCGGTTGCGAGTACATGGAGTGATGCTGTGTAGCGGGCCGGATACGCGACGAGTTCCAGGCCAAACACCAACGCCCCACAGGAAAGGCGACAGACACGCTTGGACTTGCAAACGTCGCTCGACCCTCGATGGACAGCTCGACGACATCCGTGACATCCCAAGTTCGCGAGTCACCGTTGAGGACGAGGACATCTCCTTCCTCGATGTTCTGAATTGTGTCGACAAGCGACGGGTCCACGCCAACGTCGACATACTAACGGCGAAACAGCGACTGGAAGCTTGCGGCTGGCGGGTCGTCCACGGCATCGTCGATTCCATCTGGGTGACCCCGGATCCTGACGTCGACGATGAAGACCGCGAGGACCTCGAGACGCTCGCGACGGCAATCACGAAACGCGTCGAGATTCGGCTGGAACACGAAGCCCACTACGACTGGGTGGCGTTCGTGCCGCAGCGCGAGAGCGACGCCGGCGCACTGACGAGATTTTGCATATCGGCTTCCGCCGACACAAGACCGACACCGAGCGGAACACCGCCGAGAACGGAATAGTCCTCGGGGTCGACCTCGGTATCGAAAATCTCGCCGTCACCAGCACTGCCTTCTTCTTCACCGGACGGGAATTAACCCATAATCTCCGCGAGTTCGAGAAGGTGCGTGCCGGGCTCCAACAGGCCGGAACGCGAAGCATTCACCGAACGCTTGAACAATCAAGTGACCGGGAGCTTCGCTACGTCCGTGACGTACTCCACCGGGCGTCGAACGCCATCGTAGACGAAGTACTCCGATACGAGTGCGACGTGATTGTATTCGAGGACTTGACGGATATCCGCGACCGCACGGGTGCGTCGTGGGGACACAGGTGGGCGTTTCGAACACTGTACGAGCAGGTAGAATACAAAACCGAAGCAGTCGGCGTACACGTCGAAACGGTGTGCCGAGTGTGGATTCACAGCTGAGGACAATCGTGAGACTCGCAACGACTTCCGGTGCGTAAAGTGTGAGTCAGAAGGGAACGCGGACTGCAATGCGGCGAAGAACATCGGGATGCGGTATGTCCGTCGAGGCCAACAGTCGTCTGGGCCGACGGGCAACAGTCAGTTGCCCTAAAGTCTGGAACAGTGGTGCCGAGTGGCGGATTCACCGCCTACCCAGATGGGGTCGAGGCCGAGTTCATGGACAAGCCCCACCCTCCACGAGCGAACCCCTCAGGGTGAGCGAAGTAGGGTGGGGTAGTTGACTAGAGAACCACGGTCACACTCTCTCCCCCCGTCATCGATGTGTAAAACCATGAGAGGAGGGAGAGGGTGACGAGAGGAGAACGTCGGAAACCGGCGATGAGACCACAAATGCAAAGAAGAACGCCTCAGCAGTCGAATCTATATTTTAATAAGCAAAGTATATTACTTGGAAAAATTTTATATGTAGTGCGTTATAACTAATACCGTACTGGGATTAGACGTGGAGGTTAGGAGAAGCGACACTTCGACTAACCGAACAGGGACGTCCCTTTCACGCCTCTCGTCCTTCCTACGCGATATCTCTTGGTATCAATCGTCGCATGGCGTCAAACCTAATTTTCATGGTTTGCGCCCCATGAATTCCTCCCTATACCCTCTACTGTTTACACATCGATGACGGGGGGTGGGGGTCACGAGACTCCGTATCTTGATCTCATTTCCAGTGCGTTAGAAGGATCTGATGGGGAAGTGGCTGCACCGATCCCAGTTCAGGACTCTCTCGACCTCTGTCCCGCTACTATCTCGACTTTACACATCGAACACGGGGGGTGTGTTCTCCATCGGATGCTTGACCGGACCTCACTCCTCGTGAAATTCTTTCAGTTGAGTATTCACGACTGAACTCAGGAGTTCTTCCTGCTGGGCTATTCCTTCCAGGCGCGTATCATCGACGATCCGGGTCATCATCGCTTCAGGATCGCCCGTGAATGTGAACTCCATATACATCCCGCCGCCTCGTCCGCGGCTTTTCCGGGATGTTGAAATCAACCCGTACGTCGAGAGTTCTTTGACATATTTGACGTAGTCTCACGAGTCATCTGATCCGCATCGAGTTCGTTCGTCACCCACTGATAGACTTTGAATCCAACCGGACTTGGGACGGAGCTTCCCGTCCGGTTCGAGTGATGCGCAACTGCTGCAGTTGCGTAGAGTGAAACCTTCTTTTGTGTTGTAAGCCCCTCAACGAGCTTCAGTGACCGATCTTTGTCGATCTCCTCCTGAGATTCTCGGACGTGGTCCTCTGTGACCACTTCGTCTCCCCGTTCGTCTGCAAGATCTCCGGCGCCGCGGAACAGATCGATCGCCTTCCGTGCGTCACCGTGACTTTGTGCAGCGAACGCCGCCACGAGTGGAATCACGTCGTCGTCGAGAGCATTTTGACGGAACGCATCGCGTCGATTTTCGAGGATTTCGCGCAGCTGGTTCGCGTCGTAATCTGGGAAGTAGACATCACGTGGATTGAATGAACTCTCGGCACGCCCGTCGATGTCTTCCATGAATTTTGGATCGTTCGTTAGCGCTGCAACGGACACGCGGCCTTCGATTTCGTTCGTGTTACTTGCCCGCGATAACTGATAGAGAAGCTTCGAGTATGCGGGTTCGTCGTTTTCGCGCCGGCCGACCAAGAGGTCGATCTCGTCGAGAATGAAAATGACCGAATCGTAGTGCTCGTTGATCAGTTCGTATAGACGTCGGTACTTGCGCTTCGTCGAGACGCCAGTCTCTGGAACACCGACTTCCGTCCCAACGTCCTGAGCGACGGTTTGGACGAGTTCGTAGACGGCCTGGTCGAGTGTATTGATTGGCTGACAGTTGATGTCGACAACGCCGAAACGTTCGCCTTTGGATTGACAGAGTTCGATGATCTGTTGCGTGACGGCCCCGATGATGAGTGATTTACCTGTCCCTGCGGGACCGTACAGCAGCATATTCGGCGGTCGATTTCCTTGGAGAGTCGGCTTCAGAAACGAGACGACGGACTCGAGTTGGTCGTCACGGCCGACGATTCGCTCCTCATCGATAATCGTGTCAGGCTCAACGAGGTCCCGGTTGACGAACACCGATGCCTCCCCCTCATCACCGAGCATATCACGGATCGACCGCTGAGCGGTCTCTTCGGTCGATCCCTGATTTTGGCTTGCGTCTCCGGCAGCGTCCTCACTGGCGGATTCTAACCGCTGTCCATCTAATGTAGAACTAGTTTCTTCATCAAGGGTGGATTGGTCCGCCCCGTCTTGATCACTACCGGCCATATGTCTGCTGTACGCCGGAACATTAAAAATATTAACCTCCGTCGATGTTTATTCGCCTTCTGTATCGAATACTTCGCCTGAATTCGGCGTTATCACGATTCGATAGCTAGAACCGACACCGAAGTACATCCGGTGGGAGACCCCCCGGCATCGATGTGTAACGCAAAATCGGCGACCCTCTTGTGAATTTGCGTATCTATGATTGGAACTAGATGTCCCCTCCCCATCATCGAAGTGTAAGCCGCACGTCTGACACCCCCCGTCATCGAAGTGTAAACGCAGGGTCGACCATCCCCCCGTCATCGAAGTGTAAATCGGTTCAGTCTCCGGCTCTCTTGATGTCCACCGCTCGAATTTCATCAACCGGTTCGTACATCTAATAGTTCACCGTTCCCCACTCTCTTCCCACTCCGGACGTGGTGTCGGGGACGGGAGTTCGTCAACCACAGTTCGGAGTTTGTCCTCTGTCGTCCACGGGAAGCACCGATCGTGGAGTTCGAATTTCCGGAACTTGTTGAGATGGACCCAACTGTACGTTACTGGCTCTTCGCCCTCGTCTGTCCGGTCGTCGATCACATCCCAAACCTCCTGTTCGTCGACGTCGAGACCGCTTTCTTGGGCGCGATCAACAAGCGATTCGACTTTTGCTTGGACGTCATCCGCCGACAAATCGTCTGTGAACGCTATCTCGAGAGCGGCCTGAATGACATGCTGTGTCGAGTCAAGATTCTCGTCAGTCACCCATGCGTAATCACGCGGGAACACGTACGACTTGTCGAAATACGGTGGGTCATTGATCTCGCCCAACTCAGGCGCCTCCCCACCACTCTCCTTCTGGAAGATACCGACGATGTAGTCGCTGTATGTCGCGAGCAACGAAAACATGATATCGAACGTATTGAGCCGGTCAGTCGGGAGTTCGAGGAGATCACCCATGATGAACGGATAAGCACCGAGCTGCTTCGTGAGTTCGTTCTGGACGGCGCGAAGCCGACGGAGATAGGGGTCGCGATAGCTCCCCAAAATGAAATACGATGTCCGCTGACTCCATAGATACGGCAATTCACGCTGGGTGAACCGCCAGATTTCCCGTTTTTCTGCAGGCTCAAGTTCGGTGCCCCCGACGGCCTCGTGAACAACGGCCATAATCTCCCCAGCGTCCGGCGGCGGGCTTGGGTTGGTCATTAGCTCCCGATTCAAACCACACCAGCTTATCCCTTCTGAATCACTTTGGTTTTTTCTGAGTTAACCAACTTGGACAACCCTAAGTGTTATAGCGCCCTCCCTCGTACCATCACGTATGAGCGAAACCGACACTGGCGCGGCCGATGCAGGGCCGTTTGCGGAACAACAGCGGCTGTTCAAGCTGCTGTCCCAGGATACGCGCCATCTCATCATCCAGGAGCTGCTGGGCCACCCCGCCCATCTGATGTCGCTCGCCGAACTCGAGTATATGACCGGGAAGAGTCAGGCGGCCATCAAAGACCAGTTGGAGACGTTAATCGACGCCGGGCTCCTCGCACGCTACACGTACGAACCAAGTGAGGGGAAACGTGATCTCCCCGCCCAGTTCTACGGATTCACGGAGCGGGGCGTCGAGGTCCTCCACGACTACAAGTATCTACGTGGGCTTCCGGTCGCACGCGCTCTCTACGAAAACACGCGGAAGACCGAGAAAATCGAGCGCCACGAATCGGCCCCTCGCCCGGAGCTTCCCGACGCTGTCGCGAACGCACTCGAGTTCGACGAGCCCGATCTCGACGCCGTCTGATGCGCTTGTGGCGCTCGCAACCAGGTTTCGCGGACACGAACTGGCCCAAGGGCTCGACGAGGACGGTGAAGGTGACCTGAGCGGCACGTATCTGGTTCGGTATCAAGGGGACGTGTATTGGACAACGCTCGTCGTCCGGCGTAATGAATTCCAGATGACATCAGCAAGCTGATTCGGTCTATGCTACTGGCATCTTCATTTGACAGATAGATTGATAGATGCGACTTCGTGGTAGTCCGACATGTACGGGGAACTCGGTCGGGAGCGCTGAAGTGGACCCTCGTCGCCTGCTTCGGGCATCAAGAGCTTAGCGACTCGATGTTTGGACGAATCGAATGCCAAGAGGAAAATCGAGACGTACTACGAGACGCAGCTAGTCCGAGCTGTCGAGAGCATACTCGCACCATTTGTCAAGGAGCGGAACGACATCTGATGAGAACTCAACGAAACAAGTGTAGCCGGTATTACGGGCTGGCCCTGACGAACTCCTTCCCCCTTTTTCGAGTTGTAAACTTGTGACGTCGGGGAGGGGGTGAACAACAGGAGGGACTACAAAACAGCCGATTGAGGTGGATATACGCGATAGAGAGGCTGAGTGTCTAATCTTCTAACTTGCAACTATATATACAAAAGTTTATTTTATTCACTACTTTACTATAATCTCACTAGAGACAAATAAAAACACAACATCTAGCTCAGCTAGACGATTGATGTCTCGGGATGTAGATAATGACCTCATCTCGCTTGTGGTTCTCATCCCGTGTATTATCGCATCTTACCACCTCTACACCAACTTTAGTTACCTGAACTCTCGTTACACTACGTCTTGGATGGCCTGTTCCCCGCGACTTACAACTCGAAAAAGGGGAGGAGGTGAAACATTCGAGATCACCAAAGCGGCTTCACCAGCAATCATGTCCGAAACCCGGTATTCCTCTCACTCGTGAACGGATTCTACGAGCGTCGTTCTTTCGCAACCATTCTGGCGCTTACTACTCGAAAACGGGGGGTGAGTGAGCCAAGAGATTTGACGTGCCGGTCGATGTACTGTGCTTTCTCCTTTCCCTCTCCCATTTACAACTCGAAAACGGGGGATGTGTCCTACGATTTCTTTGTCGTCGGTACCATTGATGATGCGGAGACGGTGGAGAAACGACGGAAACGCGGGGGGTGTGGTCCCTTCAAAATCAGCGTCACCCCCTCCACCCACATCCAGTTACGACGGAAACGTGGGGTGGGTGTCCTCCCTCATCGAGTTTTACTCGTCCGGGTTGACCGGACCCATTCACACTCTGGGGGGTGTCATCTGCTACGCAACGAATCATGTTGAAAAGAACATCAGACTACAGTTTAATCTCGTCTACTCGTCGGGATTCACTGGCCCTTTGTACTTCGACGTCACCGAATCTCTTTCCCGCCACTGCCAGTAG
>Ga0207718_100977_pt1 | contig 18291 bp, 14 predicted proteins | sample A23M2SouthBayCA_FD_187749 | JGI IMG/M metagenome (GOLD analysis project Ga0207718, IMG submission 187749) | Aerobic enrichment media microbial communities from Eden Landing Ponds, California, USA - A23 M2 (SPAdes) | ecosystem: Environmental > Aquatic > Marine > Unclassified | place: Emeryville... | reverse complement strand
GTCGATGGCGACGACGTCGCTGCGCTCGTCGATGCGGTCGCGCAGGAGTTCGACCAGCGTCTCGCTCGCCTCGGCTATCGCCGCGTACCCCGCCACGGGTCACCTCCCGGCCGCGTACCCGTGGTAGTGTCATTGCCTCCGCCCGTGCCCGCGTCGACGCCAGCGCCTCCCGTGCCCGTGTCGACGCCAGCGCCTCCCGTGCCCGTGTCGACGCCAGCGCCTCCCGTGCCGGTCCGCCCCGTGACTACTGTGGCCATATCCCACCCACGACGCCCGCTCCCTTCACTCTACTGACCGGTCGTGTCACTCGCGAGCGGCGTCGTTCACGTCGTCACCCCCAGTTGGCTCCGCGTCGTCCAGTGCCGAGAGCCGCAACTCGATGCCGTACTCGGGGTGGACGGGTGCGAGGACGGCGTGCTCGGGGACGAGTACCGTCGGCGGTGGCGGCGCCTCGTCGCCGTCGTCGCCGCGCTGGGCACGCCCCTGTTCGCTCAGGAGGTGGGTCCACCCCTCCGAGGTCCCGACGTAGGTGCCGTTGAGGCTGGTGTCCTCGACGGCCCACCCCTGGGCGGTGTACTCGAAGCGGGCGTGGGTGGGCGAGACGTGACGGCCCTCGTCGGGGAGGACGACCCAGGGCTCTGGCTCGCCCACCGCCAGGCGCCCCATCGTCTCGCCGTCAATGACGGGACAGCCGACGCCCGTGGCCGGTTGGGTGAGGAGTGCCCGCTGGCGGCCGACGGCGTGCGCGACGGCGGCGGCCGCAGCCGTCCCGTCCGCGTAGCGGTCGGTCGGGTCGGGAGTCGTCGCCCGCTCGATCACCTCGGCGAGCGCCCGCGAACAGGTCCCGCCGAACGAGCGGGGGTCGAGACCGCTCTCGGGGACGTCCTCGGGGAGTACCTTCGCGCCAGTAAAGAGGTAGAAGGCCAGTTTCCCCCAGGCGTAGACGTCCGAACGGGGACCGGGTTCGGCGTCGTCGAGGCCGTCCACCCGGGCGGAATCCACGCCCGGCAGGAGTTCGAGCGGTTTGAACTGGTCGGCCTCGAAGCGGATCTCGACCGGGCGGTCGGTCGTCTCGGCGGTGTTGAAATCGAGCAGTACCGGTCGACCGGAATCGCGGACGACCACGTTTTCGGGGCGTAGATCGAGATAGACGACGCCGTTGCGGTGCAGGAAGTCCATCGTCGCGGCGAGGTCGAGGACGACCCGGCGGCGAACCGACGAGCCGAGGGCACCCCCCTGGATCCGCTCGTCGAGCGGGGCGTCGGGGAGAAACTCCAGGGCGATGTAGGGCGTCGCCGCGTCGGCGTCACCGGCGAGGTACCGCACGACGCTCGCGGGGGCGATGGCGCCCTCGAAGCGGCCGAGCGTCCGGACCTCCCGTTCGAAACGGGCACGGACCTCGGAGAGGTCGTGCGTACTCGTGTCGGCGAGTTTGAGCGCGACGTCTTCGTCCCGTTCGGCGTCGTGTGCGCGCCAGACGGTCGCGAAACCACCGCTGCCGACGCGTTCGTGTAACTCGAAGCGGTCGGCGACGGGTTCCCCCGCGGCAGGCATACGCGCCGGCAACTCGCGGAGCAGGCAAAGGTCTGTCGGCGGGCGGACGGCGGACGCTTCCATCGAGGTCAGCCCGACCGCCGGACGTGTGTCCGGTAGCAAGGTCGAACGTCCGTCCGAGAGAGAGGTCGGATCTGCGTCCGGTAGAGAGCTACTACCGCGCGCTGGAGCAGGGGACAGTCGGGCAGATTCAGGGATTTCGGCGGTAGGCCGGGCCGACGCCACCCTAGAGATTGATTAATCAGGGGAGGGTTTGTTGACCCAATAGATGTCGGGTGAGATACCGGAGCGAGTGACCTGCGAGGTGTGCGGGACGTCCTTCGACCCCAGAGAGAGCCGGGGCTGGTGTCCGAACGAGGCGTGTGGCAAGTGGCAACACCCCTCGTTTCCACTGTCGGACGGTGCCGCGGGCCGGGGGGCCGCGGACGGCGGCGTCAACGCGCCGACGAAGGTCTGTCCGAGTTGCGGGAAAGACGTCCGGGCCGACGCCAACTTCTGCAAGTTCTGCTCCCACGAGTTCCCGGACGAACCGACACAGGAACCGGCCAGCGGGGGGGACCCCGGGCTCGACGCCTGCCCCGATTGCGGGGCTGACCTGTCGTCGATTCCGCCGGACCGGCTGGCGGACTGTCCCATCTGCGGGACCGACCTGAGCGGTGTGCTGGCCGACCAGACCGAACCGGACGTGACGCCGGCAGACCTGACGGACTGCCCGGCCTGTCAGGCGGACCTGACGAACATCCCCGCCGACATGCGGATGGTCTGTCCGGACTGTCGGGTCGACCTGCGCGAGGCGATCCAGACACACGGCGTCGGCGACGGCACCGCAGGAGCCGGCGGTGGCGGAGGCGCTGGTGGTGCTGCGGGCGGACAGGCAGGCACTGGCGGGGCTGGCGCAGGGGCAGGCGCTGGAGGGGGGGCAGGCGGACAGACGGGCGGACAGCAGGCTGGCGGTGGGACAGGTGACGAGGCCGGTGATAGCGGCGCGGGCGGTGGGCTACTCGACGGGACGACAGACCCGGACAGTGGTGCGGCCGCCGAGAGCGTGGACACGATCAAGGGGATCGGTGCGAGTTACGCCGACCGACTGGCCGACGCGGGCGTGCGGACGGTGGGCGACCTGGTGCGGGCGGACCCCGCGGAACTGTCGGCCGCGACGGACATCTCCGAGAAGCGCCTCGGCGAGTGGGTCGAGCGCGCGCCGGTCGACGCCGCCGACGTCGGCGGTGTGGCAGGCGAGACGGACGCGGCCGCGGGCGGGCAGGCCGGCGCTGGTGGCGGACAGGGCGGGCAACAGACCGGTGGCGATGCTGGCGCCGGTTCCCAGAGCGGTGCCGGTGGGCAGGCCGGGCAGGGCGCCCAGAGCGGTACTGGCGGGCAGACTGGACAGGGCGCCCAGAGCGGTGCTGGTGGGCAGGCCGGACAGGGTGGACGAGCGAGTAGCGGTGAGAGTGGCCGGGCGAGCAGCGGGCAGGGAGCAGGAGGCGGCCAGGGCACAACCGGTGGTCGACAGGGCGGCCGGAACCAGCCGAGTGTCCCGGGTAGTTCGTCGGGTGGCGGCCAGGCGGGCGGCCAGGGAGGTGCCGGCGGCCAGGCGGGCGGCCAGGGGGGTGCCGGCGGCGCGACCGGTGGCCGCCAGGGTGGTCAGAACCAGCCGAGCGTCCCGGGCGCGTCGGGGGGCGGCCAGGGCAGTCGCGCGGGGCAGGCACAGCCACACTACAACACGGTCGTCTTCGAGGTGATGGGCCAGGAGATCCGCGCGAGCTCGGGCGACACGATCGGTCGTGAGATCCGGACGGCGATGGTCGAGGGGGGTGCACCGGACGACGACGCCGTCTACGTCCACCGCGAACACCTCCGCGTCGACCAGGAGGGAGAGACGTTCTACCTCGTGCGACTCGGCCAGAACAGTCTGAAGATAAACGGGACACCGGTCGGGCAACACGAACGAGCACAGGTCACCGACGGCGACGAGGTCTCCTTTTCGGAAGTCGTCACCGCCGACGTGAAACTAGAATGACTATCCAGGGTGGGGGTGTAGACGGCGGCGGCCGCGGGGGGATGCGAGTGTCGCTGTGCGGAGGGATGCGAGGATGACGAAACTCACCGCCGAACTCGACCGGGCGCAGGTCGCCGACAGCGGGTCGTCGGTGACCGGGTCGGTCCGGATCGAACCGGGGATGGTGGAAGTCGACGCGAAGCGCCACATCGCGCTCTGTCTCGACACGAGCGGGTCGATGTCCGGCGAGAAGATAGAGCAGGTCCGCGAGGGCGTCCGCTGGGTGTTCGGCTACCTCGCCGAGGACGACTATCTCAGCATCGTCGCCTTCGACGACGAGGTGGAAGTGGTGTTGCCCGCGACTCGCTGGGGGACCATCGCGCTGGACGACGCCGACGAGGCCGTCCAGGACCTCCGGGCGGGCGGCGGGACGGACATCCTCGCCGGCCTCGAAGCGGCCTACGACACGCTCGCCGACCTGCAGAGCGGGCCGGACATTGGCCGGCGGATACTGCTCCTTTCGGACGGGCGGGACGAGACGCCCACGGAATCGTTCGCGGAGTTCGCCCGGCGCGTGCGCCGCGAGGACGGCATCGCGATCCCCGCCGCAGGGATCGGCGACTTCTACGACGAGGACACGGTCCGGGCGGTCGCCACCGCGTCGGACGCCGAGTGGGTCCACCTCTCGCGGGCGGCCGACGTCGAGAACTTCTTCGGGCGGAAAGTCGAGACGCTGCGGACCGTGGTCGCGCCGAGCCCGAACCTGGAACTCGCCCTGCCCGGTGGCGCGGGGATCCACGACGTCTACCTCCGTCGGCCACAGGTACGTGACGCCAACTACGAGTGGGTGGGCGATACGGTCAGGATCTTCCTCCCGGACCTCCTGGAGTTCGAGACCCAGGAGGTCGTCTTCACCGTCGAGACACCCCCCTGCGAGGCGGGCGGGCAGTTCACGCTCGTCGACGTGACGCTGAACACGCCTGGACAGGCGGCGAGTACGGCCGTCGAGGTCGAATGCGTCGCCGACCCGGCCGGGGACACGCGCGTCGAGTCGACGGACGTCGCCGTCAGGCACGTCGAGACGATGGTGCGCAAGGCCGCCGGTGAGGGCGACCTCGACCGCGCCGAGACGATCCTCCAGCAGGCCACCGAAGGCGGCGGCGACCTCGACGCACAGGAGACCCGGATCGCCGGTGGCCCTGGCGAGGAAGACGGACCCGGCGACCGGGAGACCAGAATCGCCGGCGGGCCCGGAGAGAAAGGTGGAGGGGCGGACGAGACGACAGACCCGGAGACGAGCCCGGAAACGGACGTACTCGACAGGGAAGAGACCCAGATACGGGGTGGGATCGCGGACCTGCGCGAGGCCGACGACGAGACGCTCTCGGAACTGGCGACCGTCGTCGAGCGGGCCTCGGCCGAAGACCTGGAGACACAGTACGAGACGACGAAGATCGAACGGGAGGAGTAGATGCCCTGGGAACCGGAGGAAGGCTCGGTGGTCGCGGACCGCTACCGACTGGAGGAGTTCCTGGGCAAGGGCGGCATCTCCCGGGTCTGGCGGGGCGTCGACGTCGAGACCGGCGACGAAGTCGCGATCAAACACCCCAACTACGACTCCTCGAACCACCCGGACGTCGTCGACGAGAGTATCCGGAGCGAGCTCGACGTGTTACAGACCATCACGGACGCGGGCGGTCACCCGAACGTGATGCAACTGGTCGACAGCGTCGTCCACGGGGACATGCTGTTCATCGTCGTCGACTTCGTCCGCGGCGAGGACATGCAGGACGCCGTCTCGCGTCGCGGCGGGATCACCAACCCCGAGGACATCCGCAGTATCGGTATCGCCCTCTGTGAGGCGATGAGTTTCCTCCACCGCAACGAGGTGATCTACCGGGACCTGAAGCCGGACAACGTCATGCTCCGGGACGACCTGTTCCCGGTGCTCATCGACTTCAACACCGCGAAAGGCTTCCAGCCGGAGGTCGCCGGCGACGGGTCGGGCGTCTCCGGGACCGTGATCCCGAACCCGGTCTACAAACCACCCGAACTGAACAACGACCCGGAACTCGTCGGCTACCGGCAGGGCCCCTGGTCGGACGTCTACTCCATCGGGAAGCTGTTGATGTTCATGCTCTCGGGCAGCGGCGTGCGCAAACACGCCGTCGACCCGCGCGATTTCCCGGGGACGCGTTCGACACCCGCCTACATCGCCGAGATCATCGAGACGGCGACGGCCAAACACAAGGACGACCGCTATCGCAACGCGACCGTGCTGGCGCGGGTGCTCGAAGCCCGCGACCCGGAACCGCCCGACGTCGCTCGCCTGCTCCACCTCCAGGGTGAGCGGACCTACGAAATATACCCCGGCGACACCATCGGGCGCCAGGCGGCCGACGGCCCCCAGCCCTCCATCGCGCTCGAAGACCCCGACAAGTACATCTCTGCGGTCCAGGTCCGCTTCGACCAGACCGACGACGGCCGGTGGGTGTTGCGTGACCACAGTCTCAACGGGACGTACGTCAGAAGTCGTGACGGCGACGGAGACAGCGGCGGCTGGGAGCGCGTACTCTCGGCGTCGGGCCGCGAGCGCCTCGAAGAGAAGGGTGACGACCTCGGCACGGACGGGGATCCACCGCCCGAAGAGCGAGTGCTCGCCCCCGGAGACGAGATCGCGCTCGTCCACCCGGAGTACCCCGTCTGGCTCAGGTTCGAGGGGGCGGAATAGATGGAGTACGCGACAGCACTCGACGTCGGCGACCGCAAACGACGACAGGGCGGGATCAACGAGGACAGTGTCGCAGTGACGCTCGTCGACGAGGGCCACCGCGACACCCGGCGCCACAGCGGCGTGTTCGTCGTCGCGGACGGTGCGGGAGGAACGCAGGCCGGCGACATCGCCTCCTACGTCGCGACCGTCGAGGTGAGTCGCCGGCTCTCGAACCGACTCTGGAACGAGCGCCGACTGGCCGAGATAGCCGACGCCGTCGGCGAGGGCGAGCGCGACCTCGAACTCACGGACGGGGTTCTCGGCGACCCGCTGGCCGACGCGAGTGACGCGACCGTCCAGGCAGCCATCGAGGCGGCGGTCGAGGCCGCTCACACCCGTATCGTCGAGGTGATCGGCGAACTCGACCTCGACAGCGCGTACACGACGGTCGTCGTCGCGGTCGTCGCGGGCGACCGCCTCCACTACGGCTGGGTCGGCGACAGCCGCGCCTACGTCGTCAACCTCGGGGACCGCGAACCGGGCCAGCGCGTGACTCGCCTGACGAGCGACCACTCGGAGGTCGAACGCCTCCTCGAACAGGACGCGATAGACGAGGTCGAAGCCCACGTCCACCGTCACGGGAACCGAATCACGCGCGCCCTCGGGGGCACTCGCACCGAGGACCCCGCGCTCTCCACGATATCGGTCGACACCGCGTCGGTCCCGCTGTTTGGCGACGACGTCCTCGTGTTGACCAGCGACGGCCTGATCGACGCCTACACCGGCGCCCCGAAACTCCACCGGGAGTACGAGGACGCCGACGACACCGACGCCGTCGCCGAACGGATCCTGGAAAACGCCGTCACCGACGACGAAATCGGCGAAGTGGTCCGCGAGACCGAGTCGCTGTCGGCCGCCGCCGACCGGTTCGTCGAACTCTCGAACGAGCGCGGCGGCAAGGACAACCTCTCGCTGGTGCTCGCCCGCGACGAGACGCTTCCGCCGGGCCCGGCCGGCAGCCTCCCGATCCGCAGTTACGACCCCGACCCCGACGAGGTCGCCGACTGGGACACCGTCAAGCAGTTCCCCGATACCGGATCCGGTGAAGCCGACGGGAGGGGAACGCCCGACAGACCGGAGACGGCCGCCGGGTCGGAGAGCACGTCGAGCGAACCGGGTTCGCGTGCGTCGGGAACCGATGGGCAGTCGCGGTCGGAACGGTCGCGGTCGGAGGAGTCGGAGCGGTCGCGGACGGACGACCGGGCCAGGGGGGACGACCGGTCACGAGTGGATGACCAGCCACAGCGGGACGACCAGTCACGAGCGGACGACCCGGCAACGCACATCCATCGTCGCGGGCGCGAGACTCCCTCAGACGAGACAGACGCCGACGAATCGGGCTGATTACTCGATTTCGGTGCCACAGACGGGGCAGAACTCCCCGCCGGCGTCGATCGTCTCGCCGCAGTTCGGACAGAACTGTGCGCCAGCGTCGGCCTCGCCGTCGGCCGGTCCGCCGTCGGCGTCTGCCTCCGCCGCCGACCCGCCACTGGCCGTCGCTTGCGAGGGGGCTTCCGTCGCCGCGGCGGCCGAGACGTCGCCGGATTCGACCAGCGAGAGGGCGTGGTCGGCCGCTGCTCGCTGGTCGGCCGGCGCGGCCGCGTCGCCGGCCAGTCCGCGGAGTTCCGCTTCGGTGAACGCGAGCGTCCCGGTGTCCTCGTCGACGCCGTCGAGCGTCTCACGGACGCTCTCGACGGCTTCCGAGACGACCGCGGTGTAGTCGTCTTCGAGCGCGGACAGTGCGCTCCGGGCGTTGCGGCGGACCGGCGCCGACTCGTCGGCGAGACGGCGGGCCAGCGCGTCGACGCCCGGCCGGACTGCGTCGGGTTCGTCGGCCGCGAGGGCGGCCAGCGCGAACGTCGCGTGGCGCCTGACAGCTTCGCTCTCGTCGTCGACAGCACCCAGCAACGCGTCGACGGTTCGCTGGCTCACGTCACTCTCCCGGAGGGCGTGGCCGAGTGCGAACGCACCGGCCGCGCGGGCGCCGGCGTCGGCGTCGTCGAGCAGGGCGGTGAGGGCGGGTGCTGCCTCGACCACCGCGTCGGGACAGGTCGAACCGGCGGTCCCGAGCGCGACGGCAGCGGCCCGGCGGACGGCGGGTGCGTCGTCGTCGAGACACGCCCGGAGGTCGCCGGCGCCCGCACAGACCGCCGCCGGGTCGGCCTCGGCGATGGCGGCGAGGGCGACCGCCGCGTTCCGGCGCACCGCCGACCGGTCGTCGTCCAGCAGACCGAACAGCCGGTCGAGGACGCCGGGCTGGGCCAGCGTTCCGGCGTCGGCTTCTGCCAGCGCCGCGAGCGCCCCCGAGGCCGGGACGACGACAGCACCGTCGTCGTCGAGGACGGTCACGAGCGCAGCGAGGTCGCCCACGACGGCGTCCGGGTCCTCGGCCGCGATCCGCTGGAGCGCGACCGCCGCGTTCTCGTCGCTCGCGTCGGCGAGTCGGTCAGTCAGTCCGTCGACGAGGTCGACGGCCGCGTCCGGTCGCACTGCTGCAAGGGCCGCCGTGGCTCGTGTGGTTCGCCGACGGAGGTACGCCGAGTCGGACTCCAGGTACGCCGCCATGTCCGCGACGTGTTCGGTCAGCGCCGCCGGGTCCGTCTCGGCGAGTCTGCCGAGTTGCGCCACCCGCTCCCGTTCGTCCACGCCCTGCTCGCTCATACTCGCGGGCTTGGTCGGGGCCCGGCAAAACTGTTCGGGCTCCGAGGGGTCGGCGGCTCGTCGGGAAAGTCGGTCTGCGACAGGCCAGGAGAACTGTCGGCTGTCAGTTCGACCCGAAATCGGGGGCCAGCCGAGTCACGTGGAGTCGTCGTCCTCGGGCACGTCGGGGGTCGGGAAGTCGCTCTCGCCGGGTTCGGGCGGGTCGGCGACGGCGTCGTCCTCGTCGTCGGTGGGTGGCTCGAACACGCGCGTGTCGCCGGACTGGCCGGCCTCGTCGGCCGACTCCGGCGTGAAGATGTCCGTGCTGCCCTCGTCGCTGCTCCCCTCGACGGCCTCGCCGGGGGGCGTGCCAGTCCGGATGGCGTTGGCGGCGTCCTGGACGAGGTCTTCGTCGATGTCGACCGCAGGGTCACGCTGGGCGCGACGCAGGCGGTCCGAGGCCTCCGCGGCGGGTTCGATTATCTCGGGGTGTTTGCTCGCGATGGTGACGAGTGCCTTGGCGGCGTGTTCCCGGACGAGCGAGGAGTCGTCGTCGAGACGGCCGATGATCCGCCGGACGTCGGGTTCGACGGCCTCGGGGGCCTCTGCACCGACTGTGCCGAGGGTCACGAGGGCGAGCGAGCGCATCTGCGGGTCGGTGTCGTCGACGGCGACGATGAGCGTCGACGCCAGCGGTGCGACGGCGTCGGGGTAGTCGATGGCGACGTTCGAGAGCACCTGCGCGGCGTTGCGCCGGACGCGGACGTCGCCGGCGTCGAGTGCCGCCTGGGCAGCGGGTAGCGCCTCGCGGGCGGCCTCTGGGTGGTCTTCGGAGATGTTCGCCAGCGCCCCGAACACGTACTCGCGGGTCGCACTCTGGGCGTTGCCCGCCAGGTCGACAAGCGGCCCGATCAGGGTCTCCGCGCCGCTGGTATCGTACTCGGTGATCTCGGCGAGGATACGGGCGGTGATGCCGCTGACGGTCCGGCCGACGACCATCGCGCCGGCGTACTGTCGGGAGATAGACGTCGGGTTGCGGAGCCCCCCGACCGTCTCGGGGAGGAACTCCGTCCCGTACTCGGGGTACGCTTCCAGCACCTGGACGAGCGCGCTGGCGGCCATCTCGCTCACTTCGCCCGTCGTGCCGAGGTTGAGTATCAGCCCCCGGACGAACGGGCGACCGTTGGCGGGGTCGTCGGCGACGATGGCGGCGGCCGCGCGGGCACAGTGCTCGCGCACGGCGTCGTTCTCGTGCGTGAGGCCGTCTTCGAGGGAGAGGCGCACGGCCTCGTCGCGGCCGCTCGCGGGGTTCTCGGAGACGAACGTCGCGAGCACGCGCGCTGCGGAGGCCGCGACGCCGGCGTCCGGACTGCCGACGTACGCGGCGACCGTCTCGGCGACGCCCTCCTGGGCGGCGATGGCGTCCTCCTCGACCAGTTCCAGCGTCGATAGCACTGTGGCCTCGGCGGCACCCGCCGTCCCCGGGTCGGCGGCGTCGAGGTGGGCCAGCAGCGACCCGAGGACGCCCTCGCTGTCGCCGGTCGCCCGGACGTACGCCTGGAGCGCGTCGGCGCCGACCCAGCGCACGAGGTCGTAGCCGTCCTCCAGGAGTGCAACGAGATCCGGTGCTGTGAACTGGTCTGCGTGGGCGTCCATCGACGAACGCACGACGTGGGTGGCCATGAACCGCGTCAGTGCGACGTCGTTGGTCAGGTGCTGGCGGACCGCATCCAGGCCCGTCGCGTCCGTCGGTGCAGGCCCGCTCGCGACCGCGTAGGCGGCTTTCCAGCGCGGTATCTCGCTCGCGAACGCCGACCACCAGACCAGGTCCGTGAGGACAGTCCGACGGTCGGTCTCGGTCAGCGACGCGCCGACGGGGCCGTCCCGGGCCCACCACAGGACGGCCAGCGCTTCGACCGCGCCGTCGGTGAGCTGTTGCGTGCCAGCGTCGCCGGTGACGGCGTCTTCGATCGCGGCGAGGGGCACGTCGTCGACCGTGGCGAGGAGGTCGTCGGCCCGTCCCGCGCGATAGCCGGTCGTGACCATCCGACAGAACGCCTCGGCGGCGAGTGCTCGCGTCTGCTCGTCGTCACTGTCGAGGGCGCCGGCCACCGTCGCCATCGTCTCGGTGTCGAGCAGGCCACCCACGGAGTCGAGGCCGCGGTCGGCCCGGAACAGCAGGACGACGCCGCGGAGGCCCGGTCGGGTGAAACGCGGGTCCTCGCGTTCGAGCGCCGTCTCGAAGACGGCGACGCTCTCGCGCTCCCGGTAGGACGAGGCCCAGACCGCCGACGCGAGCGCGTCGATGGCGGCGGCTCGCAAGCGGTCGCTGCGCCCGTCGGCGTAGACGAGCAGGCGGTCGACCGCCGACTCCGAGAGCGCGTCGGGGTTCTCCTCGACGCTGTCGCGTAGCGAATCGGCCCGGCTGGCCTTGACGAACGACGTCACGGCGTTGACCCCGAACGCCAGCGGCGCGGTCACGACCGGGTAGTACAACACCGCCGCGGGGTCGACGCCCAGCCCCGCGCCGGCGACTCGTGTGAGCACGAGCAGCGCCAGCACGCCCAGACCGGCACAGAACCCGAGGACGACGGGGTCCGCACCGCGCCCGCTGGTCGGGAGCGCCCGCGCCACTCTGCTCGTCACGCCGCGGACGTCCGCGGCGACGGCCATCGCGGCGACCGGCGGGAGGAGGATAGCGCCACGGAGGAGCGTGCCCACGGGGACGTAGAGGAAGACGGCCACGGCGTAGGCCAGGTACGCGAGTGCCGGGACGGCGTAGTTGACCGCCGAGGCGGTCCGGTCGGGCGGGTAGAGGCCGCGGAATCCGAGCACCTCCGGGACGGTGAGGTCGCCGTACTTCCCGCGACTGGCGACGGCGTGAACGCCGATGACGAACACCGGGAAGAGGTGGCCCACCGCGATGACCACGAAGAAGACGTTCCCGCCGGCGTCGAGGACGGGCGCGATACTGGCGACCCCGAAACCGGTCGCCTGCGGGATGGCGTCGGAGCCGACCACCGACGCGATCGGGCCGCGCCAGAGTTCGTAGACCGGGGCCAGTGTGAATATCGCGGCCCAGGCCAGGGCGATCGGCACCCGGGCCATCGTCTCCCAGAGTGTGGCCCGGACGGCGGCGTCTCCCGAGGTGAGTCCGCCGAGCAGTCGCGCGCGGAAGTGCCCGACCGTGTAGGAGATGGCCGCAAGCGGCGCCAGCACCGTCGCCCACGCGGCGACGAACGGGAGCAACTGGTCGAGGAACGTCTGGAGGTCGGTCAGGTCGAACTCCGGGACGCCGAGTGACGCCATGCTCCAGACCGGTTCCGTCGGCGTCGAGAGCGCCGGAAAGACCGCCAGTCGCGTCGCGGCGAAGACGACCACGAAGACGATCGTCATCTTCTCCAGCAGTCGCCCGGGCGGTGGGCTGGCGTCGAGGTCACGCTCGGGGTCGACCCGCCGCCGGAAGTAGATGTACTTGTAGCCGAGATACCCCAGCGCGACGAGCGGGAAGACCAGTTGCCACTGGAAGAAGACGAGCAGGAGACTCACGATAGCGACGACGACGGCGCTCACGAGCGCCCGGAACTCAAGCATCATCGGTCGGAACACCCGACCCCGGGACACCCGACTCCTGGTCCCGTCGCCCCGCGCGCGCCGACTTCTGGTCCCGTCGCCTCGCTCGCATCGACACCTGTCTCCAGCGGTTCGTTCACGGCGACGCCGGCCCCCGCTGTCGACCGCGCGCGCCGCGGCCCGTCGTCCCGGTACCCTCGGTCGCCCGCAGGCCCCGCGTGTGCCCTCATTTGACAAGTGATTTCTATTGAGAATGGTATAAAATGAGGGGGTCAGTCGGGTGACTCGGCAACGAAGCCAAACGTGAGCGATTCACTCGCGGAAATTAGCGGGCCGGGGCGTCCCCGGCGGTCGACTTGTGGTGTCGGTCTACAGGAACTCGCGGACCTCGGCGTACCACATGTCGTGGTAGTCGACGGCGTCGACGTGGTCCGCGATGTGGACGGCGATCGCGTGCCAGCAGAGCTGGTCGGGGTCGTCGTCGTCCAGGTTGTAGGTGGCGTCGGCACACTCACAGGAGTCGTCCTCGACGACGTACTCGTCCTCGTGGCCGACGACGACCGTGAAATCGCGGTACTCCTTCACGCGTTCTTCGGCGACGGCCTCGATGGCGCGAGCGCCGCGTTCGCCGTGGGCGTCGAGGATGCTGTCGACTATCCCCGGCGTGAGTTCGCCGGCCTCGGCGAGCGCCGCTTCCCACTGTTCGACCGCGCTCACGTCTCTGCCTGGAATTGTGCCCGCCCCGACAAAACAGGTTCGGTGGCCGCAGTCGAGACCAGCGACGAGTCGCGGTCTCTCGGACACACCGACCGGCTCAGAACACATCGCTTAACGCGTTCGCCCCACCAGCGAGGGTATGGAGGTCACGGAAGGCGAGGTCACGGTCGAGGTACCCGAGCAGGCCGAGGCGGGCGTCGGCGAGGACGTGTTCTTCAACCCCGTCCAGGAACTCAACCGCGACCTGACCGTGGCGGTCCTGCGGGCGGCCCGCGACGGCGAACTCCCCGGCGACGACGGGTCGGCCGACTGGGCCGGGGCGGCCCCCACCTACCTCGACGCGACGGCCGCCTCCGGGATCAGGGGCGTGCGCGCCGCCGCCGAGGAGTGGGACGTGACCTGTGCCGACATCGACGACGACGCCGTCGCGCTCTGCCGTGAGAACCTCGCGCACAACGACCTCTCCGGCGAGGCGGTCCGCCGGAACGCCAACGCGCTCATGCACGAGGACCGCTTCGACGTCGTCGACCTCGACCCGTTCGGGACGCCGATGCCGTTCGCCGACGCCGCGATGCAGGGCACCCGCCGACTGCTCTGTGTCACCGCCACGGATACCGCGCCGCTGTGTGGCGCCCACTTCGAGAGCGGCGTCCGCCAGTACTGGACGGTCCCGCGCAACACCGAGTACCACGCCGAGATGGGCATGCGCGTGCTCCTCTCGGCGCTGATCCGGACCGCCGCCCGCTACGACCTGGCGGCCACACCCGTCTTCAGCCACGCGACCGCCCACTACGCCCGGACCTACCTCGCGCTCGATTCGGGCGCACAGGCCGCCGACGACCGGATCTCGCAGCTAGGATACGTCGACCACTGCGAACACTGTCTGTACCGGGAGGCGACGCCCGGCCTGATCGCCGACCCGCTCGATAGCTGTCCGCACTGCGGCGAGGGGATCCAGACCGCGGGCCCCATCTGGCTCGGTCGGACCTGCGACCCCGATTTCGCGCGGGCGGTCGGCGAGCGGGTGTCCGGGGATATGGGGACCGCCGAGGAGGCCCGCGAGCTCTGTGAGACGCTGGCGACGGAACTCGACGAGCCGACCCACTACGACCAGCACCGCCTGTGCAAGCGCTGGGGCGTCGGTGCGACGGCGATGGACGACTTTCTCGACGCGCTCCGCGGGGCCGGATTCGCGGCCTCGCGCACACACTACGGCGGGACGACGTTCAAGACCGACGCCGACGTCACCGAGATCCGCCGGGCGAGCCAGGACTGAAACCGACCGACTGCAGGTCCACGGCGGCGACCACCGGTGTCGTCTAGTCACCTAGCGCGGGGTTTCACCACGGGACACCCGCAAGAGTGGACCGGAATGGACCGACGCAAGTTCATCGAGCGAGTCTGTGCAGCGACCGCAGTGGCCAGTACCGGCGTCGCCGGCTGTGCCAGTTTCGGGAACGGTGGGACCGCCAGCGGCGGCGGTGACGGCGGTGACGGTGGGGCGGGAGACGGTGGAGACGGCGGCAACGACGGGGGCGGAGACGGTGGCGGCGGCGATAGTGACGGCAGTGGTGACGGTGGAACGACCGGGGCCGACACGTCGACGCCGACGCCGACCCCACAGGGGACGGTCGCAGGCGGTGCACGGGCGCCCTACGACGGCTGGGCGAGTACGTCGACCTACGGAAGCGGAGAGATAGGGGCGTTTTCGGTGCGGGCCGGCACGGGTCAGACGACGGGAGAGACACCGACGCCCACGCCGACCCCACAGGGGACACAGGCACCGATCGACCCGATACTGGGCTATCCGACGGGATTCCTCTTCGCGGCCCTGTTCTCCGGGTTCGCGCTGTCGGGGTTCGGTCTGGGACAGGTCGCCAGCGAAGACGGCGGGACCGAACGGATCCACGGGGCCGGAAAAGGGCTGGTCTTCGAGGGGTCGTTCGATGCGGAGACGCTCGCGACCAGGGTCGGGGAGTCACAGGCCACCGAGGCGGGCACCTACGAGGGGTACACGCTGTACTCGAACGGGTCAGGCGAGAACGGCGCTGTCCTCGGGTTGTCGGGCGAGGCGCTGGTCCACGCCTCCGCCGGCGAGGACGTCTCCGACCCGCGGACGGTCGTCGAGGACAGCATCGACGCCGGTCTCGGGAACGGCACGTCCTACGGGAGCGAGCACGGCGCCTACGAGGACCTCGTGACCGCGCTCCCGACCCGACCGGTCATGGGCCTCACGTTCTCGTCGAGCGGCGGACTGAACCAGGGGACGCCGACACCGACCCCGACACCCTCGATGGGCGGTGGGAGCGGGGACTTCTTCGAGATCCGGGACTTCGACCTCGAGGGGACAGTGCGCGGACTGGCCTCGGCGCTGAGCTACGGAGAGAACCAGGAGTCGGCTACCGCGGAGATGGCTATCCGGTACGAGAGCGCGAGCGAGGTCGACGACACCGGGACGATCCAGTCACAGGCCGCACCGCAGGCCAGCGACGTGTCCGTCACGACCAGCGGGGCACTGGCCGTCGTCACCGCGACCTACACCCAGGCGGACGTGTAGCGGGGACGACCGGATCGGCAACGGTCGTCTCACGTCTCAGGACCGTGCGATGCGCCGTCCGAGTGCGAAGAGGATCCGGTAGACCGGACGCAGGAAGTAGTTGAGCATACCGACGAGTCCGACGAGACCACCGAGCGCCTGGACCTCGCCAGGGGTCGCATCGAGAAACAGGAGGACGGCGACGCCGGCGACGAAGAACCCGACCCACAGGTCCGCGACGTACGCGTGGGGGTCGACACGGCGCCAGGCCGTATCGCGGAGTTCGTCCCCGGCGAGGCTGGCGAGGACAGTCAGAGCTGCGAGTGCGACGACGAGCACGAGCGACCCGCCGACGCCGGCGGTTCCGAGCGCGACGAGTGCGCCAGCACCCGCCAGCAGGGCGAGCGTCAACCGAACTTCGGGCTCGTCGCGCCAGCGTTCCATGCAGACCGGTCGCGTCGGTGGCGTCTTGGGCCTTTCGTAAGCCGTCTGTGGGACAGCAGTGGCGGCGTGGGACCTGACATATTAGAGGCGTCCGGCCGGACGGGTGGACGTGCAACTGGACAGTCGGGTCGACACGACCGTCGAACTCGTGCTGGCGGTGGTCGAGATCCTGCGCCGGGAGGAGACCTCGTTTCTCGCGGCGGGGATCGCCTACTACGTGTTCGTCTCGCTGGTGCCGGCCTCGATGCTCCTGTTCGCGGTCGCGTCGCTCGTGGGCGGCGAGGCGCTGGCCGGGGCTGTCCTCGACGCGTTCGGGGAAATCCTCTCGCCAGTGGGTCGCGAGTTCGTTCGTGACTCCCTGCTCGGGAGCGACGGGCGGGCGTCGGCGACGGTCGTCGGTCTGGCGGTGTTGACCTGGAGTTCATTGAAAGTGTTCCGGGGTATCGACGTCGCGTTCTCGCAGATCTACGGCGTCGACCCGCCGACGTCGTTTCTCGGGCGGGTCCGCGACGCCGTGGTCGCACTCGGTGGCGTCGGGACCGGTATCGCCGCCGTCGTTGCCATCGGTGTCGCGCTGGAGCTGTCGGGGGTCGCGCTCGTGGGTGTATTCGGGACGCTCGCGCTGGTCGCCGTGGTCGCGGTTGCGCTCTTTCCACTGTACTACCTGTTGCCGACACGCGCGACCTCGCCAGTGCTCGCGCTTCCCGGGGCGGTGGTCGCCGCCGCGAGCTGGACGCTACTGGGGACGCTCTTTCGCGTCTACGCGGAGGTTGCCGGCGCGGGAGACGTCTACGGCGCGCTCGGGGTCGTCTTGCTGCTGGTGACCTGGTTCTACGTCGGGAGTCTGGTCCTGCTGGTCGGCGCAGCACTGAACGCCGTGCTCGCCCACGGCGCCGACGAGACCGGCACCAACAAGGCCCCCCCAGCCGACAGGAGGAACAACGACCGCGTATGACCGGCGACACTGGTAACGACGACGAGACTGACGCGGGCGACGCCGAGGGCGCCGACGTCCCACCCCAGGACGACCCGGCCGAGCCCGGTGGTGCCGGCAGCGTCGAGAACGGCGACGTGGACGCCGGAGACAGTGACGCTGACGCCGACGCCAGCTCGTCCGGTGACGCCGACGGTACGAACTACCCGGACGACCACGGTGAGGAGAACGATCCCGTCGACCCCGTCCCTTCGAGTGGCCCGGGTGGCGCGGGTGGTGCCGACGACTCCGGTGGTGCGGATGGTTCGGGTGGATCGGGTGGACCCGGCGGTTCGGGTGGATCGGGTGGACCCGGCGGTTCGGGTGGACCGGGTGGACCCGGCGGTTCGGGTGGGCCGGGCGGTCCCGGCGGGTCCGACGAGCCGTATCGACGCGACGTCGACCCCGAACGAGTCGAGTACCTCGCGTCGGAACTCGCGGACCTGCAGGCGGAGGTCGACGACCTGGAGGAGCAACTCGCGGACAAGACCGTCCACCGGGACGACGTCGAGGCCGAACTCCGGCGCTACGTCCGCGCCCGCCAGCGCAAGGGTCACGCGACCGGCTGGGGTCCCTACCTCGTCTTGCTCTACGGCGTCTTCATGACGCTGGGTGCGTTCTACTACCTCGGTAACGTCTGGGCGATCCTCGCGATGATAGTCGTCTGGCTGTCGACGCTCGGTCTCTACGTCTTCATGGCGATTTTCAGCACCGGGATCACGCTCACCCGGCGGATCGCCGCGCTCCGGGACATCGTCGGCCGGCGGCGCTGACTCTGAAGTATCGACTGGGCTCGACTTTCCGCCCGTCGTGGAACCACTCGTCGATACCCATACGACGACCGGCGAACGGTATGTGCCGTGTGTAGATGTGACACCGGTTTCGTGTCGTAGAGTTCTGGAAGAAAATCACTCCCGAGACAACACTGCACTCATCAGTGAGAGATGAAAGCCCTCGGCCCGCTCGCTCGCTGTCGGAGTGGCTCGAACCGCACCTCGTCCTGTGCGCTGAAAGCCCTCGGCCCGCTCGCTCGCTGTCGGAGTGGCTCGAACCGCACCTCGTCCTGTGCGCTGAAAGCCCTC
>Ga0207718_100973_pt1 | contig 18426 bp, 17 predicted proteins | sample A23M2SouthBayCA_FD_187749 | JGI IMG/M metagenome (GOLD analysis project Ga0207718, IMG submission 187749) | Aerobic enrichment media microbial communities from Eden Landing Ponds, California, USA - A23 M2 (SPAdes) | ecosystem: Environmental > Aquatic > Marine > Unclassified | place: Emeryville... | reverse complement strand
CGCCCGCATCGGCGACGTCGACCTCTACGACATCGCCCCCACGATCCTCGACCTGATGGAGATCGACTACGAGCGCAGCCAGTTCGACGGCTCCTCGCTGGTCTGAGCTGCCGGCCGCGGATCGTCGCCCCTCGCTCGTCTGACGCTGGCCGTAGACTGCCAGACCGCAGCTGGTTTTTCACCTCGCGAGAATCCTGCCACCGGTTTTGAGTCGCTCTGCCGTAGTGATCCCTATGGGGAACCTGCTCCAGGAGATAACACGACCGGACCTGCATCGCGGGCTCGAGGAGGTCGTCGTCGACGAGTCGAGGATCAGTCACATCGACGGGAGCGTCGGCCGACTCGTCTATCGCGGGTACGCTATCGAGGACCTCGCGAGCGAAGCGACCTTCGAGGAGACGCTGTATCTCCTCTGGTACGGCGAACTTCCCGACCGGGAGGAACTCGACACCTTCAGGGCCGCGCTGGCCGACGAGCGCGCGGTCCCGGCCGGCGTCGTGGAGACGGCCGGCGAACTCGGCGCCGTCGAGGAGGAACCGATGGCAGCCCTGCGCACGCTCGTGTCGATGCTCTCGGCGTACGAACGCGAACGGGACGCCGAGCCCGAGGACACGGACGCTGCCCTCCGGATGGGGCGGCGCATAACGGCGAAGTTACCGACGGTGCTGGCGGCGTTTGACCGCACTCGGCGTGGCGAGGACCCTGTCGCCCCGCGGGAGGACCTGGGTCACGCCGCGAACTTCCTGTACATGCTGACCGGCGAAGAACCCGACGAGACGGCGGTCGAGACGTTCGACGCGGCGCTAACGCTCCACGCCGACCACGGCCTCAACGCCTCGACGTTCACGACGCTCGTCATCGCGAGCACCTACGCCGACACGTACAACGCCGTCACAGGCGGTATCGCGGCGCTGTCGGGTCCCTGGCACGGCGGTGCCAACCAGGACGTCATGCGGACGCTGATGGAACTCGACGAGAGCGGACAGGACCCCGTCGAGTGGGTGAAAGACGCTCTCGACGAGGGACGCCGGATCCCGGGCTGGGGTCACCGGGTCTACGACGTCAAAGACCCCCGGGCGACGATCCTCGAAGCACACAGCGAGGCGCTGGCCGAGTCGACGGGCGAGCGCAAGTGGTACGAGTACACGACTGCCATCGAGCGCTATCTCACCGAGGAGATGGAACTCCCCGAGCAGGATATCGCGCCCAACGTCGACTTCTACTCGGGGTCGGTCTACTATCAACTGGGTATCCCGATCGACCTGTACACCCCCATCTTCGCGATGAGTCGTGTCGGTGGGTGGGTCGCTCACGTCCTCGAGTACGTCGAGGAGAACAGATTGATCCGACCGCGCGCCCGGTACACGGGCCCCGAGAGCCGGGAGTGGGCGCCCGTCGACGACCGGTGAGACGGCGGCCGCGTCGAGGCGACGGTCCGCCCGTCGGGGATGTCGAAGCGACGGTCCGCCCGTCGAGGCGACGGTCCGCCCGCCGCCCCGCGTTTCCGGAAGTTGGGAATCCGGGTCGCCCTTTTCGCCCGGTCTCACGTATCTCGTGGTGTGGTGAACACGTTATGACGATCAGACAGATTTCGCGGACGGACGTGGTGACGGTCGACCCGGACACACCCGTACCGGACGTGGCGGCGACGATGGGTGACCACAGCATCGGTAGCGTCGTCGTGACCGAAGCGGGGACACCGACCGGGCTGGTGACCGACCGGGACATCGGGCTCGGCGTCTGGGAACACGACGACCCCACGAACGTGACCGCGGCCGAGGTCATGACCGCGGACCTCGTGACCGTCGACGTGGAGACGGGGATCTACGACGCGCTTCGGACCGCCGAGGGGGCGAACGTGCGTCGGCTCCCGGTCGTCGACGGCGACGAACTCTACGGGATCGTCACGCTCGACGACTTCGTGGTCCTGCTGTCGGGCGAGTTCGACAGCGTGGCCGACATCATCCAGGCGGAGTCGCCACCCTACTGATGAGCGACCCTGCGACGCGAACGGGCGACGGTTCGGACGTCGGGCGGTACGACGACCCGGCCGACGCCACCGACGAATTCCCGCGCCCGCCCACGGCGTTCACCGATGGAGCCGGACGGTCGGTCGAGATCCGTGGACTGGCCGACGACGACCGGTCGGCGCTCGTCGCCCTGTACGACGGCTTCGAGCCGGCCGACCGCGCACAGGGGCTCCCGCCCCGGACGACGGCGGGCGTCGAGTCGTGGCTGGCGGACATCTGTGAGACGGGCGTCCACACCGTCGCGTGGCACGAGGACCGGGCCGTCGGGCACGCCTGTCTGGTGCCGACGCGGGACGCCCGACACGAACTCGCGATCTTCGTCGCGAGCGACTGCCAGCACGCCGGCATCGGGACGCGTCTCCTCCGGCACCTGCTCGGCCAGGGGGCGGCCCACGGTGTCGAGCGCGTCTGGCTGGTCGTCCAGCCTCGAAACACCGTCGCGCGACGGCTCTACGAGTCGGCCGGGTTCGACCGGACCGGCGAGCTGGATGGGGCGAGCGCGACGGACATCGAGATGGACCGACGACTCTGAGGGCAGGGGCGTCTCGCGTCAGGTCCCGGGGCCGGTCCCGGAGGGGGTGTCGGGGTCGTGCTCGTCGGCGAACGAGTCGTCGTACCTGGCGGTCCTGACGCCGGTGAATTCGAACCGCGCGCCGCCGGCTTCGCTCTCGGCGACCGCGACCTCCCAGTCGTGGGCCGTCGCGATCTCGGAGACGATGTTCGTACCCAGTCCCGTGTTGTCGTCACCGGTCGTCCAGCCCGGTTCGAACAGGTCCTCGCGGTTCTCGGGCGGGATGCCGGGACCGTCGTCGGCGACGTAGAATCCGTCCTCGTCGACGCCCACTTCGACGGTCACGTCGTGGCCGGCGTGTTCGACCGCGTTCCGGAACAGGTTCTCGAAGAGGTTGCGGATCCGCCGGGAGTCGGCGTAGACGATACCTTCCTCGGCGACCCGCAGTTCGGTATCGGCGGTCTCGACGTGTCGCCAGCACTCCTCGACGAGGGATCCGAGGTCGATCGGTTCGACTGCCTCGACGTCGTAACCGTCCCGGACCATCGTGAGCGCGTCTTCGACCATCTCCTCGATCCGGGCGTGGGCTCGTTCGACCCGGTCGAGGTGGTCGACGTCGCCGGTCCGTTTCGCCGTCGTGACACCACCCATCGCCACGTTCAGGGGGTTCCGCAGGTCGTGTGAGAGGACGTGTGCCAGCGTCTCTAGCCGGTCGATCTGTCTGTGCAGGTCCCGCTCGTAGGCCCGTCGCTTCGAGACGTCTCGGAAGAGCCCGATTATCACCTCCCGCTCTGTCAACCGGGTGACCTGGACGCTGATCTCGACCGGGACCCGTTCGCCGTCCTCGGTCTCGACGTAGAGGTCGTCCCCGTTCTCGAACCGGTCGGCCGTGACCTGTTTCTCCTCGACGTGTCGGCGAAACAGTTCCTGGTACCGCTCGGCGTCCTCGGCGGGGTGGAGGTCGGTCTGGTCCCGGCCGACGAGGTCCTCCTTTGCGGTGCTCAGTAACTCGGCGGCCCGCTGGTTTACCTCGACTATCTCTCCGGTGTCGGCCTCGGCGATGAACACCGCGTCCGGGGCGATCTCGACGAGTGTCCGGTACTTCCGGCGTAGTTTCTCCTGTTCGGAGACGTCCCGGACGACGGCGATGACTTCGCGCCGGTCGTTCCCCTCGACCGGGCTCAGGCTGACGTCGACGGGAAACGTCGATCCGTCCTTGCGCCGGGCGCGCAGGTCCAGCCCCGCCCCCATCGGTCGGGACTCGGGGTTTTCCATGTACTCCCGACGCAGGCCCGGGTGTTCCTCGCGGTCTGCCCGGGGGACCAGTCGTTCTATCTTCTCGTCTTCCAGTTCCGCGGGGTCGTAGCCGAACAGGTCGGACACGCGCTCGTTCGCCCGGACGACCGTTCCGTCCTCGTCGACGACCAGGATCGCGTCGGGCGCACTGTCGAAGAACGCTGCGAGTCGGTCCGACGTGAGGTCCGAGGTAGTCATTGGCTCTCCCGTTGGGTTCCGTTGTCCGAGTCACCTCGTGGTCGCCGATAACTCTTGTCTTTGCGTTCCGGCGCCGTCCCTCGGTTTTCCGTCGACTCGTCGAACAGTCACGACCGACAGCAGGACAGCACGGCAGTCGCCGTTCGAATACCGGAAGACCGGAACGAGTGACGCCCACGGTCGGAGGTGGGAGTCGAAGCGGGGATAGCGCCGACGGTCGGTCAGTACTCGTCGCTGCCAGCCTCGGCCCGTTCGCTCGCGAACCCGGGTGGGAGGCCGGTGTGTTTGAACCCGACGCGGTCGGCGACCTCGAACCGGTAGACACTGACGCCGCGGGTCAACTCCGCGTCCTCGAACAGGGCTGGACGCCAGGCGTTGTGCATGGTCTCGGCGACGGCCTCGAACTCTGCCGGGGGGACCTCGTCGATCTCGCCCGTGAGGACGACGCTCTGCCAGGTGAACGCCGACCGGGCGTCGTAGACGAGAAACCGGGCGCGCTCGGCCCGGTCGGCGAGGTCGGCTTTCCGGCTGCTTGCACCCACGAGGAACGTGAAATACAGCGCCGCGTCGCCGTCGAATCCGAACGACATCGGGATCAGATACGGCCCGTCTTCGGCCGGGAGCCCCAGGACTCCCACCCCCCGGCTCGTCAGAAACTCGCGGATCTCGCGGTCGTTCATTCGCTCGATCCCGACCTCGCCGAGCTCGTCGACGGTCATGCTCGGTACTACCGAACCGACCCTGATAAGGTGTCCGTCAGTTTTCACTCTGCGGGAACACAGCAGTCCCTCGCCGCCGAACTCTGTCGGTAGGTCGAACGCGACGTGACCGGTGAGCCGTTCGGTCAGCCGACGAGGATAAATCGGTCAGTGACGGTCCCACGCAGGTCGTCTTCGCCCACGATCGTGACTTCGTAGTTGTAGACGCCGGATTCGGCATCGGGGTCGGTGACGACCTTCGTCCCCCATGTCCGCTCGTCGTAGCGTTCGTGTGCGCCGCGCCAGTTCAGTTCCTGCTCCTCGTAGTCGGCGCCGGGGAACGCCACGGTGACGGCGTCGAGGTCGTCCTCACCGAGTGCCTCGCCGGTTTCGCTGTCGTAGACACCGACGTGAAGCCCGACCTCCATGCCGGGGACGAACTCGTCGATGCTCGAACAGGCGGTGGTCGTCGCGGGCGGCGTCGGCGTCGGGGTCGGCGTCGGACTGGGAGTGGGAGTCTCCGTCGGCGTGGCGTCGGGGTCCGGGGTCGGTGTCGGAGTCGCGTTCGGGTCCGGGGTCGGTGTGTCGGTCGTGGTCGTCTCGGTCGTGACCGTCGGCGTCGGACTCTCCGTCGCGGTTTCGACACCCGGATCGGTGATATACTGACACCCCGTGAGGCTCACGGTCGCCCATGCGGTCGCACCGGACGCGACGAGTCGGCGTCGCGTGACTGCGTCTTCCCCGTTCGGTCGGTCGTCTCCGTCGTCAGCTCTTCCGTCGCCGTCGGCTCCGGGGGTGTCCTTATGCATCTCACTAGCACGTTCGGACGCGGATTAATAAAAACTGGAGTCGGGGTTCTCAGTTGTCTGGAACGGAGGGGGGTGGTTTTATGCTGTACTCGGGAATAGTTGAACGTACTATGAGCAAGGAACGTAGCCAGCAGTCAGACAGCGGCACGAGTCGGCGCCGCTTGCTCGCGGGCGGTGCCGCGAGCTGGGCCACAGTCGCCCTCGCCGGGTGTGGCAACAACGACAGCACCCCGACGCAAGCACAGGAGAACACGCCGACTGCGACGCCGACCGACACCGCGGAACCGACCGCGGAACCGACCGCGACGCCGGCGCCACAGCCGGAGAACTACGTGGTGACGGCCGAGACCGCTGCCGGGTCCGAGGGTGTCCCCGGGAACGCGGGGTTCGTCTCGGCTTGCTCCGCGTCGCGCCGGTTCGTCCCGGGCATGCAGATCATCTTCTACGTCGGGGTCTACGACCCCGATACGGGTGAGCAACTCACCGACGACGACCTCGACAGCGTCGTGGTCAACGTCGACGGCGGCCCCGAAGTGGAACTCGGCTGGGCCGGCGACGACGAGGAAAACCCGGCACAGGAGTGGGGCGGTTCGACCGTCCTCGCCAGCGACATGTCGACGGGGTCGTACACCTACACGGTCGAGATCTCCGGCGGGGACGGCAACTTCCAGACGGTCGGCATCCTCGAGGACACCTTCGAGGTCATCGAGTTCGACGACCCGTCGAACTACATCGTCGACGCGGCGACCCACTGGAGCCACGGCCCGGGTGACACCCCAGATTACACCAACGGCTTCGTCGGCGCGTGCGCTCCCGAGCGGCAGTTCACCACCGAGATGGACGTGACGTTCGTCATCGGCATCTACGACAGCCTCTCCGGGAACGTGGTCGGGGCCAACGGCCTCGTCGACCCCAGTTCCGGCGAGCAGATCGAGGAGACCGGCGACATGGCGCTCGACTCCGTGACGATCGTCTCGCCCGACGGTGCGTTCGACGACGTCTCCCTGCAGTGGTTCCACGCCCGCGACGACGAGAACGGCAGCCCGCGGTGGGAGGGAACGCTGGAGACCGAGAACCTCGGCACCGGGTCCTACCCGTACGAGGTCCAGATCTCCGACGAGAGCAGGGACCGCTACAACGTCGGTATCGCGTCCGCGCAGTTCTCGATCATCGAAGTTCCGAGCAACTAACCACCGGATACCTCCGGCCCGTCCCCCGCGCTTTCAGCATGAACCCCAACCCCACAGACGACGAGACGCACGCACCCGACGAGCAGGCACAGGAGCAGGCCACGACGGACGACGAGGAGACGAGCGAACTGGAGTTCTCGGGCTCGGTCCGGATGGATGCCGGTCGCGAGGAACTCTGGGAGACGATCTCCGACCCGGACACGCTCACCGAGTGTGTCCCGGGCGCGGAGTCGATAGACCGCGTCTCCGAGCGGAAGTACACGGTCGAGATCACGCGCGGGGTGGCTCACCTCACCGTCTCGCTGTCGGGCGAGGCGGAGTTCGTCGAGATGAACCCGCCGGACTACGTGGTCACGCGAGCCAACGCCTTCGACTCCAAGACCGGGAGCGACTTCGACGTCCTCGCGGCCATGGAGATCCAGGAAGACGACGAGGACGCACAGCTCGTGTACACGGCCGAAGTGACCTACAGCGGGGGCGTCGCGAACATCAGCAACCGCGTCCTCCGGCCGATCGTCAAGCGAGACATCAACACCTACTTCGAGAACATCCGCACCGCGGTCGAAGGCGACTCGTAGCGGCGTGACCCCACGCGGTCACTGGTTTTTCCGTTGACGTTCCGTCGACTGCCTTTCGGATGCCGTCCGTGAAACTGCCTGAATGGGAATCCTTACGGGAGTGAACGGACAGCGAGAGATATGGGCGATACCGACGAACCAGACGAGACGGACCCTCGAGTGGTGTTCGACGAGATCGGCGAGTACGACTCGAAGGCCATGTTCAAGCCGAAGGTCGTCTCGCTGGTAGTCAGCAACAGCGACGAGAAAGGACCGAACCTCATGACCGCGTCGTGGTACATGCTCGCCGGGTACAACCCCTTCCGGTACCTGCTCGCGGTCAGTCACAAGACCTACACCCACGAGCTAATCGAGGAGAGCGGGGAGTTCGTCCTGGCCGCGCCCTCCGTCGACCTGGTCGACGCCCTGATCCTGTCGGGGATGGTCAGCGGGCGCGACATCGACAAGATCGACCACCTCGGCGTCGAGACGGTTCCGGGCCAGACGGTCGACGTCCCGCTGCTCGCGAACGCGACCGGGAACATCGAGTGTACGGTGATGGATTCGTTCGAGTTCGAGAACTGCACCTACTACTTCGGGAACGTCGAACACGCCTACGTCACGAACGACGGCCTCGACGGGCGCATCCTCTCGCCGGACGCGAACCCGCTGGCGTACATGGGCAGCGACTGGGGGGAGGAGGAGACCCACACGAAGTACCGCTACTATGCGGAACTGACCGCCGAAACGATAGAACGGGCCCCCGGCGACGACGTCCTCGAAACCCTCCCCGAGGACCTCCGCGAGGAGTTTACTGACTGAGGCGGGGATCACCTCGAACGAGGAGAGTCACGGGGCGCGGCGGTCACCAGATGGCCCGCGAGCGTCTGATGACGAACGCGGGTTCGTCTCCGTCCCCCTCGCCGAACAGGAACGACAGAAAATCGAGCGAGTACGTGTAACCGGCGATGTCGATGGCGTGCCACTCCCGGTCGTCGTCGAAACGGTCGGCGTAGCGGGCGACGGTGTCGCGGTGGACCTGCAGGCCGTAGCGCCGCCGGAGCAGTCGCTCGCAGGCCGTGGGCGTGTGCTCCCGGGCGTGGAAGCGACAGCAGTCGACGACCGGTTTCGCGTAGTCACACCCGTCGTAGAACAGTTCCGAGAGGTCTCCCTGATAGGAGCGCCCGCAGGCCGTACACTCGTACTGCTGGATCCTTGCGCCGACGTCGGCGATGCCGTCGATGGTGACGAGACGTGCGACCGTCTTCGGGGCGTTCTGGTAGCCGTTCTTGCGGCGCTCGTCGCTCCCGCAGTTCGGACAGGGGCGTGGCTCGCCGACCCGCTGGCCGTCGTACCGGGACAGTTCCTCGTGGATCGCGCTGACGAACAGCGTCGACACCGCCGGGTCGAGTTCCTTCTCGGCCGGTCCGCGCATACCCGGACTTCGACCGCCTGCTACTTGAATTTTCACGTTAACATTCGCACTCCAAAATCACGTTAACGTTCCCGACATACGTCCCCCATAATCACGTTATTGTTCGAATACAGTGTTCCGCAAAAGTAGGAATATCCGGAAGTAGTTTATATACCCGCGGGGTAGACGAACGTATATGTCAGACTCAGACCGGACCAGCGACCAAAGAGACGAGGCGGGGAGTGCTGGTCGACGCTACAGGTCAATCGGAACGTCGCGGCGGCGCTTTCTCGCGGCCGGAGCGACGGCCACGGCGCTCTCGCTCGCCGGTTGTCTCGGTGGATCGGACGGCCAGGACACCGCCGACGGTGGCGGGAACGGAGACGGTGGCGGGAGCGGAGACGGTGGCGGGAACGGAGACGAGAGCGAAAACGGGAACGACGACACTGCCACTCCGGGCGATGGGGCCGGAACGACGGCGACGACCGCGGGGGATGCCCCGGACGAGGTCGTCATCGGGGCGATACACCCCCTGACCGGGGGCACCTCCTACACCGGCACCCGGTGTTACCAGGCTATCGACCTGGCGGCGACGGTCGCGACAGAGAACGGCGGGATCGAGTCGATGGGTGGCGCCGAGGTGACGGTACTCAATCGCGACCACGCCAACGACCCCTCGCGGGCGGGCGAGGCGGTTCGCGAACTCGCCGACGAGGGCGCGGATATCCTGACGGGGACGTACTCGTCGGGAGTGACCAGCGCCGTGGCGACGGCGGCCGAGCGCCAGGGGATACCGTTCGTCATCGACGTCTCGACGGCGGCGTCGATCCTCCAGGAGCGGGAGTTCGAGTACGTCTACCGGACCCAGCCCAACTCCAGGGAGATGGCCAGGAACACGGTCACTCACACGCTGGCCGGGGCCCAGGCGGCCGGGTTCGAACCCGAGACGGTCGGACTCTTCTACATCGACACGACCTACGGCCAGTCTATCAGCGAGGGGCTGCGTACCGCCGTCGAGGAGGCGGGGCTGGAACTCGTCAGGGAGGAGACGATCGGGTTCGGCGAGACCGCGGACACGCAGGTGACGGCGCTCCGCGAGGCCGACCCCGACATCCTCTTCCCCACCGTCTTCCCCCAGCAGTTCATGGGGCTGATCGGCTCGATGAAAGACCAGGACTACTGGCCTCCGGTCTTCTCGGGTGCGGCCAGTGCGGGCTTTACCGCCGAGAACTTCCAGGAGATCGGCGACGTCATCGAGGGGTCGCTCTCGACAGGGTTCCGGCTCGACCGGTCGGAGGAGCGGGTCCGCCAGCTCAGCCAGCGGTTCGCGGGTGAGTATGACACCGCCCCGATGGCGTCGAACCAGGGGATGTCCTACGCGACTGCGCAGGTGATGGTCGCCGCCTTCGAGCAGGCGGGCACGACGGACCCCGAGGCGCTGAACACGGCGCTGGGGGAGTTGACCGTCAGCGACCACGTGATGGCGATGCCACCGATCACGTTCCGCGAGGACGGCGAGAACGCCAACGCGCTGGCGACGACGGCCCAGGTCCAGGATCTCGAGATCGCCACCGTCTACCCCGAGGAGTTCGCAGCCGCCGAAGTGAACGCGGACACGCTCGTGTCGAATTGACCGGTAGTACTACGGGTCTCGCTGGCGACACTACCGGCCCGACACACGAACGGAGGTAGATACGATCCCGAATCCGCTCTTCCTCGACCCGACGATCTTCGTCCAGCTCCTCGTACTGGGCGTCTTGCTGGGAGGGATCTACGCGATCGTCTCTGTCGGTCTCACTATCATCTTCGGTGTCATGGACGTCGTCAACATCGCACACAGTGCGTTCATCGTCGTCGGGATGTACACCGTCTGGGTGGTCGCCCAGCGCGGACTGTCACCGTTTCTGGGCGTCCCGGTCGCGGGCGTGCTCATGTTCGGTGTCGGCGTCGCGATCCAGCGGTCGGCGATCGCGCCCCTCGTCGAGGAACGGCAGTCCAGTCGCCTGCTCGTCACCATCGCGTTCTCGATCGTCATCATCGCCACGGTCGAAGGGACGTTCGGGCCGACACCCCGGAATCTCGAGCTCGATCTCGGGTCGATCGAGGTGGGCGGGGTGTACGTCATCAGGGGGCAACTGTACGCGCTCGTCGTCGCCGCTGCGACGTTCGCGGCCGTCTGGGTCTTCCTCCACCGGACACACACCGGACGGGCGATCCGCGGGACGGCAGACAACAGGGTGAGTGCCGCCTACGCCGGCGTCGACGTCGAACGGATCGACGCACTCACCTTCGGTCTGGGCGCCGGTCTCGCCGGCCTCGCCGGCGCGCTCGTCACGTTCGTCCAGCCGTTCGACCCGTACCTCGGGAACACCTACCTGACGATCGCGTTCGTGGTCGTGGTACTGGGCGGGCTCGGGTCGATCCCGGGGACGGTCGTCGGTGGCCTCCTCGTGGGGTTGCTCCACGTCTTCGGGTCGTATTTCCTGCCAGGCACGTACTACAAGGTGCTGATACTGGTGGTCTTCGTCGGGTTGCTGGTGTTCAGACCGACCGGCCTGTTCGGCGGTGAGATCGATGCGTGACCGGGACAGTCCCTCGAACCGGGTCGCCCGGTTGCTCGGGGGCGTCGTCGCGTCGCTCCGAACGGTGAGAGACCGGTGGTACGCGACGCCGGTCCTGTTCGTCGGCGCGTTCGCACTGCTGGCGGTGTTGCCCCAGGCACTCGACGTACGGGTGTTCGGGGTCGGTCTCGGGAGCGTCCTGTCGCTGCAGGCGCTGATCCTCGCGCTCGTGTGGGCCACCGCCGCCCAGAGCTGGAACCTCGTCTCGGGCTTTGCCGGCCAGTTCTCGCTCGGCCACGCCGCGTTCTTCGGGCTCGGGGCCTACACCCCGCTCGTCCTGGCCCGCGAGTTCGGGGTCTCCCCGTGGGTCGGCATGCTCGCCGGGGGAGCGGTCGCCGCAGGCTACGGGCTCTGTCTCGGGGGCGTGACCTTCCGGTACGACATCAGCGGGAGTTACTTCGTCCTCGTCACGCTCGCGTTCGCCGAGTTGTTGCTCTACCTGTTCGTCAACGTCGACGCAGTCGGCGGCGCGAGCGGGGTCGTCAAGCCACTGCCGGACGCCTACGGCGCCGAGTTCGGTCTGGTGGCGTTCCAGTTCCCTGGGCGGCTCCCCTACTACTACATCGTGCTCGCGTTCCTGGTCGTGGTCACGCTCGTCGCGCTCCTGCTACGGCGGTCACAGACCGGGCTCTACCTCCACGCGATCCGCGACGACGAAGACGCCGCCCGGGCTGTCGGTATCCCGACCGTTCGCTACAAACTGTTCGCACTCGTCCTGAGTGCGTTTTTCACCGCGTGGGCGGGCGCCTTCTGGGCGATGTACTTCCCGTCGATCCGCCCCGGGATGGTGTTCGGCGTCCTCGTCAGCATCGACATCGTCCTGCCGGCCGCGATCGGCGGGATCGGGACCGTCGCCGGCCCGATCGTGGGGGCGTTCGCCCTGGAGATCATCAGCGAACTCGGCAGGCAGGCGGTCGAGTTCCCCGAACTCCAGAACGTCGTCGGCGGGGTCGTGCTCCTCCTGGTCGTCCTCAAGAGCCCCGGTGGACTGGTCTCGCTCCCGGGCAAAGCGGCGGCCCTGGTCGACCGGTTGAACGGGGAAACGAGGTCTGTGTGGGACCGGGACTCGTCGCGGGCGGAAGACGACTGACCTCGTCCTGTCGCTGTGACCACCGACCGACGTCCGTTCTGTCGCTGTGACCGCTGACCAGCGGGGCGTAACGGCCTGCAAGCGCGGGTCAGTCGGGTTTGTGGCCGACGATTCCCTGGAAGGGCGTGTCGGGAACCTCCCGGACGGCGGTGTCGACGAACCCGGCCGCTTCGAGCGCCTCCCGGTATTCGGCCTCGGTGTACATGTGGCCGTTCGGCGAGACCGTCAGCATGTGGACCGCGAAGTTGGTGGCGATCTCCGAGCGGTCCCAGACCCGTTCGGTACACATGAACGTCCCTCCGGGTTCGAGCGCGTCGAAGGCGTTCTCGAAGTACGCCCCGAGTTCCTCGGGGGAAAAGGAGAGTATCATCCGCGCGCTGACCACGAGGTCGAACCCTTCGGGGAGCGATTCACGGGCGTCGCCCGCGACCACGTCGAGGCCGGCCTCGGCGTGGTGTGACTCGAGCAGGTCGACGACCGGCGGGATGTCGAGCGTGGTCACGTCCGCGCCCCGCCGGGCGAACTCCTCGGAGATCTTGCCCGGACCGCCGCCGACGTCGAGCACGCGCTCCGGACGAGGATGGGCGTGCTCGGCGGTCGTGACGATGCTGCGCACCGTCGTGTCGTCGATGGTCGCCATCGCGGCCATGTACCGCCGGAGTCCCGCCTCGGTGTGTTCCGGGGCCTCGCCCGTCTCCATCAGTTCGGGCAGGTCCATGTAGTGGTCCAGCGAGTCGATGCGGTGGGGGAGGATCCCCCGTTCGAGCACGTCCGTCTCCGGGCGGAAGCCGTCGAGTTCCGCCGTCGCCTCGTAGCCGTCCGCGGACTCCTCGACGTAGCCCATCTCGGCGAGTGCCGCCAGCGAGACGGTCGCCGCACGCTCGGTGACACCGGCGCCCTCGGCGACGTCCGGGGCGGTCACGGGCCCGTCCAGCAACTCCTCGAGGATTCCTGTCTCACGACACGCCCACAGCAGGAACACGTCCAGATGCTTGTTGTAGATCGAATCTTCTGCCATACTTCGACGGTACACCGCACCAGATGTAAAAAGGGGTGGCGACCTCCCAGTCGGTGGGAACTCACTCGGTGACTTCGAACACCATGTGACAGGCCGGCAGCGGACGCACGGGGTGGTTGTCGTGATACGAGAGGTGGGGTTTGACCTCGAACTCCGGTTCGTCTTCCTGCATGCGGAACAGCGACGGGTAGACGTCGATGCAGTGGTAGCCGGGTTCGCCCGCCGCACGCAGGACCGTCCGGACGGTGGTGCTGTGGTAGTCGTCGCTGGTCCCACAGCCGTACCCGAGCAACTGGTTGTCGTAGACGAAAAACGGCGAGTTCTCGTAGTTGGTCCACCCGATCCCCGAGAGTTCGATCTCGATCTCGGTCCCCACGGGCCCGCTCGTGGGCTCGAAGGTCTCGATCGAGGGTTGCATCATGAACCCGGTGACGGCGACCTCGCGGCCGTCGACTTCGGCGACGATCGGCCGGGTCGACCCCTCCGCGACCGGGATCTCCACGTCCACCTGAAACCGGCCCCGGTCGTCGGTCGTCACGGTCGGCAACACGTCGCGTTTGGCCTGCGGGACGACGTCGGTCCCCCGGATCCCCTCGCCGACGTGCTGGTACCACAGCAGGTCGACCTCGGTGTCGGCCGGGAACCCCTCGCCGGTGATGATGGCGTCCGTCCCGGCCTGGCCGTACTCGGGACTGATATCGAGTTCCGCGTCGGTGTCCTCGTCGAGGTCCGGGTAGTGGGCCTCGATGGGGTGTTCCTCGAGGAGCGGGTCGACCCAGGCGGGGTCGGGCCGCGTCTCTGGTTCGGTCACCTCGACCGTCCAGACCGACTGGCGCCCGCCCGCGACCGGTCCCAGGGGCGACTGCGTGTTGTTCGTGACGTAGGGCACGCCGCGGTAGTTGCGCCACACCTGGAGGATATGTTCGCCCGGCGGCCCGACCGCCCTGACCTCGGCGGTCGCCGTCCCGCGGTTCATCACGCCGGTCATGAACCCCACGTAGCCGTTGTCCCAGGCTATCTGGTAGTTGTTCGTCGAGACGTTCGGCCCCAGTCCGTATCCGGTCACGACGAACGCCTCCCCCAGTTGCGCCTCGGTGCGGTCGACGTCGAACCACGGAACGATCTCGAAGTCGGCGTCGGCGACGGTCTCGCCGTCCCGGCGAACTTCGATGCGGTGGCCGCCGCCGTAGTCTTCCGGGACGGTCCACTCCTCGTCGAACGCCCCCGTCTCGTCGGTCGTCACGGTGGCGATGGTGTCCGTCCGGGGCCGGTACTGCGGGCCGACGATCTCGTGGGCCCTGAGCACGCCCCACGACCCGTCGGTGCTGTTCCAGACGATGTCGTAGTCACACTCCGGCGCGAGGTTCCGGCCCTGCAGCGTGAGCGTGTCCCCGACGTATCCCTCGCTGGCACTCGGCACGAGCGTCCCACTCGCGCCCGCCTCTCCCTGGCGATGTTGTTCCATCTTCTCCTGGAGGTCGGCGGACAGATCGGTCTCGTCCATGGTCGAGTGTACTGCCAACCGGGTCATATATCTGGTGTCAGTTCCCAGTCCGCGGGTATCGAGGGCTACCGGACCGGGCCAGTGAGACGCGCTCGTCGACCTGTTTCCCGGGGGCGGTCGACTCCGGGACTGACTGACGACCGACCGTCTCAGGCGATCCCCAGGTACAGGTCGAGCAGCTCCTCCTCGTCCCGGACCTCGGCGGGTTCGCCCTCGAACTGTGTCTCCCCCTGGGAGAGGACGTAGACGTAGTCGGCCACGTCGAGTGCGGCCCTGACCTGCTGTTCGACCATCACGACCTGCGTGCCGGCGTCGACGAGCGTCTCGACGATCTCGAACACGTCCTCGACGAGGGCGGGCGCGAGTCCGGCGAGTGGCTCGTCGAGCAGGTAGACGTCGGCTCCGGCCATCATCCCGCGTGCGACCGCCAGCATCACCTGCTGGCCCCCCGACAGCGACCCGGCGGGCTCCGAGAGCGACGCCGTCAGCGGCGGAAACAGGTCCAGGACCTCTGCCAGCCGCGCCTCGGCGACGTCGTCGTCCGCGACGGTCGTGGCCCCGAGTTGCAGGTTCTCCCGGACCGACAGCCCACGGAACACCCGGTCGTTCTGCGGGACCGCCGTGATCCCCCGCTGGACTCTCTCGTGTGGCGCCAGGCCGGTGATCGACTGGCCGCCGTACTCGACTGTCCCGGACCGGACCGGAACGACGCCGGCCAGCGCCTTCAGCAGCGTCGATTTCCCCGACCCGTTGGGGCCGAAGATGCAGGTCACGCCGTCGCGGCTCCTGACCGAGACGCCGTCGATGACGACCTGGTTGCCGTACCCGGCGACGACGTTCCGGGCGAGGAGACAGTCCTCGTCCGCGTCGGCGTCTGCGGCGAACGTCGACGCCACCTCCGTGTCGGCGCCGAGGTCGATCGCTTCTTCCGGGGATGTCGGCTCGCTCGTCTCTCCCGGTGGTGCCGGGTCGCCCGTCTCTCCCGACGGTACCGGGTCGTTCGACCGGGCACTCCCGGTGGCAGGCGACGTCGTCGAGTCACGCCCGGCTTCGGTCCCGGGGCCGAAGTACGCGTCCTGTACCCGGTCGTCGTCGGTGACGTCCGCGAACGTCCCCTGCGTGAGCACTCGCCCCTCGTCGAGCACTGTGATCCGGTCGGCGAGGTCCTCGACGACGCTCATGTCGTGTTCGATGACGACGACCGTCACCCCGTCGGCGTTCAGCTCGCGCAGCACCGCGAGGACCTGCTTCTGGACCGCCGGGTTGACTCCCGCCGTCGGCTCGTCGAGTAACACGCACTTCGGGTCGAGCATCAGGGCCCGTCCCAGTTCCAGGAGTTGCTGCTGGCCACCCGAGACGTCGCTCGCGGCGCGGTCGGCGACGGCTGTGAGACCGAGTCGCTCCAGTACCTCTTCGGACCGGTCGCGCCGGGTCTGCGAGACCTGGCCCCCGGACCGGAACCCGCCCGCGTAGGTGGCCAGGAGGTTCTCCCGGACGGTCAGGCCACCGAACGGCGAGGCGATCTGGAACGTCCGGACGAGCCCCCGGCGGGCCAGCGCGTCGAGGGGCGCGCCGGTGACGTCCTCGCCGTCGAACCGGACGGTGCCGGCGTCGGGGTCGTGAAAGCCGGTGACGAGATCGAAGAACGTGGTCTTCCCCGACCCGTTGGGACCGATGATAGCGTGACACTCCCCGCGGTCGAACGAGAGCGTGACTCCGTCGTTCGCGGTGACGCCCTCGAAGGACTTCGAGAGTCCGTCGGTCTCCAGGATGGGATCGGACATCGGCTGTCTCACTCCGTGGCGTGGGTGGGGAACGGACTACCGGTCACTCTTCGGTGACCTCGAACGCGAAGTGCAGGGCTGGCAGCGGGCGCACCGGGTGGTTGTCGAGATACGAGAGGTGCGGGCGGATCGCGAACTCGGGTTCGTCGTCGCGCATCTCGAACAACGACGGGTAGGCGTCGATGAAGTGCCAGCCCGGTTCGCCGGTGGCCGGGATCTCGATCTCCAGAAGACGCTTCTCGTCGTCGTTCGAGAGCCCGCAGGTGTATCCAAGCGGCTTGTTGTCGTAGACGAGGTAGGGCGCGTTCTCGTAGATCGCCCACCCGATCCCCGAGAGTTCGATCTCGATGGTCGTGTTGACCGGGCCGCTCGTGGGCTCGAATTTCTCGATCGAGGGCTGGAGGACGAACCCGGTGACGGCGACCTCGCGGCCGTCGACTTTCGCCGTGATCGGTCGGGTCGACCCCTCGTCGACCTCTATCTCGATCTCCTGCTGGAAGGCGCCGTTCTCGTCGGTCGTCACCGTCGGGAGGCGGTCGGGCTTGGGGACGGGTTTGATCTGGATCCCCTTCGGTCGGTGGCCCTCGTGACGGTACCAGATGAGGTCGACTTCCTCGTTCGGCGGGAAGTTCTCGCCGGTGACAAAGGCCGTCGTCCCTGCCTGCCCGGAGGTCGGAGTGATGTTCAACTCGGCGTCGGTATCCTCGTCGATGTCGGGGTAGTGCAGTTCGATGGGCTGTTCGTCTAGCTGGCGGTCGACCCACGCGGTGCGGGGCGGTTCGGAGGGTTCGGTGACTTCGACGGCCCACCGCGACTGGCGACCCTGGCCGACCGGCCCGAACGGCGACTGGGTGTTGTTCTGGAGGTAGGGCACGCCGCGGTAGTTGCGCCACATCTGGATGACGTGTGTACCCGGCGGCCCGACGGCGCGGATCTCCGCGGTAGCGGTCCCGCGGTTCATCACGCCGGTCATGAACCCGACGAAGCCGTTGTCCCACGTGACCTGGTAGTTGTTCGTGATGACGTTCGGGCCGATCCCGTAGCCCCTGATCGTGAACGTATCGCCCAGCTCGGCGGTCGTGTTCTCGAGTTCGAACCACGGGAAGATCTCGAACTCGGCGCGGTCGACCGTCTCGCCGTCGCCGGTGACGACCTCGACGGCGTGGGAGCCGCCGTAGTCCTGGGGGACCGTCCACTCCTCGTCGAACGTGCCCGAGTCGTCGGACTGCACTGTCGCGACCGTGTCCGTGCGGGGTTCGTACTGCGGGCCGACGATCTCGTTGGCCTGGAGGACGCCCCAGCGACCGTTCGTGGAGTGCCACTGTATCTCGAACTGCTCGTTCGCGGGGAGGTTCCGCCCCTGGAAGGTGATCGTGTCGCCGACGAATCCCTCCGCGTCACTCAACACCAGCGTCCCGCTCGGCCCGCCGCTGCCTCGCCGGTGCTCCCGGAGTCTGTCTTCGAGGCCCGCCGAGACTGATACGTCGTCGTCCATACCCAGTGGTGGTCCGCGTACGCAATTATAGTTGCCGTCCGTTCCCGGGGACTGACAACGGGAGTGGCTGTCTCGGGTCTGGATGTGACAGAGAGGGTGTGAACCATCTTTTTCCCGCTCGGGTATCCTCGGTCGCCTTCGGCGACCTGCGGGTACCACTCGCGGCAAAAACATGGGTGAAAAAGCCGGACGCGGCGGTCGCTGCGCTCCC
>Ga0207718_100972_pt1 | contig 18427 bp, 15 predicted proteins | sample A23M2SouthBayCA_FD_187749 | JGI IMG/M metagenome (GOLD analysis project Ga0207718, IMG submission 187749) | Aerobic enrichment media microbial communities from Eden Landing Ponds, California, USA - A23 M2 (SPAdes) | ecosystem: Environmental > Aquatic > Marine > Unclassified | place: Emeryville... | reverse complement strand
AGGGGCGAAATTGGAAGAGTTTCGACCGTGACACTGGGTGGAGTGAGGCCGGAATCCCCCGAAACTTCGAAAAATCTCCTTGTATAGCCCCGACGCCGGACAAAGCGTATGTCACGAAGCCGACGGACGTTTCTGACGACGCTCGCCGCCGCAAGTGTCACGCTCCCGCTCGCTGGCTGTGCTAGCGGCGACGAGCAATCCGGAGACGTTGGGGCGGATTCAATGAGCGACGAGGGGACTGATTCGATGGAAGGTGAGGGGATGACTGAGTCGATGACGGACGGCTCGATGGAGCCGGAAAACGAGACAGAGTCGATGGAGAGCGGTGCAATGACCGAGTCGATGACGGAGTCCGGGGACGGCGAGTCGATGGATGACGGCGAAACGAGCGACGAGATGGCCGAAAACGAGACCGCGGCGTAGTTCCCGGCGACGACGCCGGCCGACTACACCCGCTCGTTGACCTGCTCGGCGACCCGCTCGCCGGGCCGGCGGAGGTGACCGCTCTCGACTTCGTAGACGTATCCGGTCACGGTGACGTCATCGGGAATCAGTTCGTGGTTTTCGAGGTACTCGACCTGTGCCGCACAGGCCGCGTCGATGTCGTCGGTCATCCGGACCCACTCCGCGATGGACGCATCACCGATGGTTAGCTCCGGCAGTGCGGGGTCCAGATCGACATCGTCGAGGTCGCCGTCGACCGCGGCCTCGAACCCCTCGACGACGTCCTCGTCGGACGCGCTCATCATCCCACAGTCGGTGTGGTTGACGACGATTATTTCGGTCGTGTCGAAGTACTGTGTCGTCAGCGCGGCCGAGCGAATGACGTCGTCTGTCACTTTGCCGCCGGCGTTCCGGAATATCTGTGCGTCGCCGAGTGAGAGACCGAGCGCGTCTTCGACGGGGATGCGCTCGTCCATGCAGGCGACGACGAGCAGTTGCTTGTCGGTCGGGATTCCCTTGCGCCGCCGCCGCGCCCAGTCGTCCCTCGCGTCGACGCCGTCGTCGACCGATTCGTGGACGTGGCCAGCCGCCGGCTCTTCGTGTTCATGCGCGCTGTCGTCACTCCCGTGTGTGTGATGTGGCATTGCAGAACACGCCTTTGCGTCCCGTGGCCTTTACTGTTCGCTCAAGGGCAATACAGCGGATCAAAAGCGGGTAGTTCGAACACCCTCGGTCCGGCTCAATCGTCGGTGGCAACGGCGCTGTCTTCGGCGTCTCCATCCTCAATCTCGCTCAGGACTCGCTGGTGGAACTCCTGTAAGACGGCCGACTCGTCCTCGGCGAGCACCACGTCGCTGGCCATCAGCGTCGCGAGGCCAAAAGCGCGCGGTGACGGCGAATCGACGCGGGTCCGGACCACGTCAACGTCGCCGTCCTGAATCGCACGCAGGACAGTCTCGATACCGTCGACGTTGAGCTTGTCCTCCAGAATCTCGCGGTAGGTCTCTTCGACGACGGCGAAATCGCCCAGGTCCTCGGCGAACCCGAGCAACATCTCCGAAGAGACCTGCTGTTCGCTGGCCGACTTCTCGTAGCCCTTGTAGCGTTTGAGTATCATCAGCGACCGCGTGGCGTTGATGCGGAAGTACCGCTGGAGCAGGTCTGTCCCGTCGAGGCTGGCCCGCAGGTCCTCGCGGGCCGTCTCCGAGTCCAGGCCATCGACGACACGTGCGATGTCGACTTTTCGGTTCAGCGGCATCGAGAGCGTGAAGCCGTTGTCGGCGACGGCGACCTGAACGTTCGCACTCGCGGCCCGGGCGATATGATACGCCAGCAGCCGCGAGAAACCGTCGTTGAACCGTCGCCCGTAGTTCGAGTGGACGTGGTAGTGCCGCTCGTACTCGTCGTGGTCCAGCGTCTCCTCGATGACGAGGCGGTCGGATGTGGCCACGCTGTCCGGGCCGGCGTAGGCCACCTGCTCGCGGAACATCCGCGCGATGGCCCGCACGCTGTTCTCGTCGATAGGGAACTCCCGGAGCCAGTTGCGGACTTCCGACATGCCGCCGTCTGCCAGCCGGTCCAGCAACTGGCCCTGAAAGTCCAGTATCTCGCGGCCGAGGTCGTAGGAGAGGGGGAGCCGCTCGGAGAACCACGACGGGACCGTCGGGCGGGCGGCGGTCCGGTCGACGTACACCTTCGACCCGCGGCGGTAGCGGTACTCGAAGTTGTCCCCGCCCAGCACGAACACGTCGCCTTTCTCCAGCGTGTCCAGGTACGACTCGTCCAGTTGGCCGACCCAGCTGTCGTCGCTCCGGGTGACCACGTCGCAGGTAAAGGAGTCCGGAATCGTCCCGATGTTGGTCATGTAGATGACTCGCGCGAGCCGGCCGCGCTTGCCGATGAGGTGCTCACCCACGTCGTACTCCTCGTAGTGGTGCTCGCCGTCGGGCGCGTCGTTCGTGTCCCGCCAGATTTTGGCGTAGACGTTCTTGTCCTCCATTCCGGGGTAGTCGGCGGTCATGTACCGCATCAGCTGCTCCCAGTCCTCGTCGTTGTAGCTCCGGTAGGGGTAGGCCCGCCGGAGGACGCTCTTGAACGTCGCCTCGAGACGAACGTCGTTGATGGCCATGCCGTAGACGTGCTGGGTCGCCACGTCCTGGGCGTTCTCTGGGATGAACACGCGGTCGACGAAGCCCCGCTCGGCCTTTTCGAGCATCACCGCACACTCGACGAGTTCGTCGCGGTCCAGCGCGATGACGCGGCCCTCCACTGTTTCGCCCAACTGGTGGCCCGCGCGGCCGATGCGCTGAAGCAACGCGGCGACGGACTTGGGCGACCCGACCTGCACGACGAGATCGATGTGGGGCATGTCGATGCCCAGTTCCAGGCTCGTCGAGGTCGTCACCACGTCCAGCGTCCCGGCTTTCAGCGATTCCTCGATGTCCCGGCGCTTCTCCTTCGAGAGCGAGCCGTGGTGGCAGCCGGAGTTGGACTCGTCGTAGTCGTCGAACTTCTCGCGGAGATTGTGCAGGACCCGTTCGGCCCCCGAGCGGGTGTTCGTAAACACGAGCGTGTTGGTGTGGGACTGGACGTGCTCGTGGAGCTGGGTGTAGAACCGCTCGGTGACGATGTCCCGCGGCGTGTTGATGAGGTCGTCGGCCGGACAGGACAGCTCCATGTCGAAATCGCGGGCGAACCGCGTGTCCACGATCTCGTAGTCCCGGGGGTCGCCGCCGGGTTCTGCGCGGCCGACCAGGAACTCCGCGACGGTGTCCAGCGGCTCGACGGTGGCCGAACAACCGATTCGCGTGGGCGATTCCTCGACCATCTCCTCTAGCCGCTCCAGCGACACGGAGAGGTGGGTCCCGCGCTTGTTCTCGGCGAGGCTGTGGATCTCGTCGACGATGACGTACTCGATGGTTTCGAGCTTCTTCTTGAACTTCGGGGAGTTCAGCAGGATGGCGAGGGTTTCCGGCGTCGTATTGAGGATGTGGGGCGTCGTTTCGAGCATCGCCTGGCGCTCGCTGTCGCTGGTGTCCCCGTGTCGGATGGCGTGCCGGATTTGGACGTCCTCGCCGCGCTCGTCGAGTTTCGCCGTGATGCCGTCCAGCGGCTGCTCGAGGTTCCGGTGGATGTCGTTGGCCAGCGACTTCAGCGGCGAGACGTACAGGCAGTAGACGGAGTTTTCTAGGTCGTCCTCGCGGGCCTTCCCGAACAGTTCGTTGATGATGCCGGTAAAGGAGGCCAGCGTCTTGCCGCTCCCCGTCGGTGCGCAGATCAGCGCGTTCTCGCGCTCGTGGATGAGCGGGATGGCCTCCTTCTGTGGCGGCGTGAAGAAGCCGCCGTTGCCGGGGACGAACTCGCCGAACTGCTCGACCCACCACTCCTGGACGACGGGCGCGAGGCGGTCCAGCACCTCGGCGTCGTCGATGTCGACCGCCTCCGGGTCGAAAGCCGGGTCCGTCGCTGCGAGACGCTCGCGTCCTCCCATTGTCGGCTCTTACCGACCAGTAGGACTGCCGCGGCAAGTGGGTTCCGCCCAATCGACGGGGCAAACGCCTAAGCGACCGCCGCGTCTGGCCTGAGTCATGACCGAATCCTTCGACGTACTGACGCCGCTGGTGACACCATTCGACGCTGACGGCGACCTCGATGTCGCTGGTCTGGAATCGCTGGTCCGGCACGTGTCGGCGGCCGGCGTCGACGGTATCGTTCCTTGCGGGACGACCGGCGAGTTCGAGACGCTCTCACCCGGGGAGTACCGGACCGTCGTCCGAACCGCGACAGAGACAGTGCCCGAGGACTGCCGCGTCATCGTCGGGACGGCTGCGACCGATGTCTCGACCGTCCACGAGCGGATGGCGTTCGCAGCCGAACAGGGCGCGGACAGCACACTGGTCGTGCCCTCGTACTACGGCGGGCGGGCCAGCGGGGCGGGCAACGAGGCGTTCTTCGACGCGGTTCTGGCCGACGCGCCGCTACCGGTCTACCTCTACAACATCCCCGGGGCTGTCGGACAGGAGCTATCCGTCGAGACGGTCGCCGCGCTCGCCCAGTCCGACGCCGTCGCGGGGCTCAAGGACTCCTCTGGCGATCTCCCGTACGTCACCGCAGTCCTCAACCGGACGCCGGAGGAGTTCACCGTCTATCAGGGCCACGACGGCCTGTTCGTCCCATCGCTCGTGCTGGGCGGCGACGGCGGCGTCAGCGCGCTCTCCCATCTACTGTACAGCGAGCTAGAACGAGCGGGCACCGCCGTCGCCAACGGCGACGTGGCAGAAGCCAGAACGGTCCAGCGGGAGGTCCTCTCGCCGCTCTCGGAGGCGTGCGCCGAGTTCGGCTTCGCGCCCACCGTGAAGGCGTTGCTCGCTGACCGCGGCATCATCGACCACGCGACGGTGCGACCGCCCCGGGATTCACTCTCACCGGACGCAGTGGAGTCCGTGACCGGGATGCTATAGTGGCAATCAGAGCGCGCTGCCCTGCATACCGAGCGCACTGCTGTCGTAGATGGTGTGTTGTTCGTCCCTCAATAGCGCGCCCTGAGACTCAAATGGCCCTGTGAGGTTCCACGAGATTCATTACGCTGGGCGGCAGTGAACGGAATATATGTCGTTGCTGCCCTCCCGCGGTCCCGACACGAGCACCTCACAGGACGGGGAGCTCCAGGTCGTCGGGGTCGACGAAGACGTCTCAGATGTCCTCGATGCCCTCTCCTCGGAAACGGCCAGAGAGATTCTCAACACCGTCTACGACGAGCCAGGAACGCCCTCCGAACTGGCCGACCGCCTCGATATGTCGATACAGAAGGTCTCGTATCATCTGGAGAAACTGGAAGACGAAGAGCTGATCACCGTCGCAGGAGTCCAGTACTCCGAAAAAGGCCAAGAGATGAAGGTGTACGAGCCCCCGGACGACCCGCTGGTGTTGTTCGTCGGCACGCAGGAGCGCAAGCAGTCGCTCCGGTCGCTCGTTCGCCGGGTCTTGCCTGTCATCGGGGTTCTCACCGCGGCCAGCGTCATGCTGCAACTCCTGCTCGGGCAGTTCCCGATCCAGTTCGGGAGTTCGGGGGCCGGCGGCGACGCGGGAACCGCCGGAGACGGTGGTCAGGGCGGGGGGGACGCGGAGAGTCTGGATGCGGCGAACGAGACGGCCGCGACGGCCGAACCCACGCCAGCCCCGACGGAGACAGACGACAGCGGGTTCCAGATAGCCGAGGCGACGGAGACGCCGGAAGCCACGCCGGCCCCGGAAAGCACTCCGGTGCCAGAAGCCGACACCCCGGTCGAAGCGATGACCGAGGAGGCGCGGCAACTGACGACCGACGCCGCGGCCAGTGGTGGCATCGACCTCGAACCGGGCGTGGCTTTCTTCCTCGGTGGGCTGTTGGTCCTGACACTGTACGTCTCGTTCTGGGCGTACAGGAACTACCGCTGAGCGGAATTAGCGGCCGCCCCACTCAGTCCGAGTCGACCTGTTCGGCGACCAGCACGCCAGCCTGCTCGGTGACCATCTCGACGCCAGTCAGTGCGTAGCCGGCGTCGGTGAAGGCGTCGGCAAGGACGCCGACCGTCGCCGGGTCGTCGACTTCGGGGCTGTAAAACGGTGCGTCGGGATCGTCGTCGCCGAAAAGCATCACGTCCCCGAGGACGATTCGTCGTGGCCCCAGATCGGCGATGGTGTCGATAGCCTCGCGTTTCTCGTCGTCGCCGAGGTGGTGCATCGCGAAGTTCGATGTGACGATGTCTACCGGGCGGTCGACGTTCGGAGCGCGGAAGCGGCCGTCGCCGAAGGAAACGTTCTCGACGCCTCGCTCGTCGGCCTTCTCCCGAGCTTTGTCCAACATCCCGTCGCTGATGTCGCGGCCGATGATCTCCCGTGCGTCGGGCGCGAGCGCGAACGCGATGGCCCCGGTCCCCGTGCCGAGGTCGAGTACCACGTCGTCGCTTTCGGGGGCTGCGTGCTCGACAACGAAGTCGACGCAGGCGCGATACGCCGCCGAATCCTGGTCCTCGTCGTAGGCGTCGGCGTGTTCGGAGAACCGCTCGGCGTGTTCGTCGAGTGATTTCTTCATAGTCGCTTCTCGTCGTGCTCGCACAAGTGTCTCCCGCTCCGTTTTGCGGTTTTGTCGATGGCCCGGTTCGGTTAAAACGGTTTTTGAGCCACGGGTGAATTTTTGCTATCCCCGTCCAAAGGATGAACTGCGCCGTCGACGGGTGACTCCCCCACGAGGCCGCCCTGATCCCGTCCCCGCCGACGGCCACCGCCCTCACTCCGCTGACGCTCCCTGGTGGTCTCCCTGACAGCGTGTCCCCACACGCCAACGCCTTTGTCCGTTCGCTCGCTGTCGCCCAGTATGCGACTCACGTTTCTCGGCACCGGCAGCGCCATGCCCACCGGCTCCCGGATGCAGTCCGGCTATCTGCTTGAGCGCGGCGGGAACCGGCTGCTCATCGACTGTGGCAGCGGCGTGTTGCACTCGCTGGCCCAAACAGACACGGGCTACGAAGGCGTCGACACCGTCTTGCTGACCCACCACCATCTCGACCACGTTTCCGATCTTGACGTGCTGATGAAGGCCCGCTGGCTGGCCGGTGAGACAGACCTCACGATAGCTGGCCCGCCGGGGACGAGCGACCTGATTCGTGACCTGCTCGAAACACACGACTACATGCAGGACCGTCTGGACCTGACGCTCAGGGACCTCGACGGCGGACCGTTCGAACTGGCTGGATTCAGCGGCGACACCTGCGAGACGCGCCACTCGATGCAGTGTTTCGCTTACCGGCTTTCCGTCGATGACGGGCCAGCAATAACGCTCGGTGCTGACTCCGAGGCGTTCACGGATCTCATCGAGTTCGCCGACGGGTCGGCCGTACTCGTCCACGACTGCTCGTTCCCGGACGACGTGGACGTGTCGAACCACCCGACGCCGACGACACTCGGAGAGACGCTCCGCGATGCCGACGCCGAGGTCGGGCGTGTGTATCTCACCCACCTGTATCCACACACGGAGGGACGACACGAGGAGATGCTGGAGTCGATAGCGGACAGCTACGACGGCGACGTGCAGTTCGCCGAGGACGGCCTGACGATAACCGTCGACAGGACCTAAACGCGTTCGAGCGTGACGCGGAACTCGGCTCCACCGGCGTCGCTTTCTGCCACGCTGACCCTGCCGCCGTAGGATTCCGTCAGCGCCCGGACGAACCCGAGGCCGAAGCCGGTCCCCGAGCTCTCCTGCCCCTTCACACCCATCTCGAAGATATTCTCGCGCAGGTTTGGCGAGACACCCGCCCCATCGTCGGCGAAACAGACAGTGACCTCGTCAGAGGTGGCTTCCGCCGGAGCCACTCGCATGTGGACCTCGCCCTCGTTGTGGACCGCCGCGTTGGACATGATGTTCGTGAACACGGAGTCGAGCAGGTCGCCGCCGTACACCTGGTAATCGAAGTCTGACGGCTCGAAGTCGATAGTCAGTGACCCGTAGTTGGCTCTGACATCCCGGACTGTGTCCCCGAGGACCGTCGCGAGATTCTGTGGCTCCGGGTTGTCCTGTGCTTCGAGCGTCGAAACGAGATCGCCGACGCGCTGGATGAGGTCGGCGGCGCTCTCGGCCGCGTTCTGGATCTTGCCGGCGTACTCCGCGGTCTGGCCGTCGACCTGTCGCGCGACGGCGTCAGCGAACCCGGCAATGACCTGGAGGTCGTTGCCCAGGTCATGGCGGAGGAGTCGGTCGTACATCTCGATCATCTCCTTTCGCCGTTCCAGATCCTTGTGGGCGCGTTCTAGCCGCTCGCGAGAGCGGATGTTGGAGATGGCCGTCGCGGCATGGGTGGCGAGGATCTCCATCGGCCTGACGTACTCGTCCCCGAACTCGTCGACGGTTTGCGACCGTGTGACTAACACCGCGGTCACCTCATCGCCCATCCGGGCCGGGACAGCCAGCGCACCCGTCACGTCCGAATCGGCTGTGACAGCGGCCTCCGCGCCCTGTTCGACGAGCGTCTCGCCGGCCTCCTGGGCCCGGCAAGCCAGGTCGCTCGGTGGCTCGCCCTGGACGAGATTCGGGTTCGTGCTGTGGACGACCCGGAGGTCGTCGTCACGAACCTCGACGAACGTGGAGTAGGAGAACTCGAACAGCAGCGACATCGCTTCGAGCGTGAGGGAGACGACTTCGTCGACGGAGTCACACCGGTTGAGCGCCTGGCCGTACTTGTTCAGGTCGGCGACCTGTCTGGCAAAGTCTTGTTGCTCTTCGAACGACATCTCACCCACTCCTCGCAGACATTGGAACTACATAGCAATAGAGAGCGGGACAAAAAACGGTTTCGGGGATTTCACCGATGAAATGAAAGATGGTAGACACACAATACGGGTCCACGACTTCAGTCGAGTCGGTACCGCAGTAGCGCCGCGATACCGCCGAGGTTCGAGAGTTGCTGTCCGGGCGCGAACTCCGCGGAGAAGACGGTCACGTCGCCGCCCTTCTGCTCTGTCGTCTCGATGATCTGGTCGACATCGATGTCCCAGTCGCCCTCGCCGGCCCGCTCCAGTCGGAGTCGCTCATCGAGGACAAGCAGTGTTTCGATAGCGCCGTAGTCGGCCGCTTTTGCGACTTCCTCCGGACCGTAGGCAACCTCCGCACCCGACCCGATACGCTCCATCAGTTCGTCGATGTAATCCGCCTCCTCGGCGATGCGGGTCTGCTGTTGCACGTCCTCGACAGCGCCGCGTTTGAGCACTTCGTGGACGCCTCGGTCGCCGACAGCAGACGTGTCCACGACCGTGATCTGCTCGGCGATCTCGGGAATCTCGTCCTGGAAGTGGTCCAGTGCGTCCTGTTTGGTGAAACCGGGGCCAGCGAGGATGTAGGCGTCTACGTCCTGACGTTTGAGGACTGACGCCAGTTCGTCGAACAGTTCCTTCCTCGGGCGGGCGTACTCCCCTTTCCCGGTCGTCGACGTGATGGTCGCCCGCTCCTCGGTGCCGTACTGTGCGACGGTGTGGACGTGGGCCTCACCCTCCTCGACGGTCGCGATTGCCACGTCGGGGTTCTCCGTCGCTTCGACGGCTTCCTCCAGGCGGTCGGCCTGGTCGGGCTTGAGGTGTTTCTCGACGGTGAGTTCGGTGTGTTCCTCGACGTTGAGCGTGTGGTGGAAACCGAGTTGGTCCTCGCGCGAACAGTCGACGATCTCACCGCCCACGCGGAGGCGGTTGGCGAATTTCGCGAACTCCACGTCGGTGACCTCGATCTGTATCCACATCGGCTCGCGCTCGCCACCCTTGTCTCGGAGGTTGTCGTCGTTGCGCTGGATGCGCCGCGTCGTGTCGCCGGAGACGAGGTCCCCCGGCTCAATGACGTACGAGAGGTGCCAGAGGTCGTCCAGCGTCTCGGGGACCACCTCGATGCGTTCCGCCCCTTCCGCGGTGGTCTCCTGACTCTGTATTTGCATACTGAATCGTCCGCTTCAGGGACACAAGTGTTCTGCCATTCGACGCGCTGCCACGGGGAGACTGGTACCGGGCCGGTCACGCGACTGAGCGTTCAGCGGGCGTCTCGGATACGGTTCCGACGGCCGGCACCTCTCTGACAGCGGTCCCGATTGCGTACGCGCCGGCGACGTTGCCGTAAAAGGAGATGAGCGGGACCAGGACTGCGCCGATTACCGTTGCGGAGGCGAAGCCCCCGACCACCTGTGCGCCGATAGCGATGGCGACGGCGACCAGCCACGCGACGGCGTACGTCTGTGACCCGCCAATCGCGCGCAGCGTGCCGGGCGAAAACGCTGTCCCGATACGTCCAGTCACTGCGTACGCGGCCAGGGCTGCGGGGAGGAGATATGCGGCACCGAGCGAGACTACGACAGTGACGACGACAACGACGAGTGCAAGCAGGAGGCCGCCGACGGCGATACCCGTCGCCGGCTCACCGGCCGCCGTCGTGACCACGGATGCGGGCAGAATGAACGAAGCGATTGCGAGGCCGATAACCACCAGCGGGACGAGCGAGTACACCAGCGTAATCAGGAACGCGACCAGTCCCTCGACCAGCAGGTCGCCCCACTCCTCAAACACCGGCGGCACCTCGGTGTCGCCGTCGTTTACTGCCCGGATGACGCGGACGAGATAGCCGAACACGAACAACACCGGAATGAAAAACACGCCCAGCAAGCTCAACACGCCGCCGATAAGTAACGTTTCGACCTTCCGCTCACCGTTCCAGGGGTACCGAATTGCGTCTTCTAACATAGGGGACTCCGTCACTGTGGGGGTCAGGGGCAGGCTCCGATAGTCTACTCAAACCAGTGACGACTCTGTCTTGCGAAAGCAGTAACATAAATCTGCACTCCCGGAGCGGAACGACGGACGTGAACTAAAAACAGGCACCGAGAACCGTTGCGTGACCCTTTCAGGCCACAGGCTGGGCATCCGGCGTCTCGTCGCCCGCGTCGATGGCGGGCATCTCCCGTACGGCAGTTCCGACAGCGTAGGTCCCCGCCACGTTCGCGTAGAACGTCACGAAGGGGGCCAGCACCGCGCCGATGACGACGGCGTTCAGGACGCCGATGAGGACGCCGGCGACCAGGCTGATACCGAACGCGACCAGCCAGCCAGTCGCGTAGGTCCGGCTGAACGCGAACCGGCGGAGTTCGTCCGGCGCGAACGCTGCGGCAACGCTGTCAGTGCGGGCGTACGCGACGATTGCGGCCGGGAGCACGTAGGCGATGGCGAGCGAAATCACCGTCACAGCGAGCGCGGCGACGAGGACGATGAGGCCGACGGCCAGTCCGCTTCCCGATCCGCCGTTACCGAGGCCCAGCGTCGCACCGCTTGCGAACACTGCGGCGAGGGCGATAGCCGCCGGGACGAGCGAGTAGGCGAACCCGATAGCGAACACCTTCAGGCCGTCCATGCCGAGGGCACCCCAGTCGTCGAACACTGGCGGCTCGGCTTCGCCGTTCAGTACCGCCCGGAGCGTCCGGACGAGGTAGCCGAGAACGAAGAACGTCGGGACGACGAGGAAACTCAGGAAGAGCAACGCGCCCCCGATGGCGATGGTTTTCACTGCGCTGTCGCTGTCCCGCGGATACGTTATGGCTTCTTGGAACATGGTGATACTCCGTGACATCAGCCTGGCCGGCGTGGCCCCTGCCACGTCAGTCACGACGAGCTGTCACATCTATTTATAATACTACTTACAAGTATATAGGCTAGTATGTGTGCCGTGCTGTCAGGTGTAGCCAGACAGCTCTCGGTGTCACTACTTGTCGGCGTCGCCCTCGGCAGCCGCCTGTAAGCTGGCGAACGCCTCCCACGAGGGGTCCGCTCCGGGGTGTGATCGCCGAGCGCCGTCGACGTACAGCCCCTCGCCGTCGGTCACTTCGCCGACGACGGCGGTCGGCGTCCCGCGGTCGCGGAGCGCATCGACAACATCGTCGACATCTGCGGGGGCGACGGCGGCCAGGAGCGTCCCGCAACTGCTTACGTGCCAGGGGTCGATATCGAGCGCGTCACAGAGCGCGTCGACGCCCTCGGCGACTGGTACCGCTTCGCTGTCAACGTCGAAGCGAGCGGACGCACCGTCGGCCATCTCGACGAACGCACCGGTGATACCGCCCTCCGTCGCGTCGTGCATCGCTGTCACGTTTCCGGCGTTCGTGGCGGCCATGGCGTCCTCGACGAGGGCGGTGTCGGCCAGGCGCTCCTGTGCGGTGGCGATTCGGTCAGGCGGCAGGCCGATCTGCTCCGGGAAGAGGTGCGCGAACAGGCCCGTGACTTCCGCGCCAGGGCCGGTCCCGACGACCAGTTTGTCGCCCGGTCGTGCACCGTCCGGCCGAACGATGTCGTCGTGGGACCCGACGCCAAGAACCGTCGCGCCGCCGACCCAGGAGTAGTCGACACCGGCGTAGCGGGCGGTGTGGCCGGTGACGACGCTCACGCCGACCTCCCCGGCCCGCCCGGCAAAGCCGTGCCACATCGCCGCCAGTTCGTCGTCGCTCATCTCCGGTGGGAGGGTGAACGTCACGGAGAGGTGCGACGGCGGGACGCCGGAGACGGCCACGTCGGCCAGCACCACGTCGAGCGCGAACCGACCGGCCCGCTCGAAACCGAGGTCGGGCAGCACCGACAGCGGATCGGTGGCTGTGACGAGGGCGTCGCCGCCAACGTCGATGACGCCGAAGTCGATACCGTGCGTCGGCCCCAGCGTCACGTCCTCTCGGTCCGCGCCCAGTTCCGGGTAGATGACGGTATCGAACAGTTCGCGGTCGATTTTTCCAAGATCACTCATGCAGCCAGCTACCTCCGGCGCGGTGTTCTCTCTGCCCCGGCATCGTCACTCCTCGGTCATCCGGCTGCCGCCCGGCGGCAGGAACTCCTGTATCTGGTCCGGACTGGCGACCTTCCGGACGAACGTCTCGTCTGCGAAGCGGTCCTTGAATTCCCGGTACAGGCGCTTCGCGATGTCGTTCTGGGCGTACTGGCCCGGTTCGACGGTGATGCTGGTCGCGGCCTGGCCCTCGATGGCCGCCGGTGGCCCGCCGATGACCCGCGTCTCGTCGTCGCAGGTGATGCCGACGGCGACACCGACCGGCGTGCCCTCGAAGTACGTCCGGTCGCCGCGGATAGCGAAGCCGCCTTTCTCCAGGTATTCGCCGCTCTCGGGCGTTTTCGACACCTGATCGGGCTCGACCATGTACACGTCGCCGGCGAACTTCCCGTCCTTCCAGACCGAGGAGTACGACACCGCGAACTGCGCGGCCTGGTCCAGCGATGACTGCGGGAACTCCACTTGCTTGGATGGCTCGCTGGGGCCGGTGGCCTTGAGCACCGTGACGGGACCGCCGTGGGCCTGCGCGTGGAAGAACTTGTCACCGCCCTCCAAGTACTTCTGGACGAGTTCCTCGTTGTCGTCGGCATCGCGGCCGCCGATGACGAGGAAGCCGTCCGAGGTGTGGAACCAGCGGAACTGCTCGTACCAGCTCTCGGTCGACCGGGTCGGGATAGACTGCATCGAGAGCCAGTCGGTCGGTTCGTCCTCACTCTCGTCCTCGTCGGCTTCGTCTTCGCCGTCGTCGGCCTCCCACTCGTCCCGGCGTTCTTTGACCGCTTCGAGGTCCTCGCGGGTGTTCTCGATAGCTGCGAGCGCGCCCTCCTTCTTCTCCTCGATGCGTTTGGCCTCTTTGTACAGCTCGTCGGCGTTCTTCTCGACGCCGGTGAAGGCGTCGACCGTGACGCGCGTGCCGTCGATGTCGAGGGTCACCGTCCCTTCGCTCCCGTCGAGCGAGACGACCGCCTCGGCGGCTTCGATGCCGCGGTCGGCTCCCTCGTCGAACTTCGCCTCGATGTCGTCCCAGGACACGTCGTCCTCGCGGGCGGCTTGGACTGTCGAGAGTACGTCGTCGACGAGGTCGTAGTTTGCGTACAGCAGTTCGGCCTTCTCCCGCTCGGCCTCGGCGTCGGCCTCGAAGTCCTCGATGGCCTGCTCCTGCTGCTGGATGATGCGTTTCTGTTTCTCGATCTCGGCCTCGAAGTCCGGGCGCTGGGTCTCGCCGCCTTCGACTTCCTCCTCCCGCTGGAAATTGAAGAAGTAGTCGTCCAGCGCGGGATTGAACTCGGTGAAGGATTCGCTGTACAGTTCCTCGTACTCTGCCAGCGGAATCGGCGTCACGTCGACCCGTCGGCGCTCTGGCCCGTCGGACTCCCCGCTGCTCGCACCGTCACCATCGTCGAGCGTCTCGTAGTACACCCGCGGGTCGACGTTCCCCTCGCGCAGGCGCGTCCCCATCTCGTCGACGAGTTCGTACAGCCGCTCGAAATCGGACTCGTCGAGTTCATCGACGGCGACGTTGTAGTCGATGCCGGCGCGGGTACACAGTTCCTCGCCGTAGAGGCCGCCGAAGTTCAGTTGCGTCGCCAGTGTCCGGACGAGGTCTGCGTCGGATTCCTTGATGCGGGCGACGAACCCGTCGTAATCGACGGTCATCGGGTTGAACCGCGCCGACGGGAACTCGTAGGGCGTCCCGGGCGCGACGGTCCGTGATTTGAGCCTGACCGTCTCCAGACAGTCGATGACCTCGCCGTATTCGTCGAGGACGGCGACGTTCCCGTCGCCGAACAGCTCCGCGACGATGGTGGTTGAGGCGTCTTCGCGGTCGAACTCCAGTTCGATGATGCGGTCGAACTCGAACTGCTCGACGCGAACGAGGTCAGCGCCCGACAGCCGGTTCCGGAGCATCATCGCAAAATCCGGCGGGCGGCCCGGTGCGTCGGGGACGTGTGCTGGGTCGGCAGCGTGGGCGCGCTTGACGTCGCCGACCTCGATGAGGAACTCGACGCGACCGCGGTCGAAGTCCCGGAGCTTCAGTCTGACGAGGTCGTCCTCGGGGTAGAGGTACGCCTTGTCGAGCTTCGCGCCCTCGTAGCCGGCGAGTTCGCCCTCCAGAGCGGCGAGGTCGACGCTCGTCAGTTCCCGCTTGTGGTCCATGTCGGAGGCTGTCGGCGGGCACCCAAAGGCGTTCCGTTACCCGCTGTCGGCGATTGCCTCGCCAGTCTCCAGTCCGTTCCGTAGCGCCGCGTGGAGGCGCCCCTCGCCGGCCACCCAGTCGCCGGCGAAGTGCAGGTCGTGCTCGGCCGCACACGACAGCAGGTCGTGATCGACTTCGCCTTCTGGCTGGGAGTAGCGCCAGTGCTGGTGGTCGGTCCAGTCCGGGTCGGCCAGCCGGTCGTCGTCCAGCAGTCGAGCCGTCCGCGTTGCGATGTCGTCGATGAGCGTGTCGGGGTGTTCGTCGTAGTTCGCAATCGACCAGGGTTCGTTCATCTGGACCAGCAGCAGGGACTCGCCGTCGGGGACGTGGCCGTCCTTGCACTCCTCGCGGCCGACCCAGCCGATGTCGTGGTCCTTGTCGCTGTTGACCGCGGCGTACCACGGCACGTCGATTTCGAAGGGATAGTGCAGCACCCCCGCAATGACCGTTCGATAGGGGACCGAAGCGATTTCCTGCCGAAGCGCCCGGCAGTCGTCGTGATCCCACCGCGACTGTCCCAGCAAATCTGCTGTCTGGGGGGCCGGCGGTGTCAGCAGCGCGGCGTCGAAGTGCCCCAGGTCCGCTCCGTCGTCGTCCTCGAGCCGCCAGCCGTCGCGCTGCCGCTCCAGGCGTTCGACCCGGACGCCGTTCTCTACTTCGGCGTCGGTCTCGTCGAACAGTCGCTTTGCAAGCTGTGTGATGCCCGCCTCGTACGTCCATTTGTGTTCGTCAGCGTCCCGTCCGGCATCGATTTCGCCCGTCCGGTCAAACGTGTACACTGGTTCCTCGATATTGACGAGCCCCTCGGTCGGGAGCGTCTCGGTGACCAGTTCCGTCATGCGGCCGTCGTCGGCCTTGAGATAGTTCGCCCCGTACTCGTACGTGCAGTCGCCGTGCCGCCGGGTCGCGGCGCGCCCGCAGACGCCGCGGCTCTTCTCGAACACTGTTACGTCGACTTCCGCGTCGTGGAGCGCGTACGTTGCCGCCGCACCGGCAGCGCCGGCACCGACGACGGCGAGGTCACGAGCCATACTTGCCAGTCGGACGGTGCGAGTAAAAATCCACCACACAACCAGTTCGGACCGCCCGCCGGTAGTCCGATTCAGCGGTCCCGCTGGCGTCGGAGGGCCCGACTCGTCCAGCCGATGGCGGTGAGTATCGTGACAACTACGCCCACCTGTGCGAGTGAGAACCCGGGGCCCCGTGCCGCGGTCGTCGCCTGCTCATCGCCGACAGTGGCCGGAGCGGACTGGTTTTCGACCGTGAGCTGGCCCGCCGTCACGCCGTTGACCCGGACGGTTCCGTCGACCGCCTCGAACTCGGTCTCGACGACCGTCTCCTCCGCGGAGTCGAGCGCCACTTCGTTCGTTGCCACCGGTTCGCCGTCGACCGTCACGGTCAGCGTCTCGTTGACCGGCCGGGAACGGGCATTCTGGACCGTCGTTCGCACGGTCGTGTTGAACCCGGACCGAACCCAGTCGGCCGACAGCGACGCATCCCTGATCCGCAAATCGGCGGTCTCCTGCCCCGCGGGAGTGGGTGTCCCATCGGTTCCCGTTTCCGTTACGAATCCGGCGGTTCCGTTCTCCTGGTCGGTCGTGTTGGCGGGAGGCGCGCCCCCGCCTGCCGTTCCGTTCTGCGCGGTTATGTTCGCCTCGTCGGTCGACGTCCCGCTTTCATTGCCGTCTGATTCCGTGATCCCGTCGTAGATTTCACCGTCGGACTGTGAATCGTTGCTATCATCCGAGTCGTCGGAGTCATCGGACCCGCCATCGTGGTCGGAATCGTCGGAATCCTCTGAATCATCTCTGGTAGCGTCGGTATCGCCCTCAGAGTCATCACTGTCATCGGCTTCGGTTTCCGCTTGCGTTCCGCTCTCAGTTCCTTCACCCTCGGCCGGTTCGTCGGTCTCTTCATCGTCAGTTGGCTCGTCAGCCTGAGTCGGTGTCTCGGTCTCTGCTCCATCTGTGGGGTTCTCAGTTTGCGTCGGCTCTTCCGTTTCTTCGTTTTCAGTCGGTTCCTCCGTTGCCTCGCTCTCAGTCGGTGTTGCTGTCTCCTCGCTCTCCGTGGATCCCTCCGTCTGTTCACTCTCGGTCGGCGTTTCGGTTTCTTCGGATTCCGTCTCTGCTTCAGTTTGGCCCTGCTCTGTCGTTGTCTGTTGGTCTTCCTCGGTTTGCTCGTCGTCAGCCGGTGTGTCGGTCTCGTTGACCTGCCCGAGTAGTGCCCCTGTGGTGCGCTCGAGAACAGATGGGACGGTGGTTTCGGATGTGCTTACCGAGGCGTCCGACATGCCGCTCTGTGGACTGGCGTCGGAAGCGACGACGCTGCCGACGGCGAATAGGAACGCGAACACAGCGACGGCAAAAACGACAGCGACGGCAGTACAGAGTGTTCTGGCCTCGTTCATACAGGGGCGTACGTGAGTAAAGGATTAGTTACGCAGCAGCCAAACCGTCGGTAAGGCCGTCTTTCTCACGCTGAAGCAAGCGGAGCAGAAAGTCACCGTCTGCTGGAGCTCTACACTCGTCGGCGGAGTCGGACGACACCGGCGATCAGCGCCAACACGATCGCGACCAGGTGGACGGTGAAGCCGGGCCCCGACGCAGCGGTCGTTTCCGCCGCTGGCTCCGCGCCGCCACCGCTTTCCCCGGTTTCGTCAGTTCCGGACCCGCTTGCACTCGAACCGGAACCAACGCGCAGGTCACCGGCACTGACGCCGTTGACAGCAACAGAGCCATCGACAGCCTCGAACTCCATTGTGATCGTCGTCTGTTCGCCGGCATCGAGACTGACTGTTCGGGAGACCACCGAATCGCCGTCGACGGTGACTGTCAGTGGCTGCTCGACAGCTTCGTCAGTCGGGTTCTCGACCGTCGCCCGCACAGACGTATTGAAGCCGGTCCGGACCCAGTCAGCCGTCAGGGACGCATCAGCAACGGTGAGTTCGGCGGGGGTCGGAGTCCGCGTATTCGAGGGCGTAGCTGTCGTCAGGGTGGACTCGTTAGCAGCCGGTGAAACGACAGCGATGGTTGATAGATGGGACGATGTCGCCCGGGTGGATCTGTTCGTCCCGTTGACCGTACTGGGCAGCTGACTCCAGGACTCGTTGTGGTACTGGAACACCCGGACGTTGTCCATCGACCCGTTGGCGGGAAGCGCGGATTCGTTGAGTCGCAGGGTGTACGTTGCGCGACTGATGGCAGACGAGTTTGGGCCGGAGGTGACGGTCACGTACCCGCGCACACCGTCTTCCTGGACCGCAGCCATATCCTTCGGCGTGGCGTGTGGGCCAAGCATCGTCGCGTTGAATCCGTCGCTCCCGTTGGTCACGTTGAGCGAGAGTCCAGAGAGAGTAAACGCCGGCGCTGTCTCGGACGGGCCGGAGCGGTTCAGCGACTGGGAGACCGTCGAGTTCGCAGCGTCCGCAGTCACCTGGACAGTGACACCGTTGTCAA